>Ga0302140_10005137_pt1 | contig 16569 bp, 17 predicted proteins | sample I_Bog_E1_1_FD_202095 | JGI IMG/M metagenome (GOLD analysis project Ga0302140, IMG submission 202095) | Peat permafrost microbial communities from Stordalen Mire near Abisko, Sweden - I_Bog_E1_1 | ecosystem: Environmental > Terrestrial > Soil > Wetlands > Peat | place: Sweden: Abisko, Stordalen... | reverse complement strand
AAATGGATTTTCTATACAAAAAAAAAATTTGAATTATTTTTTATTTTCCAGATTCTCTTATTAATATTATATTTCCAAATTAAAAAATGAAATTTTTTTTTTCTTAACAAAAAAAAAAAACTTAAATATTTTTTTTTTTTATGTTTTTATTTGAAAAAAAAATTTATTTGAAAGAAAAATTAAAAAATTTTTAAATTTGTTCATAATGCGAGTCAAATTTTTAGAAAAACTTTTCAAAATTTATTTCATTTAAACAAAAAAATTAGATAAATCCCTGTTCTCAAATGTCTAATTACAAGTCTTTGGAAGTTGAGGAATCACGAAGGAACCCTTTGATCGATCGTAAAGATAAAGAAGAAGGTAATTTTCTCTTCCATTTTCTAAAAGACTTCTTTTCCAGAATTCGATGACGACACAATCCCTCCTGATTTCGTTCTATGCGACAAACATCTTGTATTTTCTTTCCACCTTTCTTTTACCCCTTAATAATTTTCCCCCAAGCAAGCGACCTCCGTCGGTATTGAAGACGTTACAAACGATGAGTTATGCAAATGTTGTGCTCTCCGTGTGGTGCGTTCTAAAACCTAATCAATATTTTCCTAACATTTTCAATAAAAAAAGGCCAAGACCCCTTTAAACCTCATGGATGACAACGCAAAGCTCGCCTACCTCGGTCCAGGATACACTTTGTTCTTCATGTCTCTCAAATACGCAATTGCATTCCTTACCTTTTTCTTTCTCTTTGTGGGCATTTACGAACTATCAAGCAACGCATCTGGTACTTATTGTTCCTCAGATCCGAATTGTTACAAAGGCTTCGCATTGATTCTTTCGATGTATAATAGTTCAAATGATCCAAAAGCTCTGGGGACTCAACAATGGTTGAATTTGGTGCTGATTGTGATCCTGATAGTGATGCTTCAGTTAATGCGAAGAGCAAAACGAGCGACTGCTGCTGAATGTGATGAGAGGGACATTTCAGCATCGGACTACACTTTGATGGTGGAGAACATCCCTCGTGATAAAGGATTAAATCAAAAAGAAGAACTGAGAAAGCTTTTCGAAGAGTTGGAGCCTTTTGAAGATGATGATAAAAAGATCGGCTTCAAAGTCACAAAAATCAACCTGACCTACAATTTGAACGAGCTTACAAAGTAAAAAGAATTCTTTCTTCAAAAAACCTCAATATCTTAATTTTTCAATAAAGATTAGAACAAGTTGAATTGAAAGCAGTAGCGAAAAAGACAGAAGCATATATCTTTAAATTGAAGCATGGGCAATTTCCTCCAGGCGTTACTGAGGAGAATCTCATGGAGGAAATCAACAAGAGAGAAGGTGAAATCCTTGCCCTATCTCATGATATGTCCGAAGGCAATAAAGGGGATTTCACCGGAGTAGCCTTCGTGAGCTTCGAGACAGAAAACATGAAACAAGAGCTCATCAGTAGATATCAAATCTCAGCATTCCAAAGATTCCGCAATGCCTTCAAATTTCTCGCTCCTAAAGAAAACAAACATGGACTCTTAATAAATGGACAAAAAATTTATATCAGTCAAGCTGCTGAACCAGGCGATGTCTATTGGAAGAATCTGCATTTAGAGGATAAGGAAAGATAGTTAAGGAAGCTTTTCGGATATATGTGTTCAGTGGGGTTGCTGGTTTTATGCGCGGTGGTGATTTATCATCTGTTAGTCAAACAAAATGATCTGAAAAATGAGGGCAAGGCTCAGGGAGAAGCCAATGACATGCAAATCAGAGCTTTGACTGCTTTGTTGGCTATTTCTGTAGTGGTCATCAACAAAATTTTGGGATTTATCATTCCCTTCATAGCTTCGTAAGTCAAATCAATTTATAATATTCTTAATCTTTAAAAAAAAAGCTTTGAACATAATAAAACCATCACAGAAGATCACAGTAGCACTGTTTACAAGCTTTCTTTGGTAAATCTTTCTCTAATACTTTAAAAAATCACCCATTTCTTATATTTTTTCAGGCTCAATTCATCAACAGTGGATTCCTCACATTCTTCGTCACCTACTTCTATGTCGAAAACTACTCAGGCGACGGTTTTTTCTCTCTCTAGTCTTAATATTTATTGAAGAATTTTTCTGATAAGGTGGTCTTTTCATCGCGACAAACAGTGTTTTAATTTCAAACGCATTGCTCAATCCCTGTCTTTACACCATTAATTTCGGTTATTTGTTCGCCCGGTTCAAAAGATGGTACTACCGTAGACAGGGCAGGACTTGCACTCTTACACAAGGCGAGGCAAACAAGACCTTTGAAAACCCTGACTTCCCAATACAAACGGTAGCTGCCGCCCTCATCAACACTTTGTGGTTCACATTGTTTTATTGCACAGTGCTACCGATAGGCTTATTGTTTTCGTTGCTATGTTTCATTTATGAATACTTCATTTTGAAAGTGAAAGAGAAGCGATATTTTTAAAAAATTAAAACTTTTTTCTGGGACAGCATATGCTTTTGAGGAGATCGTCAGTGGTTCATGAGCTCGGGGATGAATTAGCGGAAGAAATGACTGATTTGATGGAAGTTGGCTTGTTATGGTTCGCGGTGAGTTTCAGATTTTTTTATTAAAAATATTTATTTTTTTGCAAAAGCTTGGAAACTTCATTTTTAATTCGTTGTTCAATAAAAATGAACCTGTTTCGTTTGCTTCTGTGACGGTGCTTATCATAGGAATCGTACATTATTTCCTACCAACAGACACAATCAATGCGTTCTTCTTTGATATTTATTCAAAAAATGAGGTATTAGCCTATGAGGCAGCTGCTGCTCAATTCGACAAAGTGAAATAAATTGTTTTCTTCTTCTTTAGAAATTAATTTTTATTAGGATTATGACAGAGAAAATCCAGCCACAAAAGAAGCCGCTCGAAAGGTCCGATTGGAAAGTGTGAAGCTTTAAAAAAAAAAAAAAATTGGAAGAAAAAAAACTTTAAACTTTGAAATTAAAATTAAAAAATTAGCAATTTGCTTGATTTTGCATTAATTTCTTTTCAAATCATCTCCCCGATGCTTTCCGTTCTATATACATTCACTGCGACATCGAAGAACTCCGTGAAAACTCCATCAAGTTCCAGGTATTTCTGTGCTATCAAGTACATTTCTTGTGGTGTCCTTCCGAAATAATACTTGTCATCTTGGAAAGTATACGCAAAGACCTTCAGACCTAATCTATGGGCCTTTCGAACATAATCAGTCCTTTTAATTTGGTTCTCTGTCTGATTAAAAACCATTGGGAAACTCACTCCTACACCATGAGCACATTTCTCCACTTCCTCCAGTGAATAATTGTAGATTCCATCATTTAAGAGTTGGATTCTGGGCAAATTGTTGCCACTTTCAAAGAAATATTTCGTCGTATCAATGGGAAACGATTGCAAAACGATCGGACAATATAGAGAAGCATTGTTGGCATCGGCTAATCCATATTCCCCTAATTTCTTCAATAGGAGCTCACCAATTTCAAATTCTTCTCCATAGATCTCTTTGTACATATTCCCATTTTTCGCCTCGAGAAACGCTCCAATCACTCCTTTTGTTGGATCTTTGAGCTTTCTTTGTTGGTTCTGATCAAGCATAAATACAAGGAACTCATCAAGACTCGGAGCTTTAAACTTATAGTCGAAAATCGTTGGTCTCCCTTCCACCAAGCCCTGTCTAATAGAAAGTCGTTTCACCTCTTCCATCGTGAAATTATCAGTGAAAAAGTCATTTACCGTCTTGTTGTCAACCACCCTAGTGGTTTTTCTATCCTGGAACTCTGGGAAATCTTCTATGTTGGTCACTCTACTCAAAGAAGGATCATGCATCACCAGAAGCTGCATGTCTTTAGTCAAAACCACGTCCATCTCAACAAAATCTGTGTTACCATAAATGGCCATTGTAAATGATTCTAAAGTGCTTTCTGGTAAATAGCCTGAAGCCCCACGATGGGCCAAGACAAAAGGCCACAGACCTGGTTGATAATAAGAGATGTTCGTTCGAAGAGCATATGAAATGAAGAAAAAAACTGAAAAGAAAAAAAAACGAAACATTATTTAGTAATTTTTGTTCAAAATGAAAAATGAAATAAAAATATTGGATCTTAAATATTAATATTTTAATTCTTATTTCTTAATAAGTCTTTTTGTTAAAATTAAACAAATTATTAAAATTTTTTTTTTTTAGAATTTAGTAAAACCTATTTTGATAATATGGAGGAAAACTCATTCGAGGGTCAAACATTCCGTTCATGTTCATATTCATATTCATATGATAAATCGGTTGTTGAAACGTCTGCGGCCAAAAAACACCCATATTCATGTTCAATTGTGGTATGTAAAAGTTCGGCCATAAACCATTTGGAAGGTAGTTTCTTTTAGCCAGTTCAGCATTTTTCTTCGAAATTTCCATCTTTTCTACCTCATCTTCAATCTTTATGATCTCATGAACAGGTTCTTCAACCTTTATTTTTTTTTTTAGGACATCATGTTCTTCTTCAGAGTTGGTCTCATGCAAGATTTCATTTTTCAGTAATTCTGAGGATTCATTATGTTCCTCTTTGAGCATCTGTCTATATTTCATAATTATTTTAGAGATGTCATCAGAAAAGTTTTTTCTCTTGAGACAAGCCTTGTTAGTAATGTTGAGGTTTGTGGACATCAAATGAAAGAATCTGTTCTTCAATGAATGTTGACTTCGATTCTTCACTTCGTTGGAAATTAGACACCATCTTTTTTTGAAATGCAGGGCATTTTTTAACAAATGAAGGTCTTCGTCCAAACTCCAATTTCCTCTTTAAAAAATTCATTAAAAAATATATAAAGTTAAAAAAGGCAACCTTTTCATATTTGGGTCCAAATGATTAATCCAACGTTCTCTACAATGTTTGCCTAAAATCTCATCATTTTCCTTATTGATCTTGCATTGCTTTTTGAACTCACAACTTACTTCCTTCCATTTGATGCGCATCTTGTTTTGACTGTCATTGGAACCCACCAATCCAGGGTACTTTTTTCTTTAATGCAATTCAGCTTAATTAGAAAAATGTTTTTACTTCATAATGTCGAACAAGATAAGGTCTTTCTTCTCATTCCACATTTCTCTGCCAACATTTTTCTTGTTGTTCCAATATCGATTTTGTTCCTCTTCTAGGAAAATTAAGATTTCCTTCAAATCATCAAGAGATAGTCCTAACTATTTTGAAACAGTGAGCCATTATTATGAAGTCTCGGAAAAATAAAATATACCTTTTCAATGCCTCCTTTTTTTTTGTGGAAGTCAAGGTTTGCCTGAAGGAAGAATCTGGTGAATTGGTTAATTTGCAGGTAATTCTCTGAGAAAGTAGACCAGAGCTAATTTAATGCTTACTATTTGAAAAATGGACTAAAATATACTGTTTTTTGGAGACCCTGATGCAAAATGATAGAAATGCATTCATCGAAGGTTTTTTTGCGGAAGACCTCATGATGTTGATTGATGAGCCGTCGTTGTAATTCCGTTTTGTGGGCCGGGGATTGAAGCAATAGTCCTTGAAGCAAGAGCTCTAGCGTTTTAAAGGCCTGAAGCCTTTTTGGCGCGGTATTTAGCATTATTTCAGAAGAGTTCATAGATTTTTAAAAAATTCCAAACTTGATTTGAATGGGAGTAGATAGGTTCATCATTTATGATTTAATTCAAAGAATATAAATCTTACTGTTTTGAGGTAAAAGGCCGAGCGAAATTAAATTATTTAATGCGCTTATCAGATTTTTTGCTTGGAATCTTATCTAAGAAAAAATTTTAAATTTAAAAAAAGGCGAAAGAGCTGAAATTTAATAATAAAACCATATAACATAAGCTTAAAAAAAAATGGCAATCTCGTAAAAAAATCGATTTTTTTTAACAAAAAAAATAGAGAACATTTTTTTTTGCTCTAAACCAATGATAATTAGTCGTTATCGTCATTATGAGAAAAAGCCGAAAAACCGCATCTTTTTTTCACTATTTTTTTATGAGAGATTAAAAAGTTTCTGATTTTCTTATATATATATAAGCTCGATTTTTAAGAAGAAAAGAATATTTCTTCCCAAGTTGTTTTTTACTTTTAATTTAGCCTGAATGGAAGGAGGATTCCATTGGAAAATAAAGTGTGCAAATTTCGAAATGAAAAGCCTTACTTTTTGAGGAAATAATGGATATTTTAAAAAAAAAAAAAAAAAAGAATTTTCAAGAATATAGATTTTTTTCTGATAAATTTGAAACATTTTAAAATTCTATTAATTATTTTTTATTAGTGAAAAATTTTGAACCTCGGCGTTAATTTGGCTCTTGATAAATGAGGTTCGGCTTTAAAAATAAAATTAAAAAAATTTCAAAAATTTTAAAATTTCGCTTTTATCTTTTACTTCAAATAAAAAAAATTAAAAATTTCTGAAATCGTTTTTTTATTAAAATCCCTCTTTTTCTTCATTTCTTCAAAAAATTTATAAAATCAGTCTTGTTCTTCAAAGGAGACGTTTTTGGTCTGCCGAGATCCTTTCTGGCTCCCGGTCTGATCTTGACTTCTAAAAAAACTGGTCCCTTGATCCCATTAAGTTTCCTCAAGGCTTCTTTTAATTCGTCCTTCTCACTCACACTGAGAGCTTCTTTATATCCGGATTCAAGGGCTATTTTTGGGAAATTCACATCAAAGCCGGCTGTGGGTTGGGCTCCCACCGAATCATGTGCCCCATTATTAAACAGTATGTGTACTAAGTTTTCACATTTCGTGCTTCCAATAGTTGTCATCGTGCCCATATGCATGATACAGGCACCATCTCCATCTAAGCAAAAGACATTTCTACTAGGTTTGCTGATGGCCACGCCAAGTGCAATAGAACTGGCATGACCCATTGACCCCACACAAAGGAAGTCCCTCTCATGTCCTTCGTTACGACTGGCACGAATCTCATAAAGTTCTCTGCTGAGAAACCCAGTGGTCCCGACCACTACATCATGAGGCCCAATGTTTTCTACGATGATTTTTAGGGCGTCTTCACGGTTCAATGGGAAAGTATTCGTCGCCTTGTTTTTGAATTTATAACTCACGAAACATTGTCTTCGGACGATTAGCGCGTAGGGGGATGACCGTTTTTGCATGTGAAAGATGGCAGATTCCACGCTTTGAGTTGCTCCTTCGATGAAATCTGGCAACACCTCATATTGGATGCCCATTTCAGTTAATATTCCGTTCATGCATTTGCCTTGCACAATATGTTGAGGCTCATCTTTTTTGCCTGGTTCACCTCTCCAGCCGATTAAAAGCAACATTGGGATGCTATAAACTTGTGAATGGGCTAATGACATCACTGGATTGACGATATTTCCAAGACCTGAGTTTTGCAAGTAAACCAAAGGAAATTTGCCTGTGGCGAGATTATAACCTGTAGCAAGAGCCACAGCATTGCCTTCATTTGCTGTGATTATATGATGTTTTGCATCAGAATGGTCGGCAACATAGCCACAGAAGTCCTTGAGTAAAGAGTCAGGCACCCCAGTAAAAAATTCAATGCCTTTGGAAATCAAGAGGTTGTAAAAATCTTCAGGTTCAAGGAAATCACGCTCCAATTCTGTATAAGGAGGCTCTTGTGGGGCTGCCATGTGAGTGGCATCCTTATTCAGAGAGGAAAAGGCAGGGTTTTTGGTTTTGAGAGTGGAAAAAAAACATCGAGGGGTTGGAGAAAGAAGCGTTTTCAAAAAGGATAGCGATCGAATATTCATGTAGGGATGGAAAAATAAGGATGACTTGATAGGATATTTTTTTATCCGATATCTTTTTATAATAAAAATTATTGACTATTCTTAAAAATAAAACATTATGCAAAATTATTTAAATATGAAAAAAAAAACATAAATCAACAAGGGGAAACAAAAATTTTGATAAATGAATTAATTAAAAATTTTTTTCTTTTTTGCTGAATTTCAAAAAAAATGAATTAGGTTTTCAAAAAAATGAAACAATGAAAAATAAAAAAAAAATGATAAAAAGACTCAAGAAATTTTAAAAATCGATTCAAAAGAAAAAAAGCATCTCCAATTCAATAAATATTTTCTGAAATATTAATTAAAAACCCCCTAAAAACAAATCTAAAATTGAGAAGATATGGCAGATAAAAAACTCAGAGTTTTCAAATTAAAGTCCAAAAAGCCAGAAGAGCTTACCGCAGAATTGGAAAAATATAAGGATGAGCTTAACCAATTGCGTGTCTCTAAAGTCGCAGGAAGCACAGCCACTAAATTAGGGAAAATCAAAGTAATGCCTTTTTGTCAAAACTGAGATTTTTTCTATTTTTTAGGTTTTCAGAAAGGCCATCGCGAAATATTTGACTGTGATCAACCAGAATTTAAGACAAAAAGTGGCTGAGGACTTCAAAAAGAAGCATTTGAAACCTTTGGATTTGAGATCAAAGAAGACCAGAAGCATCAGAAGAAGATTGAGCAGACATCAAAAAGGATTGAAGACCTTGCGAAATATCAAAAAAATCTCTAACTTCCCAAAAAGGAAATATGCTCTTAAGGAATAAAGCCATTGATATTTTTCCTTTTAACATCTAAACGAGCAGAGAACATAAACGAAATAAATACAAAAAACATTTTATTTTATGTTTTTTTTTTTAGTTCCAAAGTTTATTTTCCAAAAAAAAAAACTAATTTAAAAATGGCCAATTTAAACAAAAGAGGCATGCCATGCCTCAAATACAAAAACAAAATTTTGAGCTTAAAAAAAAAAATAAATAAATATTTTTAGATTTCTCTCTCTTGTGAAACAGAAATTTTCAAAATCCAAAAGCTTAAAAAAATTCAAACAATGTCTAAAATCAAATTCCGAGTCATCTCCTGCTCCGGTGAAGATCCGCAATATCCTGTAACTGAGCTGTTGACCCAATCTCCTCAAAGCAAAGGTTGGCAAGCTCCCCGATTTTGCGACTTCCCTCAGGAAATCACCTTGCAATTTACATCTCCTGTGCGTTTGAAACAATTACAATTGCTTTGCCATCAATCAAAAATCCCATCCAAGATAGAGCTATTCATTTATTTGCCAGATATGACATCCCCAATTGAGAACAATGAATTTCGATACAAGAAGTTAGGTTATATAGGATTGGACACCAATGAACGCAGCAATTATCAGGCCCGTGAATTGAAATCCGTCTTTTTGGACAACCCTTGTCTTTATATGAAGTTGGTTTTCCATAAATGTCATATCAACAAATACAATTTGTTCAATCAAGTCAGTTTGATAGCCTTGAGCGTTTTCGGCGATCCATTGGCGATCAATGAAGAAGTGCAAAAAAACATCAAAGGTCCAGCTGGAATGTTCGATAAGCTCGAATATGAGACCCAATTCGACCCTACGACTTTAGACCGTCTCAAGGTATTGGAAACTGCTAAGGAGAAGGCTATTAAAAGTGAGGATTACGAAAATGCAAAACGATTAAAAGATGCCATTGAACGATTGAAACAGATCGGCGTTCAATTGCAACACATGGAAGAAAGGAAGTTGAATGCAGTGAGCCATGATGATTATGAGAGCGCGAAGATTATCAAGGCAGAGATAGACCGATTGAGAAGTGCTATAATGCCTGAGGCGTTGATGGGGAAGTATGGATATCAATCCACTAATCAACCAAAAGGAGATTTGCCTCCTGTGCAATATAACTCACACCGTCCTTTAAGTGGAGCCATACAACAAAACCTGCCCATCAGTCCTATCACTCAAGTTATGCAGAGGAACGAGCCAATGAACCCAAATAATATGAGAGAAATTACTGAGGAGAATGAGAAAAGAACTGACAATAGTAGGGATAATGCGTATCAAAAACCAAACGAGAACCCATTTCAGAAAAAGAAGTCTGAGCAAGAAATTGAGAACAGAAGTGAAATAGTGAAAGAAAAGGATCCAAATGATTTCATGAAGAAAGCAGTCAAAAAGGATTTACTTAATAACCATGATGAGCAGGTCTTGCCTGCAGGTTTGATAATCATTTTTCAAAGAATTTTTAAGTTTTTTTTTTGTAGTCTTAAATAAAAATAAAGGGGAGAATCCAGACCTGGGACTTCCTGAAAAGGAAAGGGACTTTCAAGCCGATAAACTATCTCCAGATAAATTGAAATTAGTTGAAAATATCATTGATATTATCACGGAGAGATGTTGTGAACAACTATTCAGCAAGAACTGGACTCTGAGAGAAGAAGGGTTGAAATTTCTTGAGAACGAATTGAACAGACCAACTTTGATAAAAGCTGAAGATCCAGGCAGTCTTTTTAATGCTATATTTGCAGCTGTTCATTTCACGATCGGTGATAAGATCATCCAAGTTTCCCAACGATCAATTTCATTGCTTCTCACTTTATTAGCAAAACCATCACCTAAATTCAACCCCAAAAATGAAATGATTTCATATATTGATAACGTTTTAGGCGTGCTTCTGGAGAAGATCGGGGATAATAACCCAAGAATGAAAGAATTAGCAGAGAACGCATTTCTGGCCTTAGCTAACAACCCAATAATAACATGTCAAAATTGTGTGAATGCCTTGCTCAGAGGCTTGGAAAAAAACAAAAAAAGCGCATCTTTCAGACATATTGCCGGAAGATTGACGGTTCTGCTTGAAATTGTCAAGAATTTTGGTATAAGCAACTCCAACGTGCCTTTTCAAACCACTGTGGAATTTGCTGTTAAGAACCTAGACCATCAGAACCCAGAGGTCAGGAACGCTGCCATAGCTTTGCTTGTGGAAATCCATAAAACAGCGGGAGAACATAAACTAATGCCTTTGCTTGAAAATGTGCGACCTGCCCATATGGAGATCTTACAAGCTGAATTTGGGAATGGAGGTGGGGCCAAAAACCGGAAAGAAGCCAGTCGGGAAAGAGAAAAAGAAAATGTTCAGGTGGTCACAAATATTAAGCCACAAAGCGGCAAAAACCAAACAAAGAAAAACAACATGAATTCTGGGGATTCTGATAAAGAGGAATTCGGAGGGAAAAACAATATTAAAGGGGGGAAAGGAAATGATGGACCTGCGAAAAGCGCATTGAAAAGTCAAACCGAACAAAATAAAACTTGTGATTTCTGCGGGAAAATTGATAAGAATTTCCTAGAAAAGGGGAAGTTGGATATACATTTATGGAAGGATTGCTCGATGTTGAATTTATGTCAAATGTGCGAACAAGTGGTTGAAATATCGTGTCTGAATGGTCATTTGTTAGAGGAATGCGACTTTAAAAAAAGCTTTAGGAGATGCCCTAGATGCAAGGAAGCGATCCATTCGAATAATTATAAGCAACATACTGATGAGATGGCTTGTTTACCAAATAAACCGACAAATGTCGCCAATAGATGCCCTTTATGTCATACGGATATCATGCCTGGAGAAATGGGATGGAAAAATCATTTAATTTCGGAAGGATGTCCTAATAATGAAAGAACAGGACATTAAAAAAAAATACTTCTATGACATTTATTTTTAATTCAGAATATTTTTTTAATGTATTTTTTAAATTTAAATATAAAAAAAGGCTGCATAATATTTTTTCTAATATTTCTTCGATTTTTGATATTATTAATCCAAGTATCTCTTAAAAAATGACAATAAACTAATTTTTTCAAGAATTGAGAAATTTTCATTTTTTAGAACTTAATCATTTTAATAAACATTAAATCCAATCCAAATTTTTGAAACATTTCTTCAATTCTTTATCAAACTCTTGCAAATAGCCTTTTGTTTAATAGCATTTTGGGCAATAAAGAGGGTATTCTAATAACGAAATAATCCAAATTTAAAAGTGAGAATTAAAATAAATATGAATTTCAACCCTATAAACACTGAAAACTTTTGTGTCATTCACTTCACTCAAAGCCAAATCAAATATCTCACTTCCAATTTGAATGCCAAAACTTCCATCACTCCATTCAATTAATTTTGTATTGGTAATCAATTTATTTGTTTTGTCATATTTCCATCGAACAGTTTGTGAATCCCTTTCGAAATATTCCTCTTTTAATTTCTAAAAAAAAGTTGTTTCTCGTTTATATGTTTTTGACGGACCTCTGGGATGTTGCCATAATTTTCTATCAAAGATTTTATATTTGCCTCATTACATTCTTTCGGGTCGCAATATAAATTTGTTCCTTTGAGGAAAAAACTCTAATAAATCATTGAAAAATTCTTCATTATTAATAACAAAAAAGACCTTTTCATATGGTGCTGGTTCTGCGTTCTCCACGGGCACTCTGATGGTTTCATATTCAATTTTCTCAGATCCATTTTCGCTGTTATTATCTTCCTGTTCCATTTTTTTTTATTAATTTTTTTAAATTATGGCTCAAAATTTTCACAAATGTTCTTCAAACAAGCAAATAATTTCTTCTTTTGAAATATAAAAGATATCAAATCAAACTTTCTTTATTTAAAAAAAACACTAAAAAAAAACATAAATGGATTTTTACGCATTAGAAGCTCAAGATTCGATCCGTTTCTCATGGAACAATCTCCCCTCATCTAAAATCACAGCAACAAGAGCAGTTCTGCCACTCGCATGTCTCTATTCCCCGATGAAAGATCTTGAAAACTTACCTTTGGTCGAATACGACCCTCTCAAATGCAAATGTGGAAGTATATTGAATCCATGTTGTCAAGTTGACTTCCGAACAAAATTATGGATTTGTCCTCTTTGTAATGGTCGTAACACTTTCCCCACTCACTACTCCGAATACATTTCTGAAAGCAACTTGCCAGCCGAGCTCATGCAGCAATATTCCACGATCGAATACATCTCAACTACAAAGGACATCGCTCCAAATGTTATGTTATTCCTGATCGACACTTGTGTTTCTGCAGAAGAACTCAATGCTATTCGAGATTCCATCCAACAATCTCTCAATATCATACCATCAGAAACTTATGTTGGTTTAATTACCTTTGGTCGGTTCATTTTTGTTCATGAGCTAGGGTTCACTGAATGTCCGAAAAGCTATGCCTTCAATGGAGCCAAGGAATACACTTCTGTGCAAATCCAAGAACAATTAGGCATTGCAGTCAGACATGATCCACGAGGAGCCTCTGCTGCCGGAGGAGCTTTCAAAAGATTTCTGTTGCCTCTTTCAGAATGTGAATTCACCCTTAATTCCATCCTAGATGATTTGCAACCTGACCCTTGGGTGGTTCCTGGTGATGAAAGACCCTTAAGAGCCACAGGATCAGCTTATAATGTGGCGATAAGTTTGTTGGAGGCTTGTCCGTTTATGGTAAGAATATAATGGAATTTTGTGGAGTTTGAAATTTATTTTTAAAGGGAAGCAGAATTTTAAGCTTTCTTGGAGGACCTTGCACTATTGGCCCTGGTCATGTGGTTGGACAGAAGTTAGAAGAAATAATTAGATCTTATTTGGATTTGCAGAAGGATAACGAAAATTGTAAATATTTCAAAAAAGCACAAAAATACTATCAAACTCTCTCGCAAAGAGCCATCAAAGCCAATCAAGTGATCGACATTTTCGCCTTTACTCTTGACCAATTCGGACTAGTTGAAATGCGACACATCTCAGAAAAAACCGGAGGCTATATTGTGGTCAATGAAAGTTTCATTTCAGATGTTTTCAAAGATTCCTACAAGAAAATTTTCGAGAAAGATACTAATGGGGATTTGAAAATTGGTACCGCTGCCAAAATCGACATTTTCCTCTCCAAGGATATCAAAGTCAATGGGGCAATTGGGGCTTGTACATCACTTAAGAAAAACGGACCAATGGTTGGGGAAGCTGAAGTGGGTCAAGGGGGCACCACTAGCTGGTATTTGGGAGGCATTGATCGTTCTTCTACAGTTGCCTTCTATTTGGATTTGGCAGTCCAACAAGCCAATAAAGAAATCGCTCCGAACAAAGTGGCATATTTCCAATTCCAAACGATTTACAAGGGTTCGAATGGGAAGATGCGTTTGAGAGTGACCACTTTGACTCGTCGATTTGCCGATTCGAACAATTTGTATGATTTGGCTCAAGGTTTTGATCAAGAGGCGGCTTGTGTAGCGATAGCCAGATTAGGTGTTGCGAAAGCTGAAGCGGAGGAGCCTTTGGAAGTGTTGAAATGGTTGGATAGGTCCTTGATTCGAGTTGTATGCAGATTCGCAGAATACAAAAAAGATGATTTAAACTCGTTTAGATTGACAAAGGAATTCTCGCTATATCCACAATTCATGTATCATTTGAGAAGAAGCCATTTCTTACAAACTTTCGGAGCATCACCAGATGAGGCCACTTTTTATAGAGTGACTTTGCTGAGGGAAAATACCACAAATTCTTTGGTTATGATTCAACCTGCGTTGTTGGAATACAATTTGGAAAATATTCAGCCGAACCCTGTGCTTTTGGATATTGAGAGCTTGAAGAATAATGTGATTTTGCTTCTCGACACCTATTTCCATGTGGTTGTATGGTGAATTCCTTAATTGAAAAAACTCTTCTAATTTGATTAATTTTAGGAGCGGAAATCATATTGCCTCTTGGAGAGAAGCTGGATATCAAGACAAGCCGGAATATGAGAATTTCAAGGAATTACTCAACGCTCCTATGGAAGATGTCAAGGTTTAATAATAGAAGATAAGTGTTTATATATATAATAATTTGGTTTTTAGTTGATTTTAGAAGACAGATTTCCGGTTCCGAATTTGATAATTTGTGATCAAGGAAATGGGAAGGAAAGATATTTAAAGTCCAAGGTGAACCCCTCAGTGATGGATTCTTCAAATCCTGAATGGCAGGTTTGTTTTAAAAGAAAAAACTAATTTTAAAGGAAAAGATATTTTAGGGAGGAAACTATATCACTGATGATGCCAGCCTGAAGGTTTTCATGGATCATTTGATAAAACTGGCTGTGCAATCTTCAATATAAAGAGGAAGAGATATAATAGTATGAAATTAAAGGAGAATCAAGAGAATGCTTTTATAAAAAACAAATAAATAAATTTCTTATTTTGACAAAAAAACATTCATTTTTTATAATAAAATTAAAATTATCTAGAAAATCGTTTGACTTAATAAAACAAATTTAGTTAGTTCAAGGCTTTTTAAAAAACTAAATATTACCTTTATTTTATTATTCGTGCTATGGGTAACAAAATTATCACAATTGATACAGATGAGGAAAACTTCAGATTGGGCATCAAGATGTTTGATGAAAAATTGGAAAATTACCTAAATTCGGAATCCTTTATCAAAAGGAAACAGATAATGACCATTTCCGAAATTCCGAATCCCATAGCATTCATTGAATTTAATTATGCAGACATCAAGCTTTTTGTATTTTCAGATAAATTCAATAAACGTGATGTTTTTTTTTAAATAGGAAAATAAATTTGAGGATTTTTTGATTGTTCTGATGGGTTTCTATGGAAACGCATTATTCGGCCTCTCACAATTGAATGTTCCAGTCACCGGCTGTCAAACGGATGCCTTTATTGTATTTATGGAAAAGTATATCAAGAAGATGGCGCCAAAAATCATTTTCATCAAAGAAAAACATATCCTAGCAACAATTTTTGGAATTGATTTGCTATCCAAGGAGCCCAAAAAAAATTACTTATACAGATTTGACGAAACCAAGCCTATGATGAAAATTACCGAAATAAACTCAAGTTCCAATAAAAAAAAAATATGATAACAATTAAATTTTAGAAACGACGTTCAATAAAACCTATTGCCCCAATGAAAGTTTAAAATATCCTTATATTCTGGTTAACATCAAAGGTGGACTCAGTTTTTATAAGGTCTCATTTTTATTTATTTTACCTATTAAAAAGATTGAATAGGTAGAAGATTATAAGAGTTGCAAAAGAATTGGAGGATCCATCATTGGAGAATCCACCTGTCTGAATTTAGTAAATTATTTCACTAAGAACAAAAACATTTTTGAGGCCTTTGAATTGGGTGTTAACGGAGACAGTAGAAGTGTTGATATGACTGTCAAGGATATTTATGGGGAGAATTTCATGAAAGGTTTTTTGGATGGGGACCTCATTGCCTCTTCATTCGGAAAAGCGACCATGAGCAATATTGAGAAAGAGAAAATTAATTTTCCTGCAGATGTTGTTCGAAGCGTTTTTATTATGACCACTATCAATATAGCACAACTAACTATGCTGTATTCGCAGATAGAAAGAATTCAAAGAGTAATATTTGTGAGCAGCCTTTTAAGAAATGAAACGCTCTTTGCTTTGATACAGGTGATTTTTTTTTTAGCACTCTTTATAATATTTCTGGTTTTATTAATAAAAGTGGGGATTGCAATTTTTTATTCCGAAAGATCTTAGAATGGAATTTTATTTTGTAGAGCATGTTGAGTTTTTACCTTGCATTGGAAATCTGCTCTCCAATAAATAAATATTTTGGTTGAAAACAAAAATAGTTAATTCAACAATTACTTTAAGTTTAAATTTTTAATTTTTTCTTGTTTTATTATTTAAAAGGGAGAGTTTTGGAAAACTACAATATATCCAACTTTTTTTTGTTTTTGGGAGTTTTGTAATAATTAAAAAAAAAAAAAATT
>Ga0302140_10005135_pt1 | contig 16572 bp, 25 predicted proteins | sample I_Bog_E1_1_FD_202095 | JGI IMG/M metagenome (GOLD analysis project Ga0302140, IMG submission 202095) | Peat permafrost microbial communities from Stordalen Mire near Abisko, Sweden - I_Bog_E1_1 | ecosystem: Environmental > Terrestrial > Soil > Wetlands > Peat | place: Sweden: Abisko, Stordalen... | reverse complement strand
CCATTCATTTTTCTCTTGAGCACTCCCGTTCAATAAAACATCCAAATATTTCATGAATTCTTCGAAATCTACCTTTTTTCCCAATTATAATTTTAAAAAAAGAAAAACTCACTGAATTGTCGTTATTGTTATCCAGCATATTAAATATTCTATCAGACAGAAACAATGCTGAATCTATTCCGAGCAGGCCCATATGTTGCCTGAACTCTTCTTTATTTAATTTGTTTTTTTTGGAGACTTTGGAAAATCTAACAACAACATTTTTTACTGAAAATACAACGCATATAATTTTACAAACCTATTCTTCATTTCAAGAATTTGGTTCTCCGTGAATCGAGTATTCTCCACCAAATTTGCAATTTGTTTCTTTTGTTCAGTTTTTTTTTCATTTGGAAGACTTTTTTCCAACTGTTTAAAAAAGGTTTTGATCATAATGAAGAGGGTGTATTCCGAAAACTAAAGTTTTTGATATTATTTCTTTAAAATTTAAAATTTATGATTTAACAATTTTTATCTTTTCTGGGGTTTGGTATTTTTGGATCAACTCTGAAAATATTTTTCTTAGTTAAATTAAAAATTTTTAGATCGAAAAATGATTCAGGAACAATTCAATAGTTTTTAGATGTGAGAACTATCTAGGAAAAAAATATATAAAATTTTATTGTTTTAAAATTTTTGAAATAAAATATACTAAAATGAACTTGAACGAAATTTCTCAAAATTTCGAACAGAAGCGATTTGAAAATGTAAGTATTTCAACATTTCTATTGTATAATAAATATTTAGGCTAAAAAATCGAAAGACTATCTGTATAAGAAAAGCCCTAGTGTTATAAAAGGTTATCAGAAAAGGTACTACTATTAATTTTTATCATTTCTGACTTTACTCAGGTATTTTTTAATTGCTGATGAGGGGAAACAGTTGGCTTGGTTTAAAAATAACGTATTTAAAACAAAAAGCCTTAATTTTAAAAACAAAAATAATTAGAATGTTTCAGCAAAACCCAAAGGATCAATAATTATCAGGAATATTGTTGAAATCAAAGATGAAAAGAAAAATCAGTTTTCTCTTGTCTATCCAGATAGAGTCTTCCAATTAAAAGCAGAAAATAAGGACCAAAAGGAAACTTGGATAAGCAATTTGGAATTTCTGAGAACTTATAAAACAACAACAGATGCTCAAGAAAAATTGCAAGAAACCCCTAAAGAACCTATTTTTGAATTGCAAGATCGAGATATCTCAGTTGGTCCCACGAAATCAGGAAGTTAAAACCATTTTTAATTTTTGTTTATAGCAAAATATTTTAACAGAAAAAAACAAAAAAAACAAAGAAGAATGGAAAAATTTCGATCAAAATAAATTACATTTAATAGTTCAAGAAAAAGAAAGTATTAATTATTTATCACATTTTTACATTTTAAAATTTTAAAATTTTTTTTTTAATATAGGAATATTAGCTGATGAGACAGCTTTGACTAAAACTTTGGACAACAAGACAGTTTTAACAGAGAAAGGCATTTGGCAATATTTGCAGTATATCAAACCTGAGGAAATTGTGAATCATAGACTTTTAACAGGTTAAAATAAAAATTTTTTTCAAAATTTCAATTTTTTTTTGCTTAGGATTTTTGGATAAAAGAAGCAAAGGAAAAGTCAAATATTTTCAAAGAAGATGGTTTGTTATGGTTTCTGCTAAGCCGTTGGTAAATTTCTTTTAAATTAATTTAAAATTAAAATATTTCTTCAGTGGGAAGATAAAAAAGATGAGGAAATTCTTCAAGAAAATAAACTTCCTCCATGGATGGAATTGGACACCCTTTATTATTATAAAGTGAACTCAAAACAAAACAACAAAAAAGAGAATAAAAAAGGAGAAATCAAGATGAAGGATTGTTTAGAAATCATTCAAAAAAATATGACAAAATCAAAAGAGAAAGGCTATAGTTTTAAAGTTAATTTGGGAGATAGATTATTTCATCTGAATACAGAAAGTGAAGCTGAAAGAAAAAAGTAAATCCTTTTATTTTATTTTTTTCATCGGCATAATTTTGAAATAGATGGGTAGATGGACTCAAAAATTCGATGATGACTGCTAAAGAAAAAAAGAAGGGAATTAGAAAAAATATCGATAACATTGTTTTAATTTTCGATTCCGGAAAAAGTCAGGTCGAAAAAACTAAGAATATTCGAGACAAAATTGATTCGGATATAAAAAAATTGAAGGAAAGAGTTCTTGTTGAAAATGAAAAGTAATTCCAATCACAAATAAAATCTATTTAATACTTCGAAGAATCACAACTTTCGAAAGCTTAACTAATCTTCTTGATCATATGAAGATTGAGCTTATTGATGTATTTTTACAACATAATAAAATTTTTAATATTTTATAAAGGTTATGAATGCATGTTTGGCAAAAGATCCTAAAAGAACTGATATAATCAAGGAATACATTGATTATTTTCATGAAAAAATTTGTCAAGAATTAACTCTTTTTTGGGATTCTTATTATGACACAATGGGGGTAAAAAAATACAAATTAACTACATAACTTTTATTTTATTAAGAATTTTAATTATCTCGCAATTTCAATGTGGATATATAATTACGCTGAATCCTTGAAACAATTCTTTGATGATGAAAGGATTAGATCAGGCATTAAAATCCTTCTCAACATTTATTACTCAAGGACACTAGAAAGTTCTCAGCAAATCGTTGAAGGAATTGTTGAATATGAGAAAAAAAATAATATGAATTTGAATGAAGACAACAATTTAATTTCATCTTCTCCTTTTGATCTTTTTAAAATCATCAATGAAATCTTTGATCTGGGCTATAAGTTATGTCCTTTGAAGGAAATGGCTTTGAAATTAGCTGCTATTGGAAAAAATCTCATTTCTTTCTATCAAACTAAACTGGAAGACATTATGGTATATCTTAAATTTTTTTTTTTTTATTTTGTTTTATAATTTTTTTAAATAATTCAGGATGAAGAAGATTTAGAAACCAAGCGCTTTATTGTATTATGCAACAATACAATTCGTTTCACAAGTTTGATCAAAGAGTATAATGAAAAATTGCAAAAGATTTGCAACCTGAAGCCAGAAGAATGTGACAAGAACTTTGATTCATCAATGTTGCTGAAGAATTTTGTGTCAATTAGCAACAATGCCAAAAATCGTGTTTTTTACAACCTTTTCAGCGAATTAAACTTGTCCTTCAAAACGTTTTTCATTAATGTCAATCTTGAAAAAATTTTTGAGGATTTTAAAACGCACAAGGAAACCATTTCTCTCTTACATGAAAGTTTTTCAAGAAAACTATGGAAAAGTTTACTAGAAAAAATTGTAATTTTATATTTCCAATGTTTTATTTTGAGTTGCAACAAAGCAAGCACCAATGATGTAATATATATATGGTTTTAAATCACTATCTATTTTTTTTTGCTTTAGTATGATAAATTTATTGATAAAATGGACAACGAAAAGCAATTTTTAATGGCTCAATTCAATGGAATAGTTTTTGAAAACAGTATTAAAACTATTATGAATCCTTTTGAAGAAATGATGAATGTGTTGGAAGAGAGCAACATTTTCAAATTCCAGTCTTATTTCAGAAATTTACGGAGTGTTTTTGGTAGAGCTTTTACTGAAAGAGCAGTGGTAAATATTAAAAAATCCATATTTTTAACTTTTAATTTTTATTTTCAAGAAATTCATACTAAACTTGCGAAATGATTTGGATTCTCTCACAAAAAATGATATAGTTGACGCATGCAAAGAATCTCTTGCGATTTATAACCGAGAAAATATGGAAAAGAGTTTGACAGAGAATGGAGCTGGAATAATATATGAATTCGAAGAGGAGTTAGATTTGGAGGAAGAAGAAGGAGGAGATGAGAAAGCTGTTCAAATAAGAAGAAAATCAATAAAACTTGAAGAAGAGGCGGCGGGTATGGAAATCATTGAGGAAGAGAAAACAGAAACAGAATCAGTACGAAAACTCATTTAGATTTATTGAAAAGAAGAAAATAATTTTTAGAATAATTCAACCAAAGAAATAAGTTTTATCGGGGAAGGATACATGAACAAAAGATTAAAGATCAAGATGAAGAAATGGTATGAAATCTGATAAAATTGCTTTCTTTTATTGATTTAAAGGGATAAAAGATATTTCAGAATAAAAAATGGAGTTTTATATTGGTATCTAAATGAAAGATCGAGAGAAAGCCAGAATAAAATTAATTTTATGGATGTAGATGAAGTAGTTCCTGACCCTAAACCCAAAAAAAAGACCAAATTTTTTATGGTGAGTTTCTTTGTTTTTTTTGTAATTAATTTAAATTTTTAGCGATTGGAAAGTGGAAAAATTTATAAGTTTTCCGTCCAAAATTTAACTCTGAGAAATCTTTGGGTTGACGCTTTAAAATCAGAAGTTGAAAAAGCGAAAAATTATACAGAAAATGAAGAAATCACCCAATTTAAAGTTTCTACCATTTTTGAATTCAAAAATTCATCGTTTTAAAAGGTTTCGACTGGAGAAGGTAAGAATCCATTGTTCAAGGATTATGATGAAATTAGAAGAAAAGAAAAACTTGTTCAAGCTTTGAAGGAAAAAGCTGATAAACAGGAAATAAAAAAAAAGATAAAAAGTGTAGCAATTCATAAAAACAAAATAATGGCAGCAAGAATGGAAACATCCCTCATGAATAACCCGACAATGTTGAGTCCTTTTAAATCGAACATAATTTCAACGATCGGAAGTATCACAGAAGAAGGGGAGGTGGGAAAAAAGGGAGGATGTTGTGATAAATTAATGGATTGTCTTGGACTAAGATCAACTAAACCGAAAAATCAGCCTGCTTAAACTTTTTTCGGGAATTTAAAAGAATCGAAATAAAAGAAAATTATTAAAATATTTGAATTTAAAAGAAATAAGAAAATATCTAACTTAAAGAAAAATGAATCAAAATGGTGTGATGGGTGACCTCCTCTCTGATATGGTTATTTGTTTCTTCCTATTAAACATAAAACATTTTTTATTGAAAATGATAGGTGATGGAAAAAGCCATAAAAGATAAATTGAAAGAAGCAGAACCCAAAAAATTAAAATCAAACAATAAAGCCCCAGCCGAGAACGAGGATGAGTTTGATGAATTCGACAAAGAAGCTGAAGAAATAGTGTCCAAAATGAAGGAAGAAAGGATGAAAGAAATGATGGATTTAGAAGTCAAATCAAAAAATAAAGAAAATTTCTGGCCTGGAGAATACCGAGAAATTGTAGAGGAAGAGTTTTTGCCCTATGTAACAAAGAATGAATTCTCTGTTTGTCATTTTTATCACAAAGATTTTGAAAGATGCAAAATTTTCGATAAACATTTAAGAATAATAGCGCCAAATCATCCAGAAACTGCCATCTTCACTCTTAATGTTGAAAAGGCCCCTTTTTTCGTGCAAAAGCTGCAAATCAAAGTTCTGCCCACAATTTGCTTTTTCAAAAATGGAATTTTGACAGGAAAAACTGTAGGTTTTACTGATTTGGGAGGAAACGATGAGTTTAAGACGATTGAATTGACGAGAATGTAAAAAAAATAAAAAATAATAGCTTAACAAATTTTAAAGACTCCTACATGCTGGAATGATCAAGCCACGAAGTGAAGAAGAAAAGAAGGGATTTCAACTAAAAATTGGAAAAAAAGGTATTCGAGATAATGATGAAGACAGTGATTAATATTTATTTTGAAAAATGGATTTTTTGAATTATGCCATTTTGAAAAAAAAAAAAATTTTAAAAATCAGCTGTTTTAAAAAAATTTAATAAATCTCCGAAGGCTTTCTAATATAAAAAAAAAGCATAAACGTTATTTTTTCATAATAACAATAATTTCAAAGAATTTTTTATTCTTTATATTTCTCTCAAAATGTCTCTTCAAGGCACACTGCAGAATACAGGTTTCTTTGACAACAAAGCTATGAAAGATAAAATAGGAATATCTTCATTAAAAATTATGGATGGGGAAGATTTGAGTAAAAAAGAAGAAAAAGAAAATCCATTATTTTAAATTTTTCAACAAAAGCATATGGAGATAGGAAGTACGTCCAATCTTTGCAACAAAAAGAATGGATTGAACAACAAATCAAAGAAAAAGAAGGCAAAATCGAAGCTGAAAAACAAGCAAAAACGTTGCCATAACTTATACTTATTATTAATGTATTTGAAATTCCTAGATTATTCGAACAGCAAACCTTAACAATTAATGAAATGAGAGGAAAATTGGAAGAGGATCATCATACCAAACAGAAAATGATGGAAAAAGCAACAAAGGATGTGAATTTACAACTTGTAATTTATAATTTCTTTCTTTCAAAAACCAAAGATTTTTTTTTTACAATAGATGTATGAAAAGTATGATAAAGATAGGGTTGAGAAACAAAGTGAACAAATCGAAAAGAAAAAACACTCTCAGTTTTCCAGTACCAACGATTTCATATGCGAAAATCCTTTGACTTGTCAAAGTCATTTCCAAAATCATCGTGTTTTAAAATACCACTGGAAGGGAATGAATACAGAAGAAAAAACCGATATTTTAAATATGGTCGATCAGCAAATAAAAGAAAAAGACAAAATCATAAAAGATAACAAAAATGATGAAAAAGCCTATGCAATTCAAAATGAAGTAAAAATAATACTCATATTTTTATCCTTTTTTTTATCATAAAGCATAACCGGATGATGTTGATTAATTTGGAGCGGGATAAAACGAAAAAATTAAATCACGTCAAAAACAATGTGAAGGAATATAATTTATTGCTGGCCAAAGAACAAAAATATCGGAATAAGCATGCATATGATTAAAATGCTTAAAAAAAATAAAATAAATTTCTAAATAAAAAATAAAATTTTATAAAAAAAAAAATGAGCAAATTATTGGAGAGATGATTTCAATTTTATTTAAAGAAATATTATAAAAAGAAATGGCAATATTTTTTGGATTTTAATTTGGAGTTTGTTTTGTTGTTTTTTTTATCAAATTTTTGGTAAATAAAAAAATCGAAAAAAATTATATTTTTTTTTTAAGAAATATCTGTAAAATAAAAAATAGGGCTTTTATAATATAATAAAAGAGCTGATCACTAAACTGCTTTATTTTGTGGAAAATTTCTTTCATAAATTATAAATTATCTTTTGTTTTTGATGTTTCTTTTGATTATAATAAATAATACCTGATATATTTCCATTTTTTCATATTTAACAAACAAACTATTATAACCACCACAAACATAAAACTAAAAAAAATTTTAAAAAAAAATGAAATAAAAACGTGTATAATTACTTCCAAGCACTTCGACTTTCAAGAAAGACCTTACAAACCTTAAGCCTTTTGAAAAAAACTATTTTTTTCAAAAAATATCAAAACTTCTCGAAGGTTCTCTACTAAAAAGAGTCCAAATCCGGGTGAAACTAAACTAGATCAAAGAATGGATGGAAAAGGTGAAAGAATTCAAGGATTATTTAAGCAAAAAGAATGAAAAAACAAAGAAAAACTTTGTTAAAAAATGAAAAAATAATTAAAAGCTCAGAATTTGAAAATATAGCTTATTTAATAAAATTTCAAAAACTAATTTATATGCGTTTTTGAAACTCATAATTTAAAAAAAAAAATGAAATAAACTTAAACGAATATAAAAACGAACTTTGCGTGTTTATAAAATGCCTAATAGAGCTATTTTCAATAAAACTAAGAAAAAAATTCATTATCCCTCCCAAATCACTTCAACCAATCTTCCATCAATGAAATTCACCGCCCTCCTTTTCGTTTCTATGATCCTTTCCATCTCCATGGCTGCCAAGATGGACGCTTTGAAGAACGCCAAGTGTAGCAAATCCAAGCTCGGTAAATTCATTGTGAATTTCGCCGAATTCACCAACACCCTTTCTGACACCGATTGGGATCCTCTCTTCGACGCTTTGGATGCCTTGACCGACAGTCTTGAAGACCAATTGGCTGCTGCCCAACAAGCCAACTCTGATGCTGAAGTCGTGCATAATAACTTGATCATTAACTATGAAAATAACAGAGACTCCGCCAACTCCGACATTGTTTCCACCAACCAAACTCTTGCTGATTTGGATGACGATCAGGTCTATTATGAAAATCAAATCGCCCAAGCCCAAGACGACACTGCTGCTGACAATGAAGCCATTGTTGACTTGAATGAAGCCAGAACAGACAGAGTCAACGCCTACACCCAAGACGTTGAAGACGCCGACTCCGGTATCGACACCATTGATGAAGCCCTTGCCCTCTTGAGATCTTTGCAAACTAGCAGCGATGTCTCATCTTTCATCCAAACCAATGATCAAGCCTTCATCAACATCAAGAACAAGTTGCAAAAGAGCTTCGAATCTCTCTCCAGCAAGAAGAGAAGCCATTCTAGATACAGACCTCTCTTGATGGCCGTTGTCGAAATCATGAACAAACAAAACTTCGTCAACCAAGACGGCCTCATCAAGGTCATTGATCTTTTGGTCGATTTGAGAGGTGATATCTCTGACTTCATGACCAAATTAGACTCTGATGAAGCTGCTGCTGAAGACAACTACCAAGCTCAACTCGACGGTCTTAACAACGCCATCGAATTGGCCACTGAAGCCCAAGCCACCGCCCAAACCAATTTGGACAACACCAATGGTAATTTATTCATTCTTTCAACTTTTCATTAATTTTAACTTTTAATAGCCAACATTGCCAGCCAAACCGACTTCTTGAACCAAAGAACCGAAGACTACAACAATGCCCTTGATGCCATTTCCACTGAAAACGATCTCTGGAACCAAAAAGTCCAAGCATTCAATGAGTTAGTCGATGAAATCAACTCTGAACTCAGAGTTGTCGAAGAAGCCGTCGGTGCCTTAAACGCCGGTGGAGTCGTCAGATCATCAGATGAATCATCAGAAGAATCATCAGGAGCATCAGAATCATCAGACTAAATCTAAAATCTTTCTATATATAAAGGAGCTAAAGCTTGATTTTTTAAAATAAAAATCCGAACCCAAAAAAGTTGTTCTTTTACTTATTTTCTTTTGTTTTTGCTATTTTAAAAAATTAATTAATTAATGAATTTGAAAAAATTATCTCTAATTTTTCTCATTCATAATTTAAATATAATAAAAAAAAAATAAAAAAAAATTTATATTATTTAGAAAAACATTTACCGCAAGCTTTATACGAAAAAATCAGAAATTAGAAAATGAATATTGTCAGTCGATTTTTGAAAAAAAAAAAATTTCGAAAGAAATTAAAAAATTCCATGGCACGCAAGTCACATGGAAAAAAAATAAATATAAAAAATGGGTTTGTTTTTTAACCTTTTAAAAATTAATTTTGTAAAATGCCTTTGTTTTATTGTCAATTTTCTCATAATAAAATAAGACAGATATTTTAAATGGAGAAAAACAATTGAAAAATAAATTAAAAAATATCTATCTTTAATTCTTATTAGTACTCTTCAAGACTTCCAAATGCCTTTCGAAAGGTGGCATTCCTTTTTTATTAGTCGAAGTTTTGATGATTTCAGGCTTTTTTTGATTTTTTCCGAAATCCCTTCGACTTAAATTCATATTTTCCTTATTTTGCGAGAAGAACCCTCTTCTGGGACTATTATCCTTAACTTTCTCCACAGAATCTCTAGTTTTTTGATTTTCAGCATTGTAAATGTGATTTTCTTCCTTGTAACTGAAGCTTTTTTCCTTTATTTTTTCCTTAATTTCTATGAAATTCTTCTGAAGTTCTGTGAGTTTCGCCTCAAACGGCTCTACTTCGAAGGGTTTTGATTCGATTTCTGAGCAGCTCTCAGAAGAAGCTTTATTATTATTATTCTCTTTTTCAAAATAAGTCTGGAAACTGTTGATGTTTTTATCAGTAATAGAGTTATTATTGTTGCGGATGTTGATTTGTGAGAGCAGGTCCTTAAAATTCGATGAAATTGATGTGTTTGCAAGGTCTTTTTCTTCAAGTGTCACTATTTTCAAACCTATTTCCTTGAGAAATTCAGCCTTTAAATTGATATCAGACCCTTTTTCTCTGGAGTCTCTGCAAAGACTAAAAAAATCATTGAGGTTTTCTTTAGAAACTCTGAGAATCTCTTTATATTTTTCATTTTGCAAATTGTTTTGTAGATTCACTGAGAAATTCCTCATATATTTCTCGAATTTGATCCCATCCAACAATATCTGAAACTGCTTTTCGAGTTTTGTAAGGAAATCAAGAGACATTCTGGAAAGGACTTCAGATGATTTGTTTTCAAATAGCTCAAAAAATTGATTCAGAAGACGATTTTCTTGGGAAGCGGATTCTGAGGTCTTGGTGATTTCTTGGATTTTCTTCCTTTTTTTTGTGAGTTTAGTTTCTAAATTGTTGAATTTTGAAAGCAAGGTCTTGTATTTATCCTGAAAAGAATAGAGTTCCCGTTGAGAAAATTCCACTTTTTCCACTATTGCATAGGATTTACAATTTTATATAAAGAAATTTATAAAAAACCCATCATTTTTTCCTTTTCCTGTAGAATTCGTAGAGCTTCCATTGCAAATTTACCCTCTGAATCGAACTTCAACTCGTTTTTGGGTATTTCTGAATAAGAATTTACCTAACAAAATTTAATTTTTAAAGGAAATTTTTATTTAAATTAAAGGAATTACATGCAAAACTCCCACATGATTAAAATGAATATAATCTCCGATTTTGTTTCTCAACTTTTGAGATTTCAAAACCTCTTTAGCTCTAGTTTTCTCATTGAATGATTCGGTTTTCTTCACAAGCAGCAATCGTTCCTCGATAAGATTCTTCTGTTCCTGTAATTTCTCTATAATATTCAACAAATTTTGGGATCTTGATTGATCTTCACTCTTTTCCTTTTCCATATCCTTTGAAAAGTAAAATTATTGAATATTTTCTAATTAACAGAAACATTGATTTTTTTTTCATATTCATGTATCAGATTCTTGATGACTTCATCATTATTTGATGTGATAATGTTTCTGCGAATATTATTCTCGATTTTCTTTGCATTCAATCCAAATCGGATCGTGCTTAATGTTTGTTCATATTGTGAAAAACATGGGTTTACACAAAGAATGATGGCAGTTCTTGAATTCCCACCAAGAGAAGATCTCAATATTTTGGTCAATGGTGAATTACGAAAGGGAATGTGAATTTCACTGTAAAAATTCAATGAAACTATTCATTAGGAGTTTTAATTACGGTTTGCCTTGAGATTTCAAGGAAATCACTTGGGTTAGGAAAAAGAGGGATTTGTTGATATGTTTGCTTTCATTGACTCTATCTTTGAAGGCAGAATTGTAACTGCTATTGCTAGCACTCAAAGGCGATGAATTATAATGTCCAGCCGATTTATCTCTGGTTTTTTTGAAGTAATGATCATGGATTGAGACTTTTTCGCTTCCTGCTAAATCAACGAAATTCTAAATAAATTTTAATGAGACTTTTTAAATTAATCTACTCACCAAAACTGATTCTGTTATGATATCTTGTGTTTTTGAGGGTATGCATTGTAAAAACTGTGAGAAATTAAATGATTTTTATGGATTTAAATATTAAATACCAATCTGAAGATGGTATGTGATCGACTGCTGGAATGATTCATAATAGTGGTTGCGTAATGTCGATTTGCTTCTCCTCTTTTCAAAATAAACAAAGCATCTTCCACAGATGTCACGATCTCATCCGTGGCTCCTTTCACATAAAATTCTTTCTAAAATTTCCATTTAATTAATTTCATTTTTTTTCAATTCAAACGTTCAAATCTTCTCCTATCGTCAATGTTTCAAGCAATTTATCCTGTTCATTCAATAAATCATAAACTATGTCTGTATAAATCTCCAGATAAGAGCATCTTATGAAGAATTTCTTATCACTTTGTGTTTCCATTTCTGAAAAGAGATCCTTTAATGCTAATCCGAGAATCCCCTCCACGTTTTCATCTTCTGCATGATTAAAGAGACATTCTGTTTGTCGTTTCAAAGGATTTGCATCAGAATTCTCAAAGAAACAATTGGTATATTGTTCTCTTTTTAGCCCTTTTTCACTCTCGATCTCCATTTTTTCAGACTCTGACATCAAGCTATTCAGATCAATTTGAATGTTGGCGATATTTGAGGCGCTGTTTATCTTATTAGGAGTTTTCAAATTGCGGAAATTCTGGTTATTAATAGGAGTTTTTTCCAGAAAATCATGGGTATTCGGGGGAATTGGAGGCTTCTTATGTGGATATTCCGAGATTGAAGGTTGGTTTTGTTTTAAAGATTGAAATTTATTGCCTAGAATCGTGAATGTCTTGCCACTTCCAGTTTGTCCATACATGAAAATCGTGCCTTATAACAACAAATTTTCTCTTTTTTAAATAATTTCAATGACTACCATTTATCCCTTGCAAGCTGGATAACGCGATTCTTTTAATTGACCTATCATAAATTTGTTGGTTTGATGTTGTCTGATTGTAGCAATAATCTTTTTAAAAGTAATTTAGGATAATTTCATAGGGAAATTTACTAAAATTAAAGGAAGTCTTTTGGCCAGGAATGATCTTGCGATAATTTAACAATTCGTTGTTTTTTTCAGAGGAAATACCGATCGTTTGGGGCGAAAGAGAATCCCATATTTCGAGGTCATTTGAAGAGAGCTCGGAAATGTTGATTGGCCGGATTCGGATGGCAACTTCGATGTTTTCCATTTGGTTTTAAGCTGATTATTGATGATATTTTTAATAATTTAACTGTTTAAATTTAAAAAAATTAGAAACAAAATTTTCTTATGTTTTTCAAATTAATAAATGAAATGCAAATGAGTTTTTTTTTATCAAGGAGGATTATAAATAAAAAAAATTATATTTTTTAAAGTGCTCTAAAAAATAAAAAAAATAGAAATTATTTAAAAAAAAATGGGAAGAAATTTTGAATTTGTCAAATTTTCCAATTTACCCATTTCTGAAAATAAGGCGACTTATAAAAAAAAAGTACCCAAAAAAAAATATTTTATATTATTGAAGAGAAGAAGTAGCATTGCAATCTGGGGAGAGTTTTTTTTTTCTTTAATTTTCAAAGAAACTTAACTAAAATCTTAAGCATATTAAGAAAATTTTATCTTTGCTTCCTTTAAAACTGCAAGTTTTCAATCAAAACCGAGCTTCCACCACCTTTAAAAATTCCTCATAATCCTTTAAAAAAACAATAAAATATCAACCTCCTGCATTGCAAACCGAAGCAATTCCAAATTTCGCCTTTTTCTGTTTAAGGATTTCGCTCAAGCCCAAAATGATCTTCGCTCCCGAGAACCTAAAAATCCAGATTAATATTAATTCCAGATTATTTCATACCCAACAGGATGTCCTTGGGCAATGGCTCCTCCATGAATATTGACTTTTTCAAGATCAATATCGAGCATTTGGACGTTTGAAAGCACTGTCACTGCGAAAGCCTCATTGATTTCCCAATAATCAATGTCCTTCACTGTCAAACCAGTATTCTTCAACAATTTCCTAATAGAATGGGCTGGAGCTATGGTGAAGTCCACAGGTTCCAGTGCAGCATCAGCGAAACTGATAATTCGGGCCAATGGTTTCAGGTTATGTTGCTTCACCTTGTCTTCATTCATGAGGACTAAAGCACATCCTGCATCATTAATTTTAGAGGAATTGGCAGCAGTGAGAATCCCAGTTTTTGAAAAGGCTGGCTTCAAAGTGGGGATCTTTGCCTTGTTGTACCTTTTTTGCTCCTCATCTTCACTGATCTTTTTTAACAAAAAACTTAGAGTTTTTAAAGAAAGGTTAAATTTTACGGTAATCTTATCATTGATCTTAACTGGAACTATCTGGTCCTTGAACCAGCCCTTAGTAGTGGCTTCGATGGCTCGTTCATAGCTCCTATAAGCATATTGGTCCACCTGTTCTCTTGTTAACTTGAAATCAACAGCTGTCTTCTCAGCCAGAAGACCCATAGCTTTATTCACTACGAAATCCTCCAAACCGTCTCTTACAATACCATCTATCACTGGAGTGTTACCATAACCAGCACCTTTTCTCAACTTTTTTTGTAGAAATGTTTAAGTTTAGTAAAATATTGAGATGTTTTACATTAGGTATCAAATATGGCACATTGGACATGCACTCATAGCCTCCAGCCACAGCAACGTTGGCATTTCCTCTAGCGATGCTCATGGAAGTGTATCCCACAGACTTGACCCCTGACGAACATAGTTTGGAAACGGTCGTGCAGTGAGCTCCGAGATGCACACCTTTTGAATTTAATAAAATTAATAGTGAAAATGGTTAAATTTGATAAAATAATGAAAAAAAATTTAAAATAAATGAAAGTAAACCTGCAGCCAAACTGACTTGTCTCGCAGTGTTTTGTCCTTGTCCAGATTGGTAAACATGTCCAAGGACCACCTCATCGACTTCTGTTCCTGCAAGGTTTATAGAGGACAAAGCGGCTCTGATGGCAAGAACCCCGAGGTCTTTGGCTGATAGTTTGGAAAGACCTCCTTGGGCGGTGCCAATAGGAGTTCTTTTTCCCGCTACTAGATAAATCGGCTTGGGTGCGAAGGCAGTGGCTGTGGAGAAATAGCGTAGAAGCTTAAGGTTGTGGGGGGAGGAGAAACGAGATGGAAACATGGTTTATGAGTTTTGGTTATTTTTCAAATTTTTATTTATAGTGCGAATCTTTCAATATTAGAGGAAGGAAAACGATAAATTTTTATTTCGAAATAAAAATTTGGGCTGTTCAGAAATTAATAATATTGAGTTATTTTGATTTTTGAACCAAATCCCCAAATTTTATTAAATTTTTAAAAGGAAATTTCCGGGTTAAGCCTTAATAAAATTAGAAACCTAAAATTTTGTTTTAAATTCAAGAAAATAATATATAAAAATTATGGTCTGTTCGGTGAAATGTCATTATTTTCATCATTCAGCAGCTGGTATTATTATTAAAAAGCCATTAAGTATGAGAAAATACCTTATTCCATTGAGAAACCTCGTTTAATTGGTTAAGGTTTGCAGGGTTTTTCGTTGGATCTCTATCAAAATTCAACGATAAAGTGAAATTATTCTCCTCCATTTCAAGATCTCCATTATTGCATTTCACTTTATTGCACGAGATCCCCTTATTACTTTCTTTTATAGTCAACGAATTGATTTTTTCTATATCTTTTTCTAGTTTAGAAAATCGTTGGTCAAGACTCACACGCAAATTTGTGAGATCTGAAGTCTTGTAATTAAAAACAAGTAACAATGAGGAAGTATTTTCCAGGTTATATGATTTTACGGTGTCTGTGTTATATTTTGAGAGGTTTGTAATGACCTTTTGCTGCATTTCAAGGAGGTTTTTCTGGAGTTTTTCGTTTATGGTGATTAATTCATCTATTTTGGTGGCCTGAGAAGAAAAAGGGCTGATTAAATTAACTGAAAAGGATAAGGCGTTTATGGTACTTGTTGTTTAATTTTGTCTTGAAACTTTTTGGAAGAGGAGCAGCCCATTCTAATAAAAAATGATTCTAAAAAAATTAACAATTTCTTCACAGGAAAAAATAGCTAAAATAATTAAAAATTTTTTTTTGTATTTTCAAACTTCATTTTAAAACATGATATATTCATCCCCATTTCCTTCCTTCTTTTCTAGTAGTTATATTCATTGTGATTTCACTCAGATGTGTCGCGGGGAAGTGTAGTCCATGAGGTTTTTTTGCACCACGAATGTTTTTGATTACTTCACAATCTCGTTTAGATTTATCTGTTATTCATCCTCCCAGAAACCTTCGAGTTCCATCAGCTCATCATACAAAAGGGTCCCCAGCTTCACTCTTTCGTCTTTTTGGCAATATCTCCTCAGATAGTCATAGAAGTCTGTTATCGCGGACCTCTCCCTGCAATAATCATCATTTATGGAGACCAAGTTATCCTTCCAGATTTCTGATCCCTGGCTCTTAAACTTTAGCTCCTTCATATTGATTGCGTCTTCTCAGTAGATGGCTTCCCCCAAACTCCCCCTCTCCGTACTTTCCCCTCTCTTTGGCTTTTCATCTTCCTTTGGTTCCAGGCCCATCTTCTTAGGGCTGTTTATAATTTCTCCGGGCTCACCCCCTCAATTTCATTTTCTTCTCCTTTTTTCTTTTCAATATTGCTTGTGGTCTTTCAACTGGATTGACTTTGGTTTCTGGCAGTTTTGAAATCCAATCTATCTGAAGCAAACAATCAATCAATCTGGTTGCCAAAATTTCCAATTTACCAACTTTTGTGTTAATCTTCTGAATAAATGAACCTCATTTGTCAGGGATCTTCTGAAAGACGATCTAACAACAAAAGAAGCAGCGAGAAAATCCAAGGAAATTCGTTGCTGTATGAATTTCCTCCATTGTCTGCATTTTTAGAACTATCTCATAGTCATAGAAATTTATCTTATTGATCGATTTTAAGCAGTTCTAATAAATATAAGGGGTTGTTTATTATGAAAATTGATTTTTGGCTGAGAATTTTGGGTTCTTGATCTACAGCTGGAATCACC
>Ga0302140_10005134_pt1 | contig 16573 bp, 10 predicted proteins | sample I_Bog_E1_1_FD_202095 | JGI IMG/M metagenome (GOLD analysis project Ga0302140, IMG submission 202095) | Peat permafrost microbial communities from Stordalen Mire near Abisko, Sweden - I_Bog_E1_1 | ecosystem: Environmental > Terrestrial > Soil > Wetlands > Peat | place: Sweden: Abisko, Stordalen... | reverse complement strand
ATGTGGACGCGAAGCTGGTGGTCGGAGTCTACGAGTATGTTGTGGGGGCTCTCCCCACGCCCTTCAAGTTTCTGATCGGCTTCATGGGCATTACCGGCTCCAAGTCCCGCGGCCTGGAGATGCTGAGCGACGACGCCAATCGGGGTGCGGTGACCAACATCGAGGCGCACACCGTGATTGCTCTCTTTCTGCGCCGCGAATCCAGGTACCGGGAAGCCATCGAAGTGGTGCGCAAGCTCAAGAGCCAGTATCCCCACGACTTCCTCTTCTGCCTGGAAGAGGCGAACCTGCGCAAGGACGCGGGCGAGGGGATGGCGGCCGTGGCTGCCTATCGGGAGATCGTCACCGACAACGCCCGGCCGGGATATTTTGCCGAGGCACGGATGGAACTGGCCAACTTTGGCCTGGGCGATGCCCTGCGCGGCCAGCGCCACTATGCCGAGGCGGCGCAAGCCTATGAACAGGCCGCCTGGACCAAGAATGCGGGCGCGGAACTGAAGATTCGTTCGCTTCTGGACGCCGGCGAGTGCCGCGATCTGAACGGAGAGCGTCAGCTTGCCATCCGCGACTACCAGGCGGCCATCGATGCCGGCCCAAACACTAACCGCGCCGACACCGCTAAAAAGCGCCTGCGCACGCCGTACCGCGGAGTTTGAGAACTCCGCCGACGCATAAATGGCCTGACGGGCCGAGGAAAAGCGGGCTTGCAGGGGCAGGCGTAAAAAGAAGACGGGAAACGGATGATCGAGTCCGTGGTCTCCCACCCAGCCTGCGGATTACCGGAGAGCGCTGGATCGAATGAAGGCATGAAGGGCGACGGCAGATCCTTCCGCTGGGCGTCAGGATGACAGCGGATGCGATGGTGATGAGAGCGGTTGTAATGGTGGGGCCGGAGGAGTTAGGTCGGCGGTATGGGATGGTTGGTCGGCTATCCGGACATCAACCCTCTGCTAGCCTGGACCCCGGCGAGACAGAATAGCAGAACCGTATAGCCCGTTATTGTCCGCCTCTACCGTGTAAGAAACATGCATTTTGATAGAAATTACATAGCCAGCGGCCGACGGAAACTTCGGCCTGGATCCATTTCATCCCGGTCTCCCAGTATAAGTCGAGCCATATGAACCGGATAGGTATTTCGACTTTGGAATGATCACATTGGCGCAGGAATTGCAGTGTGTAGGATTGAGCTTCGATGTCTAAGTACTAGCACCTCGGCAGCCGACACAGCCATACAACCGGCAGCCAGTGGCCTTACCTATCGAAAGAGGCGTGATATAGATTGCCGTGATACGGATCGCATTGCTCTCCGGTATCCTGCGCTATCTTTGGGTGCGCATTCAGACGTGGAACCGGTCTAATGGCTTGAGTCGGGTATTCAAACGTTTCTAAATTACAGTGTCGGACTCTCAGCCGGGTAAAAACTACTCCCAGGTTCAAGGTCAACTGTTGTCGCAACTCGATGGAAGAGAAGAAAAATGAAGAGATTTAAAAGCTCCTTGAAGCCACAATTCTGGCTTGCCGCACTACCTCTGGCCGCTGTTTTGACCGGACTGGCGTTTCCCACTCTTGCACAAGCAGTTACCGTAAGTTCCACGAACCCAAGCAATGGAGTTGTGAATACACCAACCAGCACCAATAGCAGCAAGAACATCGTGACCGGCACGGAAGTGTCCGCAACCTTCAGCGCGCCCATGAATCCGGCAACACTCAATTCGGATCCCGCCGGAGCGCTACTGACCTTCACTCTGAAGGATTCGGGCGGAAACAACGTGCAAGGCACCGTCGCCATGAATGCGGCAAATACGGTGGCGACTTTTACCCCTCTGGAATCGGCCCTGCGCGTGGATGCAAAATACACAGCCACGATTACGAAGGCGGCCGAGAGCGCCGGTGGCACTGCGATTGCCGATCCCGTTGAATGGAGCTTCACCACCAGCGCCAAGCCGTTTACCGGTCAAGCGGCAGTCGACCTTGGCACCGCAGGAACCTTTGCGATTCTGACAAAAACAGGAATCACGGACGTCTATGCTTCTTCCATCGTTGGGAATGTTGGAACCAGCCCAATCACCGGCGCTGCACTTCTGTTAAGGTGCACTGAAGTAGCAGGCATGGTGTACACAGTCAACGCGGCCGGCCCACTGCCATGCAGAATCACTAGCCCTAGTTTATTGACCACAGCTGTAGGCGACATGGGATTCGCGTACGCCGACGCGGCAGGGCGATCGCTTCCCGATGCTACGGAACTGGGCGCCGGAGAGATTGGCGGACTGACACTCGCTCCCGGCCTTTACAAATGGGGCAGTGCAGTTTCAATCGCAACGGATGTAACGCTCGCGGGCGGACCCAACGATGTCTGGATCTTCCAGATTGCGAAAAATCTCAAACAAGCAAGCGCTACCAGAATCACCCTGCGAGGCGGCGCACAGGCCAAGAATATCTTCTGGCAGGTCGGCGGCAGCGTGGCCATTGGAACCACCGCCCACTTTGAGGGAGTAGTTCTGGGCGAAACATTGATCGCCCTCAATACTGGCGCATCGGCGAACAGCAGGCTCCTGGCACAGACTGCGGTTACCTTGCAACAGAATGCAGTTACACAGCCCGCCCAATAACGGGTCTCACAGCGCGGTTTCCCAGGTCCCCAAACGCGAGGGACCTGGGGCACCCGCCTTCAGTGGCGCTATTTACTTGCCTGGGTCCGGGGCCAGCCGCCCGGTCATACAACCGGAACGTCAGAAGTTAGGGAATGATCCGGTCCGGGTTCACGGTTTCCCGGGTCCCCAAATGCGAGGGACCCGGGGCACCCACCTTCAGTGGCGCGATTCACTTCCTTGATACTTGGGGCACCCGCCAGTAAATAGGCTTGGCGGAGCACTCTGCCGGCCATCACAAACCGACGTGATACAAGACACATCACGGTACCGCATGGTGGTGTCAATGTTGCGAGCGGACATTTCCGGGGAGAAACCTCCTGGGGTCGCGCCGAACGCTGAAGCGTAGCTTTCTCGATTGCTGCGCAGGCCGGTTTTTTCAGGCGAACGCTCTCATACCTTCTCCCTCTTCTCCCGGAAAATCGTCTGGCTGTGAGGAGGGATCGGCGTATGTCTTCCTCTCCATCCCGTCACTCCATCTTGTTTGTGCACGAAGTGTGTGCCGTTTTTCAGGCCACGCGGGTGGAACTGCGTCCCGAAGAATGCGGGGCGGTACAGCGCCTTCCCCATGCGCCAGCCCGTACGCTCAACTGCGGAAACACGATCTTCAAAGCCGTGGGCCAGGACCGGAATCAGGACTGCGCATTGAGCGCTCCCCTGGCCCTGCCCCGTCCGGCTGCCGGATGTACTGGCCGGGCTGCGAACTGGCTCAGGCCGCAAGCGGAGGAATCATGCAGAGTGTAGCCAGCGATGTTTTGAGTCCCCACGAAAAGTTGTTGATCGACCAGACGGTTGCCCAACATGAAGGCCACCCCGGCGCGCTGCTGGGGATTCTGGAAACGGTGCAAGCCGCCAACGCGCACAAATTCCTCTCCCTCGAAGCCCTGCGCTACATCGCGGATCAGACCGGGATTCCCCCTTCCACGATCTACTCCACAGCGACCTTTTATGCGCTCTTCAACCTCGATCCGCAGGGCGACAACGTGATCTGCGTTTGCCGCGGAACCGCCTGCCACACCCGCGGCTCCCGCGATCTGCTGGCCAAGGTGTGCCTGGACCTGGGGCTCAGCGATCCCGAGCAGAACGAGGCCAACGACGCCGACAAGCTGGCGCTGACTACAGCCGACCGCCGTTTCACCCTGCGCACCGTGGCCTGCTTTGGCCAGTGCGCGCTGGCCCCGGTGGCCGAAGTCAACCACCACATCCTCAGCCATGTGAACGAGCGCACGCTGCTCAGGGAGATCAAAACTCTCACCAGAGGGGGGAAATAATGCCGCGCATTCTGGACATTGGCAGCTTCAACGCGGTTCGCGAATCGGGCCTGGCCAAGCTCATGCCTTCCATCCCGCGCCTGACCGTGGGCATGGGGACCTGCGGCCGCGGCAATGGCGCCGAAGAGGTTTTTCACGCCCTGAATGAGGCCATCCAGCGCGACGGGCTCGATGTGATGCTGGCCGGCGTGGGCTGCTTCGGTTCCTGCTTCCAGGAACCACTGGTGACCTTCCGGCTGCCCGGCAATCCCCTGCTGGTGCTGCACCGCGTGCAGGCCAACGACGCCGCGCGCATTCTGGAAGGCGTCTCTTCCGGCAAAGCTCCCGCCGATCTCGTTTACTGCAAGATTGAGGATTGGGATCACATCACCGCGCATCTGAAATACGGGCAAGGCTATCCGGAAATCCCTGTCTGGAATGCGATTCCGTTCTTCAAGCAGCAGAAGAAGATTGTTCTGCGCAATTGCGGGCTGATCAATCCCTCCGACATTGAGGAATACATCGCGGTGGGCGGCTACCAGGCCCTTTACAAAGTTCTCATCGACGGACGGGCCGACAACGTGATCGAACAGATCAAGGCCTCGCGGCTGCGCGGACGCGGCGGCGCCGGCTTCCTTACCGGCAACAAGTGGGATTTCCTGGCCAAGGCGAAGTCCGACAGCAAGTTCATCATCTGCAATGCCGACGAGGGCGACCCCGGCGCCTACATGAACCGCAACGAGATCGAAGGCGATCCGCATTCGCTGCTGGAGGGCATGGTGATCGGCGCCTACGCCACCGGCGCCACCCAGGGCATCATCTACGTGCGCGCGGAGTACCCGCTGGCGGTCAGCCGCCTGGAACGCGCCATCGAGCAGGCGCGCGAGTACGGCCTGCTGGGTGCAAACATCCTGGACCGCGGCTTCAACTTCAACATCGAGCTGGTGCAGGGCGCGGGAGCGTTTGTGTGCGGCGAGGAAACCGCCCTGATCGCCTCGCTGGAAGGCCAGCCCGGCCGGCCGCATCCCCGTCCGCCGTTTCCTGCACAAAAGGGCCTGTGGGGCAAGCCGACCAACATCAACAACGTGGAGACCTGGTGCAACATTGCGCCCATCGTTACCCGCGGACCCGCCTGGTTCTCCGAGACCGGCAGCGTGAAGAGCCCCGGGACCAAAGTGTTTTCGCTGGTGGGAAAGATCCAGAACACCGGGCTGGTGGAGATGCCGCTGGGCACGCCGTTGAAGAGTTTTATCTACGACGCAGGAGAGGGCGCCATCGCTGGCCGCCACGTGAAATCCGTGCAGACCGGCGGACCCTCGGGCGGCTGCATTCCCGTGGAAATGCTAGATACGCCCGTCGATTACGAGAGCCTGGCGCAGCTAGGCACCATCATGGGCTCTGGCGGCATCGTGGTGATGGACGAAGACAACTGCATGGTCGATGTGGCCCGCTACTTCGTCGAATTCACGCATTCCGAGTCCTGCGGCAAATGCGTTCCCTGCCGTGTGGGCCTGAACAAGGCGCTGCGCATCCTCAACTCCATCACCAACGGCAGCGGAAGGCTGGAGGACATGAGCCTGCTTGACGAGCTGGGGCGCATGATCCGCGAATGCTCACTTTGCGGGCTGGGGCAGACGGCGCCCAATCCGGTGCTGACCACGCTGCGCCACTTCCGCGAGGAGTACGAAGACCACATCGTGGCCCACCGCTGCCGCGCTGGCGTTTGCCAGGATTTGGCACTCTCCCCCTGCGAGAACAGTTGTCCATTGCGGATGAACATCCCGCGCTTCCTCGAGCTCTACCGGGAGGGCCGTCTGGAGGACGCCTTCGAGTCTGTGATTCTGGACAATCCTCTCCCCGCCTCCACCGGAAGAGTCTGCCAGCATCCCTGCGACAACCGCTGCCGGCGGCAATCCTTCGACGAGGTGGTAAACATGCGCGAGGTGCATCGCTTCCTCGCCGACCAGATCTACCAGTCCGACCGTTTCGAGCCCATGCTGGAGCGCATCCGCGCGCGCAAGCTGCCCTCCACGGGCCGCACCGTAGCCGTGGCCGGCGCTGGCCCCACGGGCCTTACTGCCGCCTTCTACCTGTCCATGCTGGGCCACGACGTCACCATCTTCGAGGAGCGTGGCGAGGCCGGCGGAATGCTGCGTTTCGCGATTCCCGAGTACCGGCTGCCGAAGTCCGTGCTGCGCCGGGAGCTGGATTTGATCGAGGGCGTCGGGGTCAAAATGGCCTTCAATACCAGGGTCGGATTCGACCTGCCGCTGAACGAGCTGGCCAACCGCTTCGACGCGGTCTTCCTCTCCATTGGAACCTGGAAGGAGTCCTGGCTCTATCTTCCCGGCACCGAGCTGCACAACGTTCATCCCGCGCTACCCTTCCTGGAGTCCGTGGCCCATGGCGAAACGGCCTTCATTGGCTCCCGGGTCGCCATTATCGGGGGCGGCAACGCAGCCATCGACTCCGCCCGCACTGCGCTGCGCCTGGGCGCCAGCGCCACCATCCTCTATCGCCGCGAGCGGCAGGACATGCCCGCTATCGACGAGGAGATCCAGGCCGCCGAAGACGAGGGCGTGCGCTTTGTTTTTCTTGCCGCGCCGCACCGCATCATCGGGGGCGCGGACGGCAAGGTGAAAGCCATCGAAATTGTGAAGACGCGCCTCGGCGAGTACGACAAGTCCGGGCGCAAGCGGCCGATTCCCACCGACGAAGTGCAGCGCTTCGAATGCGACTCTGTGATCCTGGCGGTGGGCGAAACCTTCGACCAGGACTTTTGCCGCGCCTCCGGCCTGGCCCTCAAGGAAGAAGGCACGATCATCGTGGATCGCTTTAGTTTTGAGACCAGCCGGCCAAACTTCTACGCCGGTGGCGACGTGATTACTGGCGCCTCCAATGTCTCCAACGCCATGAGCGGAGGCAAGCAGGCGGCGCGCAACATCGACGAGCGCTTGATGGGCGAGGAGCGCTGGGATCGGCTCTTCCCCGAGATTGAATTCAGCCAGACCGCGCCGGGAGAGCCGAGCTTGAGCCGTCGCCACGCTTCGCGCGCGCTGGCCGCGGAGCTGCGCGTTCATTCGCAGGAGGAGGTGGTTACCGGCCTTGAGCCTGAAGAAGCGCTCGAGGAGTGCCGCCGCTGCCTGCGCTGCGATTTGCGAGCCGCTACCAATTCCAAGTGAGTTCGAGAGAGAGAAAGGAGCGCCAAGTTGCCGACTAAAGCCATTTCCGTTCGAATCGATGGTGAACTGGTGACCGCCAAAGAGGGTCAGACCGTACTGGAGGCAGCCCGCGTCCACGGGAAGCAGATTCCGACTCTCTGCTATCTGAAGGGCCTGAGCGCGGTGGGAGCCTGCCGGGTCTGCGTTGTCGAGCTGGCCGGCACGGACCGCCTGCTCCCGGCCTGCACAACGCCGATCCAGGAGGGAATGTCCATCCAGACCTCCTCGGCCAAGCTCACGCTTTACCGGCGCATGGCCGTCGAGTTGCTGATGGTGGAGCGCAACCACATCTGTTCGGCCTGCGTTTCCAACGGCCATTGCGAGCTCCAGTCACTGGCCCGCGCGCTGGGCGTAACCCACGTCCGCTACTCCTACAACAATCCGCGGCTCACGGTGGACATGACCCACCCCCGCTTCGTCCTGGACCACAACCGCTGCATTCTGTGCACGCGCTGCGTGCGCACCTGTGCGGAGGTAGAGGGAGCGCATGTGTGGGAGGTGGCTTCGCGCGGGATTCATTCCCGCATTGTCAGCGATCTGAAGGACGACTGGGGCCATGCGCGCAACTGCACCGCCTGCGGCAAGTGCGTCCAGGCCTGTCCCACCGGAGCCTTGGCGGAAAAGGGATTCTCAGTGATGGAGATGGTCAAGGAAAGCGCTGCTGTGACGCGCCTCGCAGTGCAGCGAGCGAATTCCCCCAGCGGCGTTCACTAGAGCCGGAGGCATAAAACCTGATTCTCAATGGACGCTGCTTTAGCTGCACCGCATCCATCCAGGCTCAGACTGACCTTCCCGGCCAGGGCAGTTTTGGAACTTCCACGCTGCATCAAACCCATCGGCAAACCACAGAACCATTTGTCCCAACCGGCCGCGACCCGTAGAATCACCATTGGCGGTCGATTGCGCTAATCTAACAGCAGCATCAGGTATCGATGAGCGAACAGGAACAAGGGATTCCCATTCAGGCGCCTACGGTTTCGCCGGCGTGGATCAGGATCGAGCGGGCGCGGCACCCCCAGCGCCCCTACCCCATGGACTTCATCGAGCGGATCTTCACGAATTTCAGCGAGATTCACGGGGATCGCGCCTTTGGCGACGATGAGGCTATCGCTTGCGGCATGGCCCGGCTGGGTTCCGAGGAAGTCATGGTCATTGGCAACCGCAAGGGCGGCTCAACCAAGGAGCGCGTACGGCGCAACTTCGGCATGCCCCATCCCGAGGGCTACCGCAAGGCCCTCCGCAGCATGAAGATCGCAGAGAAATTTGGGCGCCCGGTGATCAGCTTGATCGACCTTCCCGGAGCTTATCCTGGTCTAGGGGCCGAAGAGCGCGGGCAGGCCGAGGCCATAGCCCGCAACATTCTGGAGATGTCCCGGCTGCGCGTGCCGACCATTTCGGTGATCAGCGGCGAGGGCGGCTCCGGCGGCGCGCTGGCCCTGGCGGTCAGCGACCGCGTACTGATCCTTGAGAACGCCCTCTACTTCGTCATTACACCCGAGTCATGCGCCGCCATCATGTGGCGCGACGCGGCTCACAAGCAGTTGGCCGCCGAGGCCATGCGCATTTCAGCTCCTGAAGTCGCATCCCTGGGCTGCGTGGACGAGATTGTCCCGGAGCCACCCGAGGGGATTCAAGCCGACCGCGAGGCGGGCACGGGCATGCTCGGCACAGTGCTCAAGAGGCATCTGGCCGAACTCCAGGCCATGCCCATCGACGCCCTGGTGTCCGCGCGCCAGGCCAAATTCCGCAACATCGCCCAGTTCTACACGGAGGGCTAGCTACGGTGGCCCCTCGGCTCTTGATCCAATCCGGCAACTCCGGCTCACCGTTGAATGAGCCCGTTTCCGCACGCACTGCGACCGGAGGGCGTCGATGACCCAAACCCAGCCCCGCGGCAATCGTCTGCGCGCTTACCTCGAATTCCTTGCCGCAATTCTCTACTTTTTCCTTGCCCAGGCGCTCGCCCGCCGCGGCGCTGCGGGACTGGTCCAGGAGCAATGGACGCCCCTGGCTGCGCAGGCGATGCTGGTCTTTCTTCTGCTCTTTGGCTATGCGGCGATGGGTTTCTGGTTCGACCACGAGCCGCACCCCATTGCCGCGCAGGGGCTGCCGTTCCGTGCGGGATGGAAGGGCGAATCTGGTCTTGGCCTGGCTATCGGCTGGTCCCTGGCCGTGGTCTGTGTTCTGCCACTGGTGCTGGCGGGCGGTATCGCCATCGTCCTGGTGCTGGATTCTGCGGCGTGGGGATGGCTCCTGGCCGACACCGCATTTTTTGCGCTGACCGCACTGGCCGAGGAGATTGCGTTTCGCGGCTACGGGTTCCAGCGCTTTGCCCATGCCGTGGGTGGTCTGGGCGCGGCCATCGGTTTCGCGGCTTTCTACGCGATTGTCCAGGGGCTGACGCCGGGGTCGAACCGGGCCAGCATGGCTGTTTCGGTCGTCTTCGGCCTGTTGCTTTCCACGGCCTACCTGCGCACCAAAGCTCTGTGGCTGAGCTGGGGAATGAACTTTGGCTGGAAGGCCAGCCGCGCCCTGCTCTTCGGACTCACGATCAGCGGCGTCAACAGCCACTCTCCGGTCATTCAGGGCAACCCCATGGGTCCTTTCTGGCTGACCGGCGGAGGCTTCGGTCTGGACGGCAGTTGGGTCGCCTTCGTCATTCTGCTGGCTGCGATTCCGGTGGTCTTCCGGCTGACCCGCGATCTGGACTACCGCTACAACGCGCCAGTCTTTGTACCCGCAGGCATTCCGGTCGATCTGGACGCGGCTTCGCGCAAACAGCATGAAGCCGCTATGGGTCCGGTCCAGCCGGCCTCTGGCCCCCTGGTGCAGATTCTTCCCGTAGCTCCGGAGCCCACGTCGCCGGCGTTTCAACCTTCTCCTGCTGAGCGGCCTCCGGACCCTAATTAGGACAATTCTTCTATTTGTGTAGCGTACGGCGCGGACCAGGAGGCCGGCGATACAAATTACTGCTCGTATTGGCGATGGCTATCGAGAACAGGAAGACTCGATGCCAATTGAAGATGGTTTGGGGATGTTGAGCGAACGCAGAAAGAGGCGCCATCCTTAGGGAACGGCGCCTCTTTCTGCACGCGGGTTCATCCCGGAGCTTCAGGCGGGCTTGACCGGTTTCGCCGGCGATTCGATCTCCGGCTCCGCGGGTTTCTCTTTCTCTGTTTCCTCAACCTCTTCTTCGTCGACAGAGCTTTCGGCTTCATCCGGCGCGGGTTCCTCGACTTCTTCCTCTGCCAGAACCGACCCCAGAAGCAGATCGACGCGATAACCGGCCGACTCGGCGCTCGATAGCACTTCCTCGATGGTCCTGCACATCTGCTCTACGTCGGTGCGGGTGGGCGAGGCCTCGCCGGCCAATCGCAGCAGGGAGGGCATCTGCAACCACCAGACCAGTTCCTCGTAGGATTCCCGAACCAGGTACTCGTGGCCCCCGGCCGCATGAACGCCCGTCAGCCAGCGCACATCCGGATCGAGCCACAAGGACGGCGCCAGCGCCACCAGTTCTTCGGGAACTATCAGCATCTCGGCTTCGGTAGTCTGTGGCTTTTCCGCCTCGGCCACGGGCTCGGGCGTTTCTTCCGTCTTGCCAGCGCCGGCCCCGGTAAGCAGCAGAACCTTGATGCGGGCCGCGACCTTCCAGCCCTCTTCGCCTTCGAATCCGAGGGCGGTAAAGGCCTGGGCAAACGGCTCGCGGAGGCGCAGGCGATCAAAGAGGTCCAGCGCCACGTGTTCGGGGTTTTCCACGTCGATGGATTCGGCCAACAGTTCCAGCACCGTCCAGCCAAGCACCGGTCCCCACATCGCCGTGGCCGTGAACTGCGGACTGGGACTGGGCAACATGCGCCGTGCGGCAGGAGTCCACGGAGCCGGGAAAAGTGCCTCGACGGCGGGAATGCGCATGGCAGCGCGCAGCCGCTGCCGGAAGACCGGCCCCAGCAGCCCGGGATTAGCGGGTTGAGCCTCGATGGGCAACGGGCTTGCTGCGCTGGCGCGCGAAACGTAGGCTTTCTGGGCCACGCGCAGAAAATTTTCGCAGAGCGCCCAGGCCTGAGAGAAGAACTCGCCGCGCTCCCGCTCGATTTTCTTGGTGCTTCCAGCCGGAGAGGTGCGCGGATGCTCCGCCAGATCGGCGAAGAGGCGCACGAGGCCGGGCTCCAGCAGCGCGCGCAAGGCATCGTGTACCGGCTGCAGTTCCAGGTTCACCAGCGCGTCTTCCAGACTGGGGACGCCGCGGCCGCTGAGCTGGTCGCAGAGGCGGTCCCAGGGCTGCTCCGCGGTGGAGGTCAGCGCTCGCCAATCAAGGAAGACATGGCACTTGAAGGCACCAAGATCGAGCGTGAGTCCGCGCTCAGACAAATCGCCGGCGCGCCGCAGGTATTCGAGGCCGGTAAGGGAGTCGCGCCAAGCCAGGACGGCGTGGGAATTTCCGTTGACCCCCAACCCCTCCCCGAGGCGCTGCTGACGGAGTTGCCCGCTTCCCTTGTCGGCGTAAGCGGCCGAAAAATCGATGGTGCCTCGGGTTGCGCCGTAGCGATTGTTATAGACCACCAGCGCGCATTCCGTTCCGCTGCGGTTCGAGTAGGCAAAGACGTTCTCGTCCACCGAACCGTTGTCGTGGAAGAAGTCGTAGAGGAGGAAATTGTCGCTGCCAGCAAAGAGCCAGCGGCGCTTGAGCAGAGGCGCAATCTCGCGCTGATGGCGTTCCACCAGCCAATGATCGGGCGTCTCCTCGTAGCGCGGACGGTAGTACTCCATCCCGTACTTTTCCGTGAAGCCCTCCACCTGGCCGTGGCCGAACATGGGCAGACCGGGCAACGTCGACATCATGGCGGCAACGCCAAAGCACTTGTCTCCCTTGCCGAACTGATCGATGGCGGTGCGCTCGTCGGGATTACTCATGAAGTTGACGTAGCGCTTCATGATGTCCGGATCGAACTCCAGCGTGTTCTTGATGACCGAGCGGTACTTGGCGTTGTCCTCGTCGCGCAGCATCACCATGAAGGCGCTGTTGTAAACGCGATGCATCCCCAGGGTGCGGACGAAGTAGCCTTCCATCAGCCAGAAGGCTTCGGCCAGCAGCAGCGTGCCGGGAACCTCGGCGGCCACGCGATCCACCACCTCGCGCCAGAACTCGTGCGGCATCGCGCGGTCGAAATCGGCCTGGCTCAAACCGTACTCAGCGCGGGAGGGAATGGCGCCGCTGGCCCCGGGACCGGGAAACCACAACCGGTGAAAGTGCCGCTTGGCCAGGGTCATGGCGGCATCGAAACGAATCACCGGAAAGAGGCGCGCCACGTGCAGAATGGTCTGGATCACCTGCTCGCGGACCGCCGCATTCAGGTAGTCGAGCTGCGCGGTGTCGTTCCAGGGAAAGCTGGTTCCGTCGTTGCCGTGGTAGATGTAGCGAGTTTCGCCGCTGGCCCGGTCGCGCCGGCGGAAGACCACCGCGGCATCGGACTGGGTAAAGTAGTGGTCCTCGATTTTGATTTCCACGCGGCCGTCCTGCGAAAGATCGGGGCCATTGAACGTGTAGGCAGGATATGGGGTCTCGTTGCGGGAGATGAACCACTCCGGGTGTTCGACCACCCAGGGCGAGTCGATGCCCATGTGGTTCGGCACCATGTCGCTGGCCAGCCGGATGCCGCGCCGGTACGCGCGATCGCGGAGATTGATATAAGCCGGTTCGCCGCCCAGGTCCTCGGCGATGGCGTAGTCGAATAGAGAGTAAGCCGAAGCCACGGCGTCCGAATTGCCGCAGAGCTGCTTGATGGTCTTCGAGGCGCGGCTCCGCTCCCAGACGCCGATCAGCCAGAGGGAATTCAGCCCGCGGTCGGCCAGGGTCTGCAGCTCCTCGTCGGGAATCTCATCCAGGCGGGAGATTTTGCGCCCGTACTGGCGGCTCAACTGCGCCAGCCACACATAGGTGCTCTTGGCGATCAGCACGGCGGTCGGCATCCAGGCGGTGTCGGGCGAGAACTTCTCGTATTCGTGGGCCGGGTCGCCGAAGGTGGGCACCTCCGCCGTGCTCACCACGGACCGCCACTGAGCTTGGCCAGTCTTGCGGCGATGTTCGGCCGCCGCGGCCGACGTTGCCGAGGGAGGATTGAACTGCATCCAGATGGCCAGCTCTTCCTCGTGCAGAATCTCTGCGGCGATGAGGAGAAAGCGCTCCAAGCTGTCGCCGAGCAGAGGCTTCCACAACTTGCGGATGAGGGCAAGCTGGTCACTGAGCGAGGCCGGTGCACCCACCGCCGGGGCGCGCAACAGGTCCAGCAGGTTCATCGGCTTGGCATCGGGGAGCGGTATCAGCGGCCGGGTGGCAAAGTAGTCGGGCAGTTGCTGCGTTACCTGGCGGTAAACGGTCTTCTCGGCGAGGGTTTTGTCCTCGAAGAGCTCGTCGAAGGGTTGAAAGGCCTGGTTGCGGTTAGCCGTCCACAGCAGCAGCAGTTCTTCCAGTGCGGCCGCCCGGTGCGGTGTTCCATCGGTGGTGCCGGCCAGCCATTGTTTGGGCGTTTCCTGGCCGCGGACGATGGAAATGCCGGGGAACTGCTCCACAAAGGCAAGCAGCATCCGGTCCAATTCCTCGGCGCCGACCCTGGCGGAAAACCAGTCCAGGGCGGAAGTCATGACCTCGGGGTCGAATTGCTCCCGGTAGCGCGCCATTAAGACGTGGCTGGCCTCGTCGATCAGCCCCATGGCGTAGAGCTTGCCGGCATGAACCGCCAGTTCCGGGTGCTTTTCAACGTCCCGGACCTGGTTCATGCGGTAGGCAAACTCGCGGCACGCTGCGAGATTGGCAAAAACCACGTTACCTGTGAAGGAAAACAGGGACTCCGCGAACTGGTAGCGCTCCCGGGCGCTCTGCGCAATGTGGAACTCCATCATAAGGAACCGTTCTCCCCGAACTTTTTCCGGCTCTACATCCGGCTCTTGCTGCCGTTAACGCCTGGAGTGGAAGGTGCGGCGCCGCGCCGCGTTTGAGCCCTTCTGTCCGCCACCAAGGCTGCCAAAAGGTAAAGGTACATCAAAGAGGATAAAGCCGCATTGAACTTCCGATTCTAACGCTCATCGCGAAGAATTGGCTGCCTGCTGCCCGACAGATAGAGTCACCACTTGCCCAAAAAGTCAGACCTCCGCCCAGGAATGCCTCCGGCCAGTTCGAGCTGTCGATGGGGTGAGGGTGAGTAGATGTTGATGAAATGGTAATTGCCGAGTTGGCGGTCAACCGACCGCGATCCGTCCAGTATTCATCAAGAAACTGAGTATATTCGCATCGCCGTCATTTCTCTTCAAGCCAAGGGGGAGATTGGAGCCAAGTGGAAGGATATGCGTCATCCTCTTCCGCTGAAACGATTGTGCCCTGGTGATAGAGGATGCGCCAGCCGTCAAGCGTGCTTTGCCAGATCGTCGCTCGACGGGTGATTCTTTCGTGCTGCCGCAGGGTATAGGTAAAAAGATAAGTGTCCGGGCCGAGCCGCCGAAGTGCATGATCGTGAGTTTGCCAGCCAACTGAGGCGGCATCCACGGGTGGATGCATGTCCAACTCGCGGAGGATGAAGGCGCGACTGTAACGGCGTCCCGATGCACTTGCTTCCCAATACTCCGGGGCAGTGGCTCTTTCGAAGTCTTCTCTTGATGTGCCAAATCCAGTCGTATGAAAAATTGGCTCTCGGCTTCGTAGTTCATTCAGTGTTGGAAGCAATTCGGTTTCAGTGTGCGAAAAGACAGAGTCAGATATATCCATAAGCGGCATCTTACGACCGCCGCACCTGAACGCAAAGAATCCTGCCGTGTTTTCCGTGCGGAAGCACCCGGCGGGACTCGCTCTGCGTGCAAGGCAGGCACGAGGGTCTTGGTATTCCGAGAGGATGGTCGCCAATCCGGAAATTACCAAATAGTCATCCCCTTGCATGGACGACCGAGATCCAGGGCGCAAACAAGCGAGGACCATGCCTAAAAAGTCGGGGTCTTTAGGCAAAGCCCCCGGGGGTATAGCCTCCTTTTTTATTCGCCTTTATAACAGAAAAGCCACTCCGCGATAGCTTTCGCTCTATGGAGCCTTTAATCGAGCGCCTTGTGGAAACGCAGGATGGCGAGTGTGAGCAGCGCGAATCCCAGCCCGGCCATCGCTGCCATCTGCGGCCATAGAACATCCATGCCCACGCCCTTCAAATAGACACCGCGCAGAACGATGAGGAAGTAGCGCAGCGGAATGGCGTAGCTGCACAACTGCATCCAGTGGGGCATGGTGGCGATGGGAAATCCGAATCCGGAAAACGTGATGGCGGGCATGATGAAGAAGAAGGCGGTGACCATGGCCTGTTGCTGCGTCGACGAGACGGTTGAAATCAGCAGGCCCACGCCCAACATGCAGAGGAGGAAGAGGACGGCCCCGGCGAGCAGGACCAGCACGCTGCCGCGAAACGGAACCTGGAACCAGAGCGTGCCAACCACGGCGATGAGCGAAACATCCAGCAGTCCAATTAGGAAAAACGGCAGCGTCTTGCCGAGGATGAATTCGAACGGGCGGATGGGCGTGACCATGATCTGTTCGAGCGTACCGATCTCGCGCTCGCGCACCACGGCGAAAGCCGTAAGAATGATCACCAGCACCAGCGTCAGGCTGCCGACGATTCCGGGCACGAAAAACCAGCGGCTGCTGAGGCCGGGGTTGTACCAGGGGCGCGCTTCCAGGCTCACCGAGGGCATCGCCTCCACCAGTTGCGGCGCGATGCGGTTGATGTGGTCCAGTTGGTACTGCTGCGCATAGCCCAGTGCAATTTGGTTGATGTAGCCCGAAGCAACCAGGGCGGTGTTGGAGTTGGTGGCGTCCACAATCACCTGCAGCGGCGCGGTCTGGCCCTTGCGCAGATTCTGTGCAAAGCCAGCGTGAATCTCCAGGCCGACGGTGACGTCACCGCGCTCGATCAGATCGCCCAACTGGCGCGAATCGGTGAGTTGACGTTGCACGTCGAAGTAAGGGCTCGAGGTAAAGCGCGAGACCAGTTCGCGGCTCTCCTGGCTGTGGTCCAGGTCCACCACCACCGTGGGAACGTGATGAATATCGAAGGTCGCAGCATAGCCAAAGACCAGCATCTGAATGATGGGCGGGCCGATGAGAACAAAGCGCGTCCGCTTGTCGCGGAAGACTTGAATGAACTCCTTGATCAGCATCTGCTTGAGTCGCCCGAACATCGGTCCTCCTTAATCCAATCTCTTGTGGAAGCTGCGGGTGGCCAGCAGTGCCAGCACGAAGGTGAAAACAGCCAGCGGAATCAGGTCGGCGTAAAGCAGGGTCGCGGGCGAGCCCTTGAGAAAGATTTTCTTGAGCACGGAAACGTAGTAGCGGGCCGGCAGAATGCGCGTGATCCATTGCAATGGAACCGGCATCTGCTCGATGGCGAAGAGAAATCCCGAGAGCAGAAACGCGGGAAGAAAC
>Ga0302140_10005132_pt1 | contig 16575 bp, 16 predicted proteins | sample I_Bog_E1_1_FD_202095 | JGI IMG/M metagenome (GOLD analysis project Ga0302140, IMG submission 202095) | Peat permafrost microbial communities from Stordalen Mire near Abisko, Sweden - I_Bog_E1_1 | ecosystem: Environmental > Terrestrial > Soil > Wetlands > Peat | place: Sweden: Abisko, Stordalen... | reverse complement strand
GAATCCGCTCCCATAGAAAACGCCGCAGAGGTCACGAACAGTACGACGGAGCCGGCCCACAATGGTTGATCCCGGAGACGCAATCAGCAAGGCAAGAGAAGCTGTCACGCAGCGCGCCGATCTGCCCGGCATGAGCCTGATGGAGCATCTGGAGGAGCTGCGCAAGCGCATCGTCCACTCCGCCATCTATCTCGCCATCGGCTTCTTCGTGGCCTACTTCTTCCACGAAAGGCTCTACGGTTTTGTACAGGCTCCGCTCGATCATCTGCACATCAAGCTGAATTACACGCACCCCATGGATCCCCTGAACCTCTACCTGCAGGTGGCGCTGATCGGGGGAGCGATTCTGGCCTCGCCTTTCATCCTGTACCAGGTGTGGCTATTCATTGCGCCGGGACTCTACCAGAAGGAGAAGCGCTTTGTCATTCCCTTCATGTCGGCAACGGTGGGGTTGTTTCTCGTTGGCGCAGCCTTCGGATACTTCTTTGTGCTGCCCGGAGCGCTGAAGATTCTAATCATAGGGTTCGGCGCCAAATTCAATCCCATCGTCACGATTGAGGAGTACACCGGATTCTTTCTGTCGATCATTCTCGGCCTTGGCGTCAGCTTCGAGTTGCCGATCCTCATCTTTTTCCTGGCCCTGTTCGGCATCGTGAGCCCGCGCTTCTTGTGGAAGAACATTCGCTACGCGATCCTGGCTGTGTTCCTGGTGGCTGCGATTATTTGCCCCAGCCCCGATCCCAGTACGATGTGCTTCTATGCGGTACCCATGCTTTCGCTTTACGTCCTGGGCATCGGCGTGGCCTGGTGGGTGCATCCCGACAGACGCAAGGCTAAAGAGGAAGCCAGAAAGGCCAAAGCGGAAGCCATGAAGGCGAAGGAGAGCGCGCAATGATCTTCTTCTCACATTGGAAGAAGGTTGCGGCGGGGCTGCTTTTCATAGCGGCACTGGCGCTTCCCGTGCCCGGCTGCGCGCAAGAGCACTTTGACGGCGCACACGCGCTCGACTACGCCCGCCAGTTCGTCGCCATCGGCCCACGCTGGCCCACCGGCCCTGGCCACATCAAGGCCGAAGAATTTCTGCGCAGCCACTTCCAGCGTACCCACGACCAGCTTGAAGAAGACACCTTCACTGCCGACACGCCCATCGGCCCTGTCCCGATGTGCAACTTCATCGTGCGCTATCCCGGCAAAAAACCCGGCGCCATCCTGCTCGGCACCCACTACGAAACCAACTATCCGCTCCGCAACATCGGATTCGTAGGCGCCAACGACGGTGCCGCCACCACCGGCCTCCTCATGGCCATCGGCGATCGCCTCCACGCTGACACCGCCGGCGGAAAAAAGCTTGACGGCTACTCCGTGTGGCTGGTCTTCTTCGACGGCGAAGAAGCCATCAACACCTGGTCGCGCTCTGACTCAACCTATGGCAGCCGTCACCTTGCGGCCCGCTGGGGACGCGACGGAACCCTCGGCCAGATCAAAGCCTTCATGCTCGCCGACATGATCGGCGACAAGGATCTCGACATTCAGCGCGAAACCAATTCAACCACTTGGCTCATTTCGCTCGTCGGCCAGGCCGCCCACAAGTTCGGCTACGATCGCTACTTCTTCCAGCGCGAGATGGCGGTTGAAGACGATCACCTGCCCTTCGTTGCGCGCGGCGTGCCTTCCATCGACGTCATCGATCTCGATTACGGGCCCAACAACAGTTATCACCACACCGCCCAGGACACCATGGACAAGATCAGCGCCCGCAGCCTCACCATTGACGGCGACGTCTTCATGGAAACTATTCGTCTCATCGATCTGCGGTAGTGCGCCGAAAGATTGAAAGTTGCAACGCATTGCTTAACGAATAGGCATCGCGATTTCTCGATCCATATCCATTATCCCGTCTATTCTGAATATCGAATTGAATTCAGCGAAAGGAGTTGCGCCGTGAAGTCACGTCTGACATTTGGTTTGTTTCTGTTCCTCCTCCTCGCGCCCAGATCTTTCGCCCAGGACCCTCTGGATGGGCTCTGGCAGGGATACGACGGCGAGTGGCGCCACGTATCGCAGCAGTTGATCGCGCTTGCCGAAGTCACGCCTCCTGAGAACTTCGCGTGGAGGCCGGCCAAGGGTGTCCGCTCCACAAGCGAGGTCTACATGCACATTGCCATGGCAAACTTTGGCCTCCTCAGCTACACCGGCCCTAAATTCCCCGCGGACCTTAAGCAGGACGCCGAAAAGACCGTCACCTCCAAGCCGGAGGTCATCAGTTGGCTCAAGCGTTCGCTGGAGGCAGTCAGGCTGGCACATTCGGCCGAGACGCCTTCGGACCTTGCCCGCAAAGTCCGTATCGAAAACCGCGATGCAACTGTAGATGGCATGTATCTCCGCATCATCATTCACGACAACGAGCATATGGGACAGTTGGTCGCGTACGCACGCATGACGGGCGTCGTGCCACCGTGGTCAAAATGAGAAAGCGCTCCGCGCCCGCCTTTATACTGAAAGGTAACCAACCACATCTTGTGGGTCTGAAATCGGCCCATTCACGAGGAACGAAAATTGGCTGAGGCTGAGATTGGAATTATTGGCGGCAGCGGACTTTACTCCATGCCCGGATTCACAAACGTGCGCGAAGTGCGCGTGCAGACGCCCTTCGGCGAGCCGTCGGACCCGTTTGTGCTCGGCGACCTTGAAGGCCGCAAGGTCGCCTTCCTTGCGCGTCACGGGCGTGGCCATCGCATTCTGCCCTCCGAGCTGAACTTCCGCGCCAACATCTACGCATTCAAAAAGCTCGGCGTCGAGCGCATTCTGTCGGTCTCCGCCGTCGGTTCGCTCAAGGAAGAGCACAAGCCGACCGACTTTGTCATACCCGACCAGTTCATCGACCGCACCTTTCATCGCATCTCCACTTTCTTCGGCGAAGGGATTGTGGGCCATGTGGCCTTTGGCGATCCGGTGTGCGCCACCGTCGCGAAAGCCGCCTACGATGCCTGTGCAACGGTTGGCGTTACCGGCAAGCTCGGCGGAACCTACGTGTGCATGGAAGGACCGCAATTCTCCACCAGGGCTGAGTCCAACCTCTACCGCAGTTGGGGTGCCGACGTCATTGGCATGACTAATCTGCAGGAAGCCAAGCTGGCCCGCGAAGCTGAAGTCTGCTACGCCACCGTGGCCATGGTCACTGACTACGATTGCTGGCGCGAAGGCCACGATTCAGTGACCATCGAAGAGATTGTGGCCGTACTGCACAAGAATGCCGACAACGCGGCAAAGGTGGTCAAAGCCGCCGTGGCCGCTATGCCGAAAGAGCGCAACTGCGCCTGCGCCTCGGCCGCCCAGTTTGCGGTGCTCACCCAGCCCGATGCGATTCCCGCGGCGACGAAAGAAAACCTGAAGCTGCTGTTCGGAAAATATTTGGAATAGTAGAGGCTGGCTGGAACTCGGCGGACTTCGGAGAATCCGACTCGAACTATGCCGCCGCTGACTTGCCCGTCCCCGTGAGGGGCTGACTCGCTGAATTTTAGACACGCATTTTCAAGAACTTCCAGGAGAAGAAAAAGAATGGCAATCACCGTAGTAGGCAGCGTTGCGTACGACACAATTGAAACGCCTTCAGGGCGCCGTGAACGTTGCCTGGGCGGCGCGGCCACTCATTTCTCCCTTGCAGCCAGCTTCTTTACCGATGTCCGTGTCATCGCCGTCGTGGGCGAAGACTTCGGTCCAAGGCAGGAAGCGGTTTTTCACAAGCGCAAAATCGACACGCGCGGCATAGAGCGCGCCCCCGGAAAAAGCTTCTTCTGGGAAGGCTCTTATCTCGATAATCTCAACGAAGCTCAGACTCGCCAGACCGATCTGAATGTCTTTGCCTCCTTCGAGCCCAAGATTCCTGACGCTTACCGCGATTCCGATTTTCTGTTTCTCGCCAACATCGATCCCGTGCTGCAGCGCCGCGTGCGTGAAGCCATGCCCGATGTAAAACTCGTCGCCGGCGACACCATGAATTACTGGATCAAGGACCATCGCCCCGCGTTGCTTGAAGTGCTCAAGGGCCTTGACGTCCTGCTGATCAACGACACTGAAGCCCGCATGCTGGCCGGCAACGAAAACCTGGTGCAGGCCGCGCACGCCGTCATGGCCATGGGCCCCAGCTCATTGGTCATCAAACACGGGGAGTACGGCGCCACGCTCTTCCGCAATGCAGACCCGAACAACGGCACAGCCCACAGCACCTTCAAAGTACCCGCGCTGCCTCTTGGAGAAGTGGTGGATCCAACCGGAGCCGGCGACAGCTTTGCCGGTGGATTCTTCGGCTACCTCGCCGCGCAGCCCGAGCTCACTGCCGACGCCTACCGCCGCGCCATGTTCTACGGCAGCGTCATGGGCTCCTTCGCCGTGGAGCGCTTTGGCACCGAGCGCATTGCCGAACTCTCCCGGAAGGAGATCGACGACCGTTTCCTTCAGTTCCGCGAGTTGACTCACCTTGACTGACAAATCCAACGCACGCGCGGCCGGTGTGCGCACTCCCGTCGCCCCGGTTGAAACCCTCGCCGTCCTGGTCTGCTCTGTCGCTCTCTCTCTTGCCGCCATCGTCTGGAGCTGGCGCAACGGCGCGCTTCTCAACTGGGGCGACGCCGTTGCCCATCTGCACATCGCGCGCCGCGTCTTCGATTGCCACCAGCCGCGCCTCTCACAGCTGGGCTCCGTCTGGCTGCCGCTGCCCCACATCCTCATGCTCCCTTTTGTGCAGGTCTACAGTTGGTGGGCTAACGGTATTGCCGGCGCAGTGCCTTCAGCGCTCGCCTATGTCGCATCCTGCCTCGCCCTTTATCGCCTTGCGCGCCGCTGGCTCTCACCCGCCGCCTGCGTACTCGCCCTCGCCTTCTTCGCCTTCAATCCCAATCTGCTTTACCTGCAGACCACCGCGATGACCGAGCCCCTCTTCGTCTGCGAGATGATCTGGATCGTCGATTGGCTCGTCGAGTGGCGCATGTCTCTCGACAATGAGCCCGCGCGTTCTGGTCGTTTGCTCGCCTGTGTCGCACTCGCGCTCATCGCCGCCATTTTTACGCGCTACGACGGCTGGATCATGGCTCTGCTCGCCTGGACCGCAATCGGCTTCGTGCTCCTCAGGCGTGGTGAGTTGCAGTCACGTGTCTTCTGGATTCTTACCGCCTTTGTCGTCGCTGCGCCCGTCGCCTGGTTCGTTTACAACGCCGTGTCCTTCGGCGACTGGCTTGAATTCTCGCGCGGCCCGTACTCCGCCAAGGCCATCGAGTTGCGCACCATGTCGCATGGCGCCGGGCCCCCGCATCCAGGCTGGCACAACCCCTGGGTCTCGCTGCTCTTCTTCCTGAAAGCCGCGGAGATGGATGCAACCGCCGCGGCGTGGGGCAACACCATTCTCTTCTTCGCTACGGCCGTGACCCTTGGCGCCTGGCTCGTTGCGCGCCGTCGTGCCTTTACCTGGGTCCTCTTGCTATGGCTCCCCGTTCCCTTCTACGCTTACTCGGTCGCCTACGGCTCTGTCCCCATTTTTCTCCCCGTCTGGTGGCCGCACTCCTGGTACAACACCCGCTACGGCATGGAACTGCTGCCGGCGCTGGCGCTTGGGCTGGGCTTTGTCGCCGCATCCTTCATCGCTCTGGTCCGCGACTTCAAGCCGCAAGCTGCAAAGTACGCCACCGCGGTCCTTTTCGCCCTGGCCGCTCTCAACACCTGGTTCGTCGTGCGTGAGCGTCCTCTGACGTATGTCGAAGGTCTCAAGAATATTGACGCGCATCGCCCCTATCAGCTTGCCATCCCGCCCGTCCTCCGCACGCAGCTGGCAGAGCATCCCGGCGCAACTTGCCTCATGGAAACTTCGGTCGATCCCGAGATTGTTGCGCTTACTGGAATTCCGCTCCGCCAGACCATCAACGAAGCGGATAAATCCATCTGGGACGATGCATTAAAGGCGCCCGCCGCCCATGCCTATATTGTCCTCGCCTTTGACGGGGATCCGGTCGACCGCGCCGTCAAGGCCCACCCTGAAGGCCTGACCGCCGTCGCTCATTTCACTGCGCCGGGGCAGCCCTCGGGAACAATGTACGTCTCCGGTACTCCTCAGTCGTCCAACCTCAACAGTGGCCCTGCGTCGGTGGTAGCATCGGGCAAGGCCACAATGTAAACCGGGCTTCTGCGCCACGAGCGCGGCCAATCAACCGGAACTGGCAAGCCTGTTTCCGCCCGTTCCAGCAGCAAGCGCAGCACTGATTCTCTGGAGGAAGATTGATTCCCTTTACCAAAGCCCACGCCTGCGGCAACGACTTCCTCATTGTGACGGAAGAGGCGGCCGCGGGGTACGATTGGGCCGCTCTTACGCGCCGCCTGTGCGATCGCAACACCGGTGTCGGCGCTGACGGCATCGAGTTCTTTGCGTGGACCCCATCCAAATCGTCTGCAAGCAAATCCGGCCGCATCCGCCTCCACAACGCCGACGGCTCTATCGCCGAAATCAGCGGCAACGGCACGCGCTGCGTGACTGCCTGGATGGCCGAGGCAATCGACGCGCAACCCGGCGACGATCTTGAAATCGCCACTGACGCTGGGCTTCGTATTTGCCACATCGAGACGCGCCACGGGCACACCGTTCAGGTCACAACCGGCATGGGCGTGCCCAGCTTCGTGCCTCATACGGTCAAGCTGACCGATGGCACTGAGATCGTCGGCCTCGAAATCTCCACCGGCAACCCCCACTTTGTCATCGTGGTCCACAACCCGGAATTCACCGTCCACCACAAACCATGGCAGCAAATCGGCGCCGAGATCTGCGTCCACAAGGATTTCCCGCACCAGACCAACGTGGAATTTGTGCGCATCGCAGGCGAGCGCGAAATTGAGATTCGCATCTTCGAGCGCGGTGTCGGTCCCACATCCTCTTCGGGCACGGGCTCGAGCGCCTCGGCAACCGCCGTGCTCGCTTTGCGCCAATGCCTTTCCCCGCTCACCGTCGTCGCTCCCGGCGGACCGCAGACGGTCACGTGGGACGGCCCCTGCGCTGAGCTACGCCTCACCGGACCCGCGGCTCTCATCGCGCGCGGCGAGGCCTGGTAATGTCCACAGAGCCCCTGTCGCTCCTCCGTCCGCCCGCAGTGGCTGCTGGTGCAAGTGTCAGCGTCGTTGCCCCTGCCTCCTTTGCCCAGCCAGAGCGAGTTGAGCGCGGACTTGAAGTCCTTCGCATTTTCGACCTCGCCCCGCGCGTGGGCACTTCCGCGCAGACCCGCGGCCCACTCTACTTTGCCGGAACTGGAGAGCAGCGCCTCGCCGATCTGCACGCGGCCTTTGCCGACGAAGGTACAAGCGCCGTCATGTGCCTCCGTGGCGGCTACGGCTCCAACTATCTGCTTGACGGCCTCGATCTGAAGCTGATCGCAAGCCATCCCAAGCCTTTCTTTGCCTATAGCGATCTGACCGGCATCCAACTGCGCCTCCTCGATGAAATTGGCCTGCCCGCTTTTCACGGCCCCATGGTTGCAGCGGATTTCTATCTTGACGACGGTGTCCATCTACCCAGCTTTCACGCCGCTCTTGCCGGCAGGCCTTACCGTGTAGGCGCAGCGGAAGGCATGCGCGCTTTGAAGCCCGGAAGGGCCGACGGCATTCTCTACGGTGGCTGTCTCAGCATTCTTGTTTCGCTGCTCGGCACCAGATTCGAACCGCACACCGAAGGCAAGCTGCTCTTCCTTGAAGACACCGGCGCCAAACCCTATCAAGTGGACCGCATGCTGTGGCAACTGCGCCAGGCCGGCAAACTCGACGGCGTCCGCGGCATCATCTTTGGCGAAATGCTCGGTTGCGCTTCCCCCGGCGCCAAGCCTGAACTTTTGGAGGAAACAATCTTGAGTGCACTGGAGGCCTTCAACGGACCCATCGCCATTGGGTTGCGCAGTGGCCATGTATCGCGGCAAAATGTAACGCTCACCTTCGGCGTACAGGCCGGGCTTGTTGTCGACGAAGAGACTTCCCTCCACGTCCGTGAATCGGCGGTAGAGCCATGAGCGAAGCGCCGAAGCATATCCATTTCTGCGGCATCTGCGGCACGGCCATGGCATCGCTTGCCGGCCTGCTTCAGTTACAGGGACACCGCATCACCGGCTCCGACAAGGCGGCCTATCCGCCCATGAGCGAGTTGCTCCACGGGCTTGGCATTCCGGTCATGGAGCCGTACTCAGAGGAGAATCTCTCGCCCGCGCCCGATCTTGTCGTCATCGGCAACGCGCTCTCCCGCGGCAATCCTGAAGTGGAGCGCATACTCGACGAGCGCATCCCCTTCACCTCCATGGCCGCGCTGCTTCACGAAGAGTTTCTCGAGGGCCGCGAATCTCTCGTTGTCGCCGGAACGCACGGCAAAACGACAACCACCAGCATGCTGGCCTGGATCTTCCAGGTCGCCGCCAATCACGATCCCTCCCTTGAACCGTCCTTCCTCATCGGCGGCGTTGCCGAGAATTTCGGCTCCAGCTTTCAGCTGCGGCCCACCCGCACCTTCATCGTGGAAGGCGACGAATACGACACCGCCTTCTTTGACAAGGGACCAAAATTCCTCCATTACTTTCCTGACGCCATCATCCTCACCCACGTTGAATTCGATCACGCCGACATCTACACCGATCTTGAGATGGTCAAGACAGCTTTCAGGCGCCTCGTCAACCTGGTTCCGCGACGCGGTCTCATCGTGGCCTACGACGGCAGCCCCAACGTCACCGAGTGTGTCTCGCACGCGCTCTGCCGCGTCGAGCGTTACGGCTTTACCGCCGAAGCCGACTGGCGCATCGGCAATCTTCACCAGGAAAACGGCGCAGCCGGAGTGCGCATGCGCTGGGACGTCGGTCATGGCGGCGCGCTCTGGGCTGAGCTCGAGATGCAGATGGCCGGCGAACACAACGCGCTCAACGCCACCGCCGCCGCGGCGCTGGCTTTTTCGCACGGCATCGACAAGGACGTAATTCAATCCGCGCTCGCCAGCTTCAAAAGCGTCAAGCGCCGCCTTGAAGTGCGCGCCCAGGTCGCCGGCATCACGGTGATCGAGGACTTCGCGCACCATCCCACAGCCATCCGCGAAACCCTGCGTGCGCTGCGCGCTATTTATCCGCAATCGCGCTTGTGGGCCGTGCTTGAGCCACGCTCCAACACGCTGCGCCGCAAGGTCCTTGAGGCTGACCTCATCGCCAGCCTTCGCCTCGCCGACAAGGTGGTCCTGGCCGGCGTCTACCAGCAGGAGCGCATTCCCGGCGCCGAGCGCCTGCACCCTGAGGACGTGGTCCAGGCCCTCAACAACGACGGCCTCAAAGCCGAGCTTCTGCCCGACGCCCGCGCCATCGTCAACGGCATCGCGCCCCAGCTTCGCCCCGGCGACGTGGTCGCCATCCTCTCCAATGGCGGATTCGACGGCATCTATGAGAAACTTCCAGCGCGGCTCAGGCAGTTCCATTCCTGATCGCGGCAAGTCAGGCCTATGCTCTCATCTCTCGTCTTCATCGCTACCATGGTCGTCACCGGCATCCCTACGGCTCTGCTGTTCATTCCCTGGTGCTGGCTTACGGGCAACGTGCTGCCGCTCTACAAAGGCACGCGCTTCATGCTTTCGAGCAGTTGCTGGATGGCCGGCGTGCGCTTCAAGACTGAAGGTCTAGACCGCATCCCGCGTGACCGCGCCTGCATCTTCATGTCCAACCACGTCTCCAATCTCGACCCTCCCGCGCTCATCTCGCTCATTCCCGGCCGCACCTCGGCCTTCATGAAGCGCGCGCTGATGGAGTTGCCCATCCTCGGCACCGGCTTCCGCATGGGCGAATTCATCGCCGTCGACCGCAGCGGCAATGCGGCCGATGCCAAGCAGAGCGTTGCCGCCGCTGAACGCGTGCTCGCCAAAGGCGTGCACATCACCACCTTCGTTGAGGGAACTCGCTCGCCCGACGGCCGCATGCTTCCCTTCAAGAAAGGTCCCTTCTTCCTCGCCATGGATGCCGGAGTTCCATGCATTCCGGTCTCCGTCCACGGCACTGAATCCATCATGGGCAAAGGCAGCCTGCGTATCAAGCCCGGCGTCGCCCATGTCGTCTTTCATGATCCCATTGACCCCGCGGCCTTTTCCTCGCGCGACGAGCTCATGCAGGCCGTGCGCACCGCCATCGCTTCCGGCCTGCCCGAATGGATGCGAAACTAGATGTAAGCCTTGCGTTTTTGAATCGTTGTTCTGCTCTCTGGTGGAGCGCCCATGATCGTCTCGTTCTTCGTCATCGCCGTCGTCATTGCTCTCAGCATTCCATCGGCGATCATCTTCCTCCCGCTGACCGCCGTCACCGGCAACCCCACGCCGCTCTACAACGTGGTCTGCTTCATCGTCCGCGTGGCCTTTCGCGCGGCCGGCATCCGCGTTCGTGTTCAGGGACTCGAGAACGTCCCCGAAGGCGAGGCGTGCATCTTCATGGCCAACCATGTCTCCAACCTCGACCCCCCAGGCCTGATTCCGCGCATCCCCGGACGCACCGCTGCCTTCACCAAGCGCGAGGTCTTCAAGCTTCCCTTGTTCGGTCTGGCCCTCAAGCTCGGCGAGTTCATTCCCGTCGATCGCAAAGGTAATGCAGCCACCGCCGAGGCAAGCGTGGGCGCGGCCAAACGCCTGCTCGCCAAGGGAATTCACATCACAACATTTGTCGAAGGAGCCCGCTCGAAAGATGGCCGTATGACGCCCTTCAAAAAAGGCGCATTCTACCTGGCAAAGGAATCAGGAGCCACGTGCATTCCGGTTTCGGTTTTCGGAACTGAGACGCTGATGGCAAAAGGCAGCTTCGCCATCAGCCCTGGCACGGCGCACTTTGTCTTTCATCCACCCATTTACCCGCGCAACTACGAAACCCGCGAAGATCTCATGCAGGCTGTGCGCGCATCCATCGCATCGGGCCTGCCGGAGTGGATGCGCACTTAGGTTGTATCGAAGTCTACTGGATCATCGCGTTGTAGCCGTCGCTCAACAGCTTCTGCCGCCAGCGATCCGCTTCGTCATGGCTGTTGAAAGGCCCCATCCGCACATGAATCAGCCCGTCCGCAGGTTCGCGCTTTTCAACCACCGCATAACCGTGCTTACGCAGTGCTGCGGAGAGCACATCGGCGTCCTCCTGGTGTGAAACAGCGGCAATCTGCACCATCAGCTGAACCGGCGGCGGAAGCACCGCGTGCATGCCTGAATCGCTTGAGGGCAATGGAGTGTTCGACCCAGGAAGCGCAGGACGAACCTGCTGCGGGCTTGCGCTTGTCCCGATCTGCGATGCAATGGCCGGATCGCTCGCGGCAGATTGCGACCCATTCACCGGTGTGGCAACCATCGGTGCGGGCGCGGGCACCACGGGCGGCGCCGTGGCTGAGGGCTTCGCCTTTGGTCCATTCGTCTGCAGGCCGGCCTGCCCACCGGCTGCGCCCAGCTGGCTTGTTGCCGGCTGTCCCACACCGCGGCCTACCTCGTAACCCAGCCCGAAGAACGCCCCGCAAACAAGCGCCAGCCCGAGGAAGAGCAGCAGGAGCGTGCCTGTCCCCAAGGTCAGTTCCGTATCGCGCAGGGGCCTTTGCCGCTCCACTTTCTCGTCCTCGTCGTCAAAAGCTCCCCTCATGCACCTTCCTTGTCGCTACTTTTTTTCAAGCGCGGCCTTGGCTGAGTCGCCCATCTTGCTGAACAGTTGCATCATCTCGATCGGAAGAGGGAAGACGATGGTCGTGTTTTTCTCAACACCGATCTCGGTCAGTGTCTGCAGGTAGCGCAACTGGATGGTAATCGGCTCGGTAGCCAGCAGGGCTGCGGCATCCACCAGCTTTTGGGCGGCGTTAAACTCGCCTTCGGCATGGATCACCTTCGCACGGCGTTCGCGTTCCGCCTCGGCCTGCTTGGCCATGGCGCGCGTCATGCTCTCCGGCAGATCCACCTGCTTCACTTCCACACTCGTCACCTTCACACCGAACGGCTCTGTCCGCTGGTCGATGATGGATTGAATCCTGAGATTGAGCTGGTCGCGATGGCTCAGAAGCGTATCCAGTTCCACCTCGCCCAGCACCGACCGCAAAGTCGTCTGCGCAAACTGCGAGGTCTGGTAAACGTAGTTGGCCACCTTGATCGCCGCGTCATTCGGATTCACCACGTAGAGCGTCACCACCGCGTTCACCTTGATGGTCACGTTGTCGCGGGTAATCACATCCTGCGGCGGAACCTCCAGTACCTCCTGGCGAAGAGAGATGCGCACCATCTGGTCCAGCGGCCGGAAAACAAGAATAATGCCCGGCCCTTTGGGTGTTCCCAGCACTCGGCCGAGGCGGAAGATGACCCCGCGCTCATACTCACGAAGAATCTTGATGGAATTCAGCAAATAAAGAACAACAATGGCGATCAAAACCAGCATCGGAATCGGCAAATCGGAGATGGACATTTGAGCTACCTCAGCACGGATTGTACTCCCCTGCGAATCACGCGGCTGCCTACGAAGGCGTCACTGTCGTCTCCGCACTCACCCGCAACAAATTATCTTCGTGGCTCACCACGCGCAGGCTGGCGCCCTTGGCCACTGGTTCCGGCGCCACCGCCCGCCAGATCTCTCCCTCCACCAGCACATGCCCCTCCGGAGTCAGCGGCTCCATGGCAACCGCGCGGCATCCCACCATGGCGTCGGCGCCAAGCAGGGCTTTCCTGCTCCGCGCCCGCACCGCCAATCGAACCAGAAAAACCGTGATCCCGCCGAACCCCGCACTCACAGCCAAGGCCACCCACGGCGTAATGCGCATCTCCGGTACCGGCGCGGCCACCAGTGTGAGCATTCCAAAGGTAAGGCACAGAATGCCGGCAGTTGCCAGCACGCCATGTGCACCGAACTTTGCCTCAAGCAGCAGCAGTACCAGCGCCGCCACCAGCAGCAGAACCGCCGTAAAACGGATGGGCAGCAGATTCAGCGCAAAGACCGCCAGCAGCACCATCAGCGTTCCCAGCGCGCCGGGCACAATCGTTCCCGGTGAGCTGAATTCCAGGTAAATCAACAGCGCCCCGCCCACCAGAAACAGCAGTGCGATGTTGGGGTCCACCAACCAGCCCAGCAGCTCGTCGCGCAGCGACGGGCGAATCACTTCAATGCGCGCATTGGCCACGTGCAGCGTCAGTTTCGATCCGTCCAGCCGGGTAATCACTCGCCCGTCCAGCGCTGTCAGCAGCTCTGCGTCATTATTCGCAATCAGATCAATCAAGTGCTGGTTCAGCGCTTCCTCGGCCGTATACGAGTGCGAGGTCTGCAGCGCCGCCGTCGCTGCTTCCGCGTTGCGGTTGCGCCGGGTCACGTACGAGCGCAGGAATGCCTCGGCGTCGTTCTCCACCTTTTGCGCTTCCGTGTCATCGGGCTTTCCACCCATGAACACTACATGCGCCGCGCCTGCCTCGGTTCCAGGGGCCATAGCCGCCACGTCTGAAGCCTCCAGCAGGAAGAATCCCGCCGAGCCGGCCCGCGCGCCTGACGGGCCCACAAACACAATCACCGGCACCTTCGAGGCCATCATCGCCGCCACCATCGCGCGCATTGACTCCACCAGTCCGCCCGGTGTGTCCATCTCCACCAGCAGCGCCTGTGCCCCATCCTGGTTGGCGCGCGCCAGTGCCTGCGTCAGCTCGCCTTCGGTCACCGGCTGCACCGTGTCTTTGAGAACAAACTTGTCCACAAGAGGACTCGCGGACTGCGCGCCAACCGGCATGCCCGCGACTCCGCCGAGCCCGATCCCCAAAAGGCAGGCTGCAATTCTCAGTGCCGAACCGCATTTGCGTTGGACCATGGCTTGCTCCTCTGGAGCTTCGAACCAACTATCGATCTAACAATAGGACTGATTCCCCGCCAACTCGTAGGAGGCCCATCACACTTGGGTAATGAACCATCCGCTATTTTCCCTGCCCGGCCTTCGCCTTTACCGCGCGAACCAGTTCCTGCGCCGCCTGGCTTTGCGGATCAAGCTTGAGTGCTTCCGCCCCCTCATTCAGCGCCTCGTTCAGGTGGCTCTCTTCAAGATCCAGCCGCCCCAGCACAAGGTACGCGTCCACGCGCGGCTCAAGTTCCAGGGCAGCGTGGGCTTCATTGCGAGCGCCATCGGCTGCCCCGGTGCGCTCGCTTACCATCGCCAGCCCGGCGTGAGCTTCAGCGCACTTGTCGTCGGCGACCACCGCCGCCTGGTAAAGCCGTTCGGCCTCCAGCAGCAAACCCCGGTCCAGAAATCCCGCTGCCTGCGCTGAAAGCGCCCGTGCCCGCTCCAGCGGCGTGAGCTCCGCAAGCCGCGAAGCGCCCATCTGGTCCATCATTTGCGCAGCCTGCCGGAACGCGGCAGCATCGAAACTGCGCACAATTCGCTCCAGCGGATCCGCCGATGCCTCAGTGTCCGCGCTTGTCTTCGCTGCGCCCTCCGGGCTGGTTTTTGCGGCATCCGGTCCGGCCGCCGGGGTCGGTTTGGGCGCCGCCGGCTTTTTCCACGCCGTTTCCAGCGCCTGTGCCTCTTCGTCGCTCGGCCTCAGCTTCAGGCACTGGTCCAGCTCGTTGAGAGCCGCCGGAGTCTGGCCGTGCCTCTCCAGGCTCACCGCGAGATTGAAGTGGTAGTCCGGCGAGCTCGGATCCACCTCTTCCGCCTTGATGAACAGGTCGGTGCCGTCGTGACCCTGCCGGCTCTGGGCAACACCCTCATTGTTCACAACTTCGGCCAATGGCAGAATCCGCGCAACCGCCGCAAATGCCTGTTCCGCCTTCTTGTAATCGCCTGAGAACAGCAGCGACAGGCCGCGGTAGTAGCCAGCCTCCAGTCCATCCTCGCCGTTCCTGTCCACCTTTGCGAACGCCTCAGCCGCCTGCTCATAATGCTGGCCGTTATACGCCTCGCGGCCCAGTGCCATCCACGCCAGGCTGAACTCCGGGCTCAGCTTCACTGCCTTCTCCAGGTCGGCCAGCCGTTCCGCCTGGTCGGGCTCCGTAATGCCGCGAACGTACTGCTCAAATGCGTCCAGCTTGATCCCTTTTCCCGCGTCGACAAACGTTTCCTCTGAGCCGCTGAAACCCGGATCCAGCTCCCGCGTCAGTTTCCACGCCAGCGAGTCGAACACGTCGATAAGGTCCTTCAAATCGCCGCGAGCCGTCACCGCCTCGCTCATGCGCAGTGCCGGTACGTCCACCAAACGTGCCTCGGCCACAATCGAATTCCCGTCAAGAATGTAGCTGCCCACCACAATCGAATCGGCGTCCAGCGTCTGCGCCAGCTTCAGCGAACTGGCCCGCGAGGGATTGAAGCCTTCCGGCAGCCCCAGGTGGTCCAGCGCATACATCCGGTCGGCCCGGCTCATCGGCTCAAAACCGGCCGAGAGAAAGCGACTGCTCTCGAGCTCCGCGGCGGCCTCGCGAATCCAGTCCAGGCTGGGTTGGCCGGTGCGGTTCTCAAAAGGAAGCACCAGCAGAATGCGCCCGTGGTCGGCTGACGCTGAAGGTCCAGCACCATCGCTCTCCGCGTGGCCCATCGCGAAAATCCTCGGCGAGCCAACCAGCGCCAACGCCAGTCCAATGCCGGCCGCGAAACGCTGACAGCCAAGAATTCGGATTGAAAAAAATGGTTGCACAACAGCCTGATTATAGGCGGTGCGCCTTTGGTTCATCGCCCTGGCCCGGCCTTGCTTCACTCAGGTGGCGTGGAATTCCGACACCAACACCGCTGGCCTGTGCAACTCCATGTATACTTCCCGCAATCCTCGCCCGTTTTTGCCGTCCTTCTGACATTCGAGGTCCATTGAAGGAGTTGTCTACGGAATCCAACCCCAACAGCACCATCCTTTTTCGCAACGGCGCCATCTTCGTCGCCTTCTGCAGGGCTGTCAGCGTGGCCGCGGCCATTCTGGCCGCATTCATGGCTCTCTGCGTCATCGTCGCGCTCTTTCCCCTGGCAGGCATGACCTTCGCTCGCGCCCTCCAGGCCTTATGTTGGTTCTTCGGCGCCTTCTCTTTTGCTTCCATATGCCCCTATCTGTGGGCCTACGGCAACAGATTGAGCTTCTACCATGTGCAGCTTGACCCCTATGGAGTCGAATTCCTCTTCGGCTCAAAAGCCAACCCTAACCCCGTTCGCATGGCATGGGACCAGGTCCGCACCATCGAGCACCGACGCGTCGCCGGCGCACATGAGTTCACAGTCCTCGCAAAAGACGGCAGCTCCGCCAGATTTTCGTCCAGCACCTTCTTCCACACAAAGAAGATCGCGCAGCTCATCGCCGCCCGCGCCCATCTTCCCATTGAAAATCTCTGATCTGCGAGTCTCGCCAATACATGTCGCTTAAAGCAACACAAGCTGACAGCTGATAGCTGAAAGCTCGGCCATAGAGGTTACGGGCTAGAAGCTAGGAGCGGGTACTTGCCGTCCAGCCTCGCCTCCACCTGCCTATCGAACCGGATCAGCGCAACCCACATGCCATCGTCGTCGCGCTTCCACACCATCGTGCCGCCCAGTTGCCGCGCAATCAGCTCCGGCGGCAAGTCATGGTGCAGTCCAAAGAACCGC
>Ga0302140_10005128_pt1 | contig 16592 bp, 21 predicted proteins | sample I_Bog_E1_1_FD_202095 | JGI IMG/M metagenome (GOLD analysis project Ga0302140, IMG submission 202095) | Peat permafrost microbial communities from Stordalen Mire near Abisko, Sweden - I_Bog_E1_1 | ecosystem: Environmental > Terrestrial > Soil > Wetlands > Peat | place: Sweden: Abisko, Stordalen... | reverse complement strand
CAGACCGCGACGGACGCCTGCGCCGGAGAGAGACTTGGCGAAGGCTTTGCAGCGTCCATTTCGTCAACCACCGGGTTGTCAATCCATGAAGGGGGAACCGGCGGCGCGGTGGTGAATTCCGCAGGCGAGGAACAAAGCTTGGCTTCGCTCATTTCGGCGACTTATGGGATTCGACGAACCAGAGTTGCTGGTCCACGCCACGCGAGATTTCGGTGAAGAGATCCGCGGTGTCGGCGTCGCCCAAGGCGGCCGTCTTGGTGATCGCCTCGCGGGCGGATTGCCCGAATGCCGCCAAGGCCGCCGCGACGGCGAAAATGTGCTCTTTTTCGTCGGCGATGCGCAGCGGATACGGCACCAGGAACGAATTCGCCGTCGCGACCTGCACGGTCCCCTCCGCTATCGCGCCCAGGCCGGCCGCGCGCTCGGCGAGTTGATCGCTATATTTGTCCGCGTCCGTCGCGATTTTATCGAACAACTCGTGAATGGCGATGAAATTGGGGCCGCGCACGTTCCAATGCGCCTGCTTGAGCTGACCGTGCAGATCGATCGCCGCCGCGAGATGTTTGTTCAGGATCTCCGAGGAATGTGCGCGAATATTCTCGGAAAGCGTGTTGTGTGTCTGTTGCATTGTTTGGGCCCTAGGACAAATGGATCACTAAAGATCGAAGCCTCGAGCGTCCGATTCCGGCTCTCGGGGCGGGCGCGAAGCTTATTCAGAGTTTAGGGTTCGCCAGGGGAGGTTAGAAAGGGCCGGAAAATACTCAAGTTGACCCGAGAGGCGGACCGATTTCCGCGTGCGGATCACCGCGGTCGGAATCCGTCCTCGACAGGCTCAAGCCTGCGCGGCGCTGACGGATTTGGCCGGTTGCGCCTTGACGAGCCGGGCGATTTCCGCGGCAATGCCCTCGGGAGAGAGAACGAAATCGACGCACCCGCTGGAGATCGCGCTTTCGGGCATGTCTGGTTGCTCCGCCGTATCGAGTGTTTGGGCGATCGTGACGCCGCCCACGTCTCGAATGGCGCAAAGCGCGTCGGCGCCGTCCCCATCGTAGCCGGAGACGATGACCGCAATCAGTTTGCCGTTCCAATTCTCGGCGAGCGAGCGAAGGAACACCGTTATGACGTCCGGCCAGCCCCTGGGTTTCGAAATCGGCAAGAGTCGGAATTCGCCGCCAAGAACATGCAGATCGCGGTGAGGCGGGATGATGAAGACGCGGTTCGGTCGAATGACGAGACCTTCCGTGATCAGTTCCACCGGCATATCTGTATAGTGCGGCAGGATTTCGTGCAGAAGCGTCGCCGTCTTTCTGAGGTGATTGACGATCACGATCGCGGCGCCCAGATCGCACGGCAGATGTTTCAAGAGCCGGATATAGGCGTCGAGGCCCCCAGCCGAGCCGCCGACACAAACGACGGGAAAATCATTCTCCATCTCGAGGGCCTTCGTCGTCAATTCAATTCGTCCGGTTGAACCTGATCGACGCTGGGCGCGGTCGGGAAGCCGAGGTCGCCGCTCTCCGGCAAACACGGCTTCCGGTAGTCGCTCCGACATCGCCGCGCTTCTGTCCGCATTCAGGAAGTGCGTCCCTCGCCTTCGAACCTGTCGCTAGCTACTCGTATGCAGCGAAGAGTCGCTTCTCACTTCGTGATAGTCCGGCAAATAGGGCGTCGGGCGCGTGTCGTCGTCCGAGTCGTCGCCAGACCTGGCGTTGACCTTGACGTCACCCTTGGCGTCGGGCTCGAGCTGGTCGTTTCGCGGGAAAGTCAATTTGGCCGTGAGCCGCCGGCAATTCGCCGCGATTTGATCCCAAAACATGCTTGTCTCCAAACCTGCATCTTCGTCGACGATAGACGAGAGTTTGTCGTGGACTAGCTTCGGACTCTACGCATGTCGGCACGCTGGCGAGCGGCGTGCGAGGATCAACGTTCCGCTTCGATCCGGCAACGACGGTCACGACGTATCCCTGCTTGTTTTCCGAGGCTGTCGTGATTTCCTTACGCCGCAGTAGCAACGGGACGCCAAAAGGGGAACCGCGCGCATGAGAAACTACGATCGCATCAATGACCTGCCTTACCGAGATCTCGGTCCGCACCGCGATGATCGCGGTTTGGGGGCTGAGGGGATTGGCGAGCCGTTGATGCCGATGTACGAGCCCTTTTATGATCTGCGCCTGTTGGTCGCCTGCTTGAAGGTGACGCTCGGCATCGACGAAATCTCACTCGCCAACCTGCCCGCGATCGTATTGTCGAGCCCACCGCTGCATCAATTGGTGGGTTTCCTGAACGATTTACCGCAGCCCGAGCCCTGAACAAGCAAACGCGCCGCGATCTGGCGGGCGAGGGCCGTAGGCGCTAGGTCGAGCCAGCCAAACCAACGACCTCGCCCCGAGGCGCCGCGTAGCGGCCTCGACGGACGGGCCGCAACACGGACGAAAGAGGCCGGGCGCCGGCCCCCCGTAATAGGCTTTAAACTCGCGCCACAATTTGCAAGGCCGCGGCCGGCTTCAACCGGTCGTTAAACCGAAAGTTTGGCGGCGATTTTCGCGATGAGTTCGCCTTGATGCCGGGCGCCGTCGAGTTCGATCTGGCTCGGTTTACGTTCGCCCTTGCCGCCTGCAACGGTCGTGGCTCCATAGGGAGCGCCGCCGGCGATCTCGTCGAGGGTCATCTGCCCAACGTGACTGTAGGGCAGGCCGACAATAACCATGCCGAAATGCATGAGGTTGGTGATGATCGAAAACAGGGTCGTCTCGTTGCCGCCATGCTGCGTCGCGCTGGACGTGAAGGCGCCGCCAACCTTGCCGTGCAGCGCGCCGGTCGCCCACAGACTCCCGGCCTGCTCCCAGAAGCTGCCCATCGCCGACGGCATACGGCCAAAACGAGTCGGCGCGCCCACGACAATCGCGTCATAGTTCGCGAGGTCGGCGGGAACCGCGATCGGCGCGGCTTGATCGAGCTTGAAATACGAGGCTTTGGCGATGGCTTCGGGAACCGTCTCCGGCACGCGTTTGATGTCGACGGTCGCGCCGGCGCCTCGGGCGCCTTCGGCGACCGCCCCGGCCATCGTCTCGATGTGACCGTAACTCGAATAATAGAGGACGAGAACCTTTGCCATTTGAACCTCATCGGGTTGGGAAAAACCGGGCGCCTTGGTTAGCGACGCCAAATCATCTTACGAGCGGACCGCCGATTTCATCAAGTTCGGAAACGCTCCGTAAAACGGCCGCCGAAATTAGCGGCGCCGCGACGGCGCGAGCGCCTCCAGCAAAGCCCTCGCCGCCAATTCCGACGACGCGGGGTTCTGCCCGGTGATCAGAAGCCCATCGGTGACGACGTGGGGCTGCCAGTCCGCGACCTTGGAATAGACGCCTCCGTTGGTGCGCAACATGTCCTCGACGAGAAACGGAACCACGTCCGTCAGGCCTGCGGCCTGTTCCTCGGTATTGGTGAAGCCGGTGACGTTCCGGCCGTCGACGACGGACTTCCCCTGCCGGCTTTTGACCAGACGCAGGACGCCGGGGGCGTGGCAGACCGCGGCCACCGGTTTCCCGCCGGCGAACGCCGTTTCGATCAACCGGATAGAGGCCGCGTCGTTGGCCAGATCCCAAAGCGGACCATGGCCTCCGGGATAAAAGACGCCGTCGAAATCCTCAATGGAGACGTCGCTCAGCTTCGACGTATGCGCCAAAGCCTCGTTCGCGGCCTGATCAGCGGCAAAGCGGCGCGTGGCTTCGGTCTGCGAAGCAGGAGCGGCGCTGCTCGGATCCACGGGCGGCTGACCGCCCAGCGGCGACGCCAGGGTCACTCGGGCGCCGGCGTCCTTGAACACGTAAAACGGCGAGGCGAACTCCTCGAGCCAAAAGCCCGTCTTTTTGCCCGTGTTGCCGAGTCTTTCGTGCGAAGTCAGAACCATGAGAATGTTCATGTCGTCTCCTGCGGCAAGGGAGAGCGGCGTCAGCGCGCCGCGACCCGTACGATGAGTTTGCCGAAATTCCTGCCCTGGAGGAGCCCAATGAACGCCTCCGGCGCGTTCTCCAGCCCTTCGACGATGTCCTCACGAAATTTGATCACTCCGTCCTTGACCCAGGGAGTCATCTGTTTGAGGAACTCACCGTAGCGATCGCCATAGTCGCTGAAGACGATGAAGCCCTGCATCCTGATGCGCTTGGTCAGCAAAGTGCGGGTGAGCAGCCCCATGCGGTCGGGCCCCGGCGGAATTTCCGTGTCATTGTAGTTGGCGATCAGGCCGCACAGTGGCACGCGCGCCCGCGCGTTGAGCAGCGGCAGCACGGCGTCGAACACAGCCCCGCCGACGTTCTCGAAGTAGACGTCGACGCCCTTGGGACAGGATCCGGCCAAACGCGCGGCAAAATCGGGGGCGTGATGATCGATGCAGGCATCGAACCCCAATTGCTCGACGACGAAGCGACATTTTTCCGCGCCGCCCGCGATCCCGACCGCGCGGCATTCCCTGATCTTGGCGATCTGTCCGACGACGGAGCCGACGGCTCCGCTCGCGGCCGCGACGACGACCGTCTCCCCGGCCTTGGGTTGGCCTATGTCTATCAACCCCATATAGGCCGTGAATCCGGGCATGCCGAGGACGCCCAGGGCCAGCGAGGGACGCTCCATTTCGCGGCTGAGTTTCATCACTCCCGCGCCATCCGAAAGCGAGTATGTCTGCCAGCCAGCGTAGCTCAGCACGATGTCGCCGTCGGTGAAATTGGGGTTTTGGGAGGCCTCGACACGGCAGATTGCGCCGCCTTCCATCACGCCGCCCAGCGGCACGGGCGCCGCGTAGGAAGCCGCGTCGCTCATTCGGCCGCGCATATAGGGGTCGAGCGACAGAAATTCCGTCCGCAGCCGCATCTGCCCCGCAGCGGGAACCGGAATATGTGCTTCCTCAATCGTGAAATTGCCCTTGGTTGGCGCGCCGACCGGGCGGGACTTCAAGACGATTCTCAGATTGACGGATGCGCGTGCTGCCATCGAGCGGATTCCCTTCAAGTGAGGCGGCTACGGACTGGCGTTCGTGTGCCCTGCTGGCCAAATGTCTCCCGCTGTCCTCTGGGCGCTTGGGCGCGCGCGAAACAGCCTCGGAAAATACCCAGAACGGGTTCTTTGAAGAGGTCCCGCGAACGGTCGATATCATCGGTCCATCGACGCGTGGCTTTCCGCTACGCACAGTCATCGCCGCTCTCGGAAGGCGCGCTTCGGCCGCGCTCTTCCGCTACCGAAGCCTGACGAGCAACCGGACCGGTACGCGTGGGTAAATCCCGATGATATGAAACTCGACCTATTGCGCTGAAGATCGCATTCGGATTTCGTCGCCGTCCACTCCAACGGAGCCAAAAGCTTCGTTCACCCAAAATGCGTGGACATAGACGCTTGAACCTTCGATCGCCGCCGGAGGGCGCGCCCATGGCTGTAATTCTGATCGTCGAAGACGACGCGTCGATCCGCGAATTGGTCGAGTTGGTCCTTCAGGACAGCGGTTACGAGACCCTATCGGCCAGCGACGTCGAAGAAGCAACACGACTGCTGTGTTCGCGGCGGACCATCGATGCCATGTTTACCGACATAAATCTCAAATCCGCGGTGTTTGGCGGCTGCGATGTCGCGAAACTCGCGATCACGTTTCGGCCGGGCATGCCGATCTTGTATACGACCGCCATGTCCACCGGTGAAAAACTGAGGGCGCAGTTTCCGAAAGACGCGCGCTTTCTGCCCAAGCCCTACTCGCAGAGCGACTTGCTCGGGTCCGTAGAATATTCGCTGAGGTCGTAGAGCCTGCCCGCACGGCAATGCCCGCTGTTTTGCTCGTTGCGGGGCGGGCATGACTTGGCCAAATTGTAGGCGGCGCCGTCCCGCGCGGTTCCCGCCTTTCGTTGACAATGCCAGTCGAGAGCATGTTCAGTTGGGACGTGTCTTGATTGTCGCGGAGAGATCCGGCGGTTGAGCCGAAGCTGAAGGGGGTCACCCCATAAGCGCTAGTTTAAGGTGTTTATTGGGGTTCCGCCACCACGAACCTCATCCTGAGGCGCCGCGAAGCGGCCTCGAAGGATGTGGCGCCGAACCGGGGCGTGTTTCAACAGTCGTGCGGTTGCCCGTCCCCTCATCGTGAGCTTGTCGAACGAAGAGGCCGCTACGCGGCGCCTCAGGACGAGGGGGTTGGTTTGGCTGACAAAATCGGAGAGGCCGCCGATAGCTTAACCTAGCGCATATGGGACTCACTCCTCAGCCGGCAAGAGCCGTGCGCGCCGCGATCAGGCGCGCGAGCTTTTCTTCCTGTATCGAGATCAGAGTGTCGTCCTGATTGTCGTCCTGCGCGCCGGAACGGGCGGTCTCCTGTTCGACGAGATCGCGCAGCCCGGCGAGAACGCCTCGAATTTCTTCGTCGATTTCGGCGAGGTTCAGCATTCCCGTCATATCAGCTCCCTCCTCTACCGTCGCCGTTGCGGCGCGTGCTCGAACATCGCGGCTAAATCAGGAAACCGGCCCGGGAAAGGATATGCCTCAGGCCCGCCAATATCGGCTGCTGCGAACCGCGCGCGGCTTTCCACACGTCCGCGCGGTCATCGGAGGACGCCTTGTCCGCGAATTTTTTTACGATCAGGGCGGCATGCGCGCCCGGCGAATTGTCGTTTCTCGACGCCTCGCGCGCGAAACTGTCAGCGAAGTCTCCGCCAATCGACGTCAGCGCAGCGCGTACGAGGTGCGGATTCGAACAGGTTCGGAAGATTTCATCGACAACCATGGGAGGTCTCCTGGGGCTCGCGGCGTTTCTGTCCGAGGTTTCCGCTGAGATCGGCATGACGACGCGAGTGAATTTGCTCGCAGCTCAGCTCGCGGTTTCCAATACCAGGACCCCTTGTAGCGCCGCGCGCGTGAGGGCCGCCGGATCGCGTTCACCCGAGTCGTGGGCATCCATGAGGTTTCGTGTGAGTCGCCGGCTCAACAGGACTTCGTCGCGCTCGCTGAGACGACCAGGCAAAGCGGACCGAGCCAATCCTAGCGCATCGGCATAAGCGCCGGACAGCGCACGAAAGCCTGATGGACCGTGGGGGGAAAACAGCACGCTGGGATCCTAGATGGACGTTGATTGAGACCGACGCTCGACGCCACACAATGGCTCGGCCGGTCGCGGCGCGAAAGGCTCGGCAACTACCTACCGGCGCGCCGCTTCGAACAAATGGGCGAGGTAGCGGCCCGTTTTCCCATTTGCGTATTTTCCGAGCCTTTGCCCCTGAATACGTGCTGCTAGCGTCGTCGCAGCGCACCGGCTCGATGTGCGAATTCGCGCGCCGCAGGGTCGCGCAATGGCCTTGTCGCCGCGTTCGTCCGCTCGACCGGATCTTTCGCGCTTTGACAGCGGCCCGCGGCCGCGTCCCGGCAAACTACGGAGGAAATGACAGATGCATTGGATAGACCCCGCCTTTTTGCCCGAAACCAAGGGTACGTTGGACCGGTTCCTGATCAATTCGCACGGCGACGCCGACGGATTGCTGCTTGAAGACGGCGAGGAAATTCATTTCCCGCCGCACATGGCCAAGGCAGTCGTGGCCGCGCTGAAGCCCGGCGACAGGGTCGAAGTGCGCGGCGTGCGTCCGCGCGGCGTCGATATGGTCGCCGCAATCTCGATCCAGGCCGGCGGCGGCGCCCCGATCATCGACCAAGGACCTCCGAACGAGGAACGCGACGCCAAGAAACACGATCACGAGAAAGCGGAGCACGAGGCCAAGCCCGAACCCGCGAAGTCAGCCGATACCGAAGGCGTCATAAGGCGGGTGCTGCATGGGCCGCGGGGCGAGAAGCGCGGCGCGCTGCTCGACAATGGCGCCATTGTCCGGTTGCCCCCTCATGTGGCGGCGGCGCTGGGCGCGAAACTTTCTCCAGAACATAAGTTGGCGGCGCGCGGGCCAAGCCTGACGAACGACTTGGGCACGGTGATCGACGCCCGCGAGATCGGCGTCTCCTTGTCGACACTGCATGCCCTCGAACCGAAAAAGGGCGAGGAACGCCGCCAGCACGACGACAAGTCGAGGACGCACTAACCAGCGACGTGACGCCCAGGCGGCGGCCGTCAATCGACGGTCGCCGCCGCGCCTGAGCCTCTACTTTGACAATTGTCAGTCTCCAACAACCCCAATGACGGGGAAGTTATCGCCATCTGACAACCCATTCTTGAACGATCAGTTCGGCGCGCCCGCCGGGTGTCTCTCCACGGCCGTGACCTTGGCGATTCGGCGCCGGTGGCGATCGGCGCCGCTGAATCGCGCCGCGAGGAAGGCCTCGATCAACTCCGTCGCCAGGGCCGGCCCGATGACCTTGCCGCCCAGGCACAGCACATTCATGTCGTCGTCCTCGACTCCCTGCCGTGCGGAAAAAACGTCGTTGATGAGCGCGGCGCGGACTCCGGGGACCTTATTGGCGGCGATCGAGGCGCCGACGCCGCTGCCGCACAGCGCGATGCCGCGCTGGACGGAGCCATCGGCGACCGCCTCGGCCAAGGGGATCACGTAGTCGGGATAATCGTCCGACGCGTTCAGGCTCAGCGCCCCGAAATCCAGCAATGTGTGGCCGGCGGCTCGCAACGCCGCCTCAAGTTCGCCCTTGAGGATCCAGCCGCCGTGATCTGACGCGATGCCGATGAGCATGTACAACTCCCGAATATTCAGGAAGGCGCGGCGTTGCCGCCGCGCCGGTCAACGCGCGCTGGCGAGGAATGGACCCGCCGTCTTGGAACGAACCGGGCCGGAAAGTTCGGCGCGCATCGTGTCGATCGTTTGCTTGTAGTCCCGCGTGTTGAAAATTCCGCTGCCGGAGACGATTGTGTCGGCGCCGGCGTCCGCGACCGCGCGGATATTGGCGATCTTGACGCCCCCATCCACTTCCAGCCGGATATCGCGACCGCTGGCGTCGATCAATTTGCGCGCCGCGCGGAGCTTCCTCAGCGTCGAGGGAATGAAGCTCTGGCAGGGGAAGCCAGGGTTGACGCTCATGATCAGGATGAGGTCGACCTTGTCGATGACCCATTCCAGGGCCTTGAGCGGGGTCGCGGGATCGAACGCCAGGCCGGCCAGCGCGCCTTCCGACCTGATGAGTTGCAGCGTACGGTCGACATGCGTGGCGGCGTCGACGTGGAAGGTGATGCGATCGGCGCCCGCCTTGATGAAGGCGAGCGCCAGGGCGTCGACCGGCGCCACCATCAGATGCACGTCGATCGGTGCCGGCGTTGCGTCGGGCCGGACCGCGTACTTGCGAAGGGCCGCGCAAACCATCGGCCCATAGGTCAGATTGGGCACGAAATGATTGTCCATGACGTCGAAATGAATCCAGTCGGCGCCGGCCGCGAGGACGTCGCGCGTCTCCTCGCCGAGTCGGGCGAAATCGCTGGACAGCAAGCTCGCGGCGATGCGGACGCGCCTCATGCCGCGCGCCCTTGGCCGGATTTGTTGCGCCCGGCGAGCATAGCAACGATGCCGATGGCGAGCGCGGAAGATTGCACTATGAACACGGAACCCCACGATCTCTTTGCGGATATCGGCCGCGCCATCGCGTCCGCTGCGCGACATCGCCCCGGGGTCGACAGCCGACTCGGGAAAAGGCATTGGAATCCGGGCGCAGACTCGTGCGGCTTCCGCCTGTCGCAGGCGCGCGCCGCTCCCTTGGATGGATGCGCTTTCAAGTCCGCCGAATATCCCGAGAGCGTCGAAATCGAGGCTCTTGACTATCGAGTCGCGGTCGAAAACGAGAGGGTCGGAATCTACGCAGAGTCGGAGTTGGTTGACGGCACGAAGCGATTCCGGACGAAGGCGATCAAGGGGGCGTAAGGGCTCGTGCAAGAACAATTGTATTGGAAGGTGCGGTTTTATGTCGAGGCAGGGAGTCCCTGCGGGAATCGAAGCTTTGAGAGTCGGCGTATGATTGACGAGATGGCGTCTGCGACATCGCTGAAAACGCGGGCTGGGTGAGCGTCGGCGCCGATCACGATAGGGCGAGCTTCGCGGTCAATTCGATCCGTCGTTGGTGGAACGTCATGGGACGCCGGCGCTATCCAGAGGCCAAGAGGTTGACGACCACCGCCGACGGCGCCGGCAGCGGAAGCCGTGTTCGACCCTGGAAGCGCGAATTGCAGGCGCTGGCCAATGAACTCGGCATAGAGATCACCGCGCATCGCCTGCCGCCGGGCACGAGCAAATGGAACAAATTAGAGCATCACTGGCTCCCGTTGATAACGCAAAACGGGCGCGGGCGCGCGCTCGTCAGCTATCTCACCATCGTGCAACTCATTGACGCCAACACCTATCCCAAAGGCGTCGAAGTCGACGACGACGAGAGGGCCGCACTCAACATTCACCGCTACGAATTCCGCGGCGAATGGAACTACACGATAAAACCAACCCCCCTGAATTGAAGCGATAGCCTGTGAACGGGCCCTGAGGCGATGCGACAAAATAATTGAACCGGCTGGCGCCGTCATGGCCGGGACAAGCCCCGCCATGACGGAAATGGAGCAGTTATTTCCGAGAATCTCCTAAGGTGCGCCCCTGTGGGCAGTAAGCGCGTCGCGCGGCTACCGCTTCGCATATTGCACAGCGGCGCGGCCAACGCGTTCGCGGGCGACGATCAGCTTCATGATGCCGGCGGTGCCGTCGCCGATCTCCAGTCCCATGACGTCGCGCATGCGTTGTTGATGCGGCAGATCCATCGACCAACCATAATGGCCGAAGGTCAGCAGGCATTGGTGGATCACGTCGAAGGCGGTTTTTGGCCCCATCCATTTGACCATCGCGGCTTCGGCGGTGTGCGGCAGGCCGGCGTCGCGCAGCGCGATCGCGTGATAGCAGAGCTGGCGGATCGCCGCGACCTGGCTCTCGCCTTCGACCAGCGGAAAAGTCACGCCCTGATAGGAGGCGATCGGCGCGTTGAAGGCGGTTCGCGTCTTGGTGTATTCCCAGGCTTCGTCCAACGAGGCCTGCGCGCAGCCCAGGCATTGCAGCGCGATCAGCGCGCGGCTGAAGTCGAAGCCGCGCATGACATGGGTGAAGCCCTGGTTTTCCGCGCCCAGGCGGTTCTCCACGGGCACGCGCACGCCCTCGAAGAACACCGAGCCGCGGCCGATGATGTGGCTGCCGACGTCGTTGAAGCGGGTGCGCGCCACGCCGGGCGTATCGGCGGCGACGATCAGCGCGGTGACGCCGGCCGCGCCGCTGTCGGGCGCGCCGGTGCGGGCGAAAACGATGAAGGCGTCGGCGCAATCGGCGAAGGTGATCGAGGTCTTTTCGCCGTCGAGCACGTAATGGTCGCCGTCGCGCCGGCAGCGCAGCTTCAGCGCGGCGGCGTCGGAGCCGCCGCTGGGCTCGGTGACGCAGACGCCCATAAGCGTCTCGCCGCTGATCATGCGCGGGATCCAATATTGCGCTAGGCCAGGCGTCGCGCTGCTCAGGATGACGGCGCCGAGCAGCGACACGCCGACGGGGATTGCGCTGACGTTGAAATCGCCATAAGCCAATTCCTCGGCGATGATGCCGGCGGTGATTCCGGGAGCGCCGAGCCCGCCGAACGCTTCGGGAAGATCGACGCCCATCAGGCCGAGCCGGCCCATTTCGCGGATCACCGACCGGTCGAGCACGCCTGTTTTGTCGAGCTTCTGATATTCCGGCGCCAGTTTTTCCCGGGCGAAGCGGCGGGCGAGATCGCGAATGGCGAGTTGGTCTTCGTCGAACAACATTTTGGTTTGTTTCTCCAAACTTTCGGCCGGTTTGGCTCAGGGTCTAGTGACGGGCGTCACCGATCTCGAGGCGATCGTTCCCTTCTCCCGCTTGCGGGAGAAGGTGGCGCGAAGCGCCGGATGAGGGCTTTCTTTCAACGCGCTGAGTCTTCGGCCGACCCTCACCCCGACCCTCTGCCGCAAGCGGGAGAGGGGCCCCGCTTGAGAACGCGCTCTTCTACCTGCCTTTACCTGCCTTCGAAGACCGGCTTCTGTTTGGCGAGCACGGCGCGCATCGCGTTCCAGGCGTCGTCGGTCCGCGTCACGCGCGCCATGGCGCGCGCTTCGTTCTCGAGCTGGCCCTCCAGGCTTTCGGTCGGGCTGGAAAGTAGAAGGTTTTTCGCTTCGCCATAGGCCAGCGTCGGCCCCGCCGCGAGGCGCCTGGCCAGCGCCCAGGCCTCGTCCGCCAGCGCCTCGGCTTCGACGACCCGGTTGATGAGGCCGAGCGAGGCCGCCTCTTCGGCGCTCAGGGTTTCGTTGAGCATATAGAATTGCGCGGCGCGGCGCGAACCGATGCGACGCGGCAGGAAATACGAACCGCCGCTGTCGCTTATGATGCCGATGCCGGCGAAGGCGGCGTAGAACTTGGCCTGAGGCGCCGCGAGCACGAAATCCGCGCCGGCGATCAACGCCACCGCGCCCCCGGCCGCAAGGCCATGGACGGCCGCGACGACCGGGGCGTTCATTCGGGCGAAGCGCGAAATGCCCATGTGCAGGTTGGACGTCGCCGCTGCGACGAAGCGGGCGAGATCCTCGCGGCTGCAGGTGAGGGCGTTGAGATCGCCGCCGACGCTGAAGAAGCGTCCCTTGGCGTCAATCAACACCGCGCGCACGTCCGGCCGCACCGAACATTCCGTGGCCAACCCATCGAACTCGTCGGCGAAGCGCTGATCGAATGGATTGCCGCGCTCGGGTTGGTTCATCGTGATATGCGCGACGCCGTCCACGATCTCGAAAGCGAAAGCGGTCAGTTGCATGGGTTGGACCTCGCAAGCGTCGGGAGGGGGTTTCTCAGCGGCTGCGAACCGCGGTTTTCTTCATGCGTTTGACGAACGCGGGCATGACGGCAGGGGACGGCGGGAGAGCTAGAGCGGTTTCCGTTCAAATAGAAACGTTTCCCGTCATTCCCGCGCAAGCGGGAATCGAGGGCCACCACACGTCGCGTCCCGCTGGATAACGTCTTTCGCGAGGTTGACATAGAAGTCAGCAAGTCAGGTTGATCGGCTAGCGCCGCCGCGCGAACAGGGGAGAGTCCGTCGGCCATTTTCCCGGGTCCCTCCCTTTTTTCGCTTCAGGGCGACACGCGCCGCGCTGCGCGCATATTCGTACACTACGTTATCATAGCTAAGCGTCCGGCGTCCAGGGGTTTCTGGCGATGGGAGGCCCGAGCAAGATGTGCTCGGGGGCCGTCACGGCGACGACAAAGGCAAGCTGTATGCCGAGCATGATGTCTGGGATCTCGCCGATCCCGCGACGCGCAAGCTCACCCGCACCTTGAGCGATCATGTCATCGAGGTGACTGAAGGAGACGAAGTCGGCTACGGCATCGTCGAATATGGCGTCGGCAAGGGCTATGCGGCTTACGCTGAAGTGCAGGATCATCCGCCGATCTGAACCGGGCGAGGAGCAACCATGAAATATTCGACGCTGAAGTGGGAGAGTCGCGGCGCGATCGAGATTGTTTCGTTGGCGCGTCCCGAGGCGCTCAACGCCTTGTCGCCCGAGATGGCGCGCGAACTCAGCGATTATTTCGCCGGCCTGCCGGCGCGGCTCGACGTGCGCGTCGTCATCCTGCGCGGCGAGGGGCGTCACTTCTGCGCCGGCGCGGATCTAGGCTCGGTGGCGTTTGCTGAAGCCGGCGCGGGGCGGCCGCAACGGCAAATGGCGATGCAGAAGCTGTATTCCGGGCTGGTCAGGGCGATGCGCGCTTGCCCGCAACCGATCATCGCGCTGGTGCACGGCGCGGCCTGCGGCGGCGGACTGTCGCTGGCGCTCGCCGCGGACGTGCGCTACGCCGCGCCCAACGCGCGCCTGAACGCCGCCTATATCCGCGTCGGTCTCGGCGGTTGCGACATGGGCGCGGGTTATCTGCTGCCGCGCCTGGTTGGTCTCTCCAACGCCTCCGAGTTCCTGCTCAGCGGCCGCTTCATCGACGCCGAGCGCGCGTTGCGCATGGGCCTCGTCAGCGAGATCGTCGCGCAGGACAGATTGCTCGACGCCGGTCTCGAACTCGCGCAAGACATGCTGAAGACCGCGCCGATGGGGCTGCGCTTGACCAAGGACGCGCTCAATGCCGAGATCGACGCGCCGAGCCTCGAGGCGGCGCTGGCGATCGAGGACCGGCAACAGGTGATCTTGTTGGAGACGGAGGACCACAAGGAAGCCGTAGCCGCGTTCCTCGACAAGCGCGCGCCGGTTTTTCGCGACGCGTGAGGGGGCGGGTTGATTGTCGTTCCCGCGCAAGGAGATTCGCGGAAATAACGGCTTCATTTCCGTCATGGCCGATTCAGTTATTTTGTCGTACCGTCTAAGCGGGAATCCAGAAGTGCGCAGCCGCGCCAACGGGTCGAACGCGCTTCGCACGCTGGAGTCCTGCTCTCGCGGGAATGACAGCAACCGCTGCGCCGCGCCTTCAGGCGCGCGGCCCGATTGGGATCTCGGCCCGTCGCCATCGTCAGACCGGATCCCAGGAGAACAGGTCGGCGGAGCGTTGCAGGGGATAGAAATCGCTGGCGAACATCGGGAACACCCGCTCGGCGACGCTCTCCGGCGTCCAACCTTCGCAGGCATGCGCCGAGCGGATCGGGCGCGGTTGCGAGAACAGGAAGATCTCGTTGTTGCGCACGCCGAAGATCTGCCCCGTGACCTGCGCGCCGGCGTCGCTGACAAGCGCCGTGACGAACGGCGCGATTTTTTCCGGCACGAGTTTCTTCAATCCCTCGACGCGCTTTTGTTGCTCGGGCGTGTGGGTCGGAATCGAATCGATCATGCGCGTCCAGGCAAAGGGCGCGACGGCGTTGGAGCGCACGTTGAAACGCTGCATGTCGAGCGCGATCGACTTGGAAAGGCCGACGATGCCGAGCTTGGCCGCGGAATAATTGGCCTGACCGAAATTGCCGATCAATCCTGAAGTTGATGTCATATGGACATAAGCGCCGGAAGCCTGGCGCTTGAAATGCGGCGCGGCGGCGCGGCTGACGTTGAACGCGCCCTTGAGATGCACGGCGAGAACCGAATCGAATTCCTCTTCGGTCATCTTGTGGAACAGGCTGTCGCGCAGATTGCCGGCGTTGTTGATCACCGCATCGATGCGCCCGAAAGTCTTTATCGCGACCTCGATGATCGACTGCGCGCCGTCCCAGGAGGCGACGCTGTCGTGGTTGGCGACGGCGCGACCGCCCGCGGCGCGTATCTCTTCGGCGACCTGTTCGGCGACCGGACTGCCGGCGGCCTCGCCATCGAGGCTGACGCCGAGATCGTTGACCACGACAGAAGCGCCGGCGCGGAACAGGTCGAGCGCGACGCCACGTCCGACGCCGCGGCCGGCCCCGGTCACCACGGCGACCTTACCCTCCATCATGCCCATGAAATCACCTTCAATAGCTCTTGGGAAGATCGAGCGCTTTCTCGGCGATGAAGCTGAGGATCAGTTGCTCGGTGATCGGCGCGAGTCGCGTCAGCGCCGCCTCGCGATACAGGCGCTCGACATGATATTCCTTCGCGTAGCCGAAACCGCCGTGGGTCGCCACCGCCTGCCACGCCGCGTCATGACCGGCGCGCGCGCCCAGGAACTTTGCGCTATTGGCCTCGGCGCCGCAAGGCTTGCCGGTGTCGTAGAGTTCGGCCGCCTTCATCACCATCAACCAGGCCGATTCCAGATACATCCATCGCTCCGCCAGCGGATGCTGGATGCCCTGGTTCTGGCCGATCGGACGGTCGAACACGACGCGCTCCCTGGCGTAGCGCGTCGCGCGCCGCAACGCGTCCTGCCCGATGCCGATGGCTTCCGCCGCCACCAGGATGCGCTCCGGATTCAGGCTGTGCAGGATGTAGGAGAAGCCCTTGCCGGGCTCGCCGATCCGGTCTTCCTCCGGGATGAACAGGCCATCGATGAAGATCGCATTGGAATCGACCGCCTTGCGGCCCATCTTCGGGATGCGCCGCACGTCGATCTTGGCGCGATCGAGACCGGCGTAGAAGATCGTGATGCCGTCGGTCGGGCGCTGGCAATCCTCATATTTGGTCGTGCGCGTCAGCAGCATGATCTTGTTGGCGACCTGCGCGGTGGAGGTCCAGACCTTCTGTCCGCGCACGACATAGCCGCCCGGAACCTTCTCGGCGAAGGTTTTTATGCGCGTGGTGTTGAGGCCGGCGTCCGGCTCGGTGAAGCCGAACGCGCATTGGTCCTGACCGGAGATCAACCGGGGCACCCAGCGCGTCTTCTGCTCCGGCGTGCCTTTGACGACGATCGGATGCGGCCCGAACAGATTTATGTGCACGGTGGAAGCGGCGGCCATTGCGCCGCCGTGGCTGGCGACTTCGTGCATCATGATCGCGGCCTCGGTGACTCCCAGTCCCGAGCCGCCATATTCCTCCGGCATGGTGATTCCGAGCCAACCGCCTTCGGCCATGGCGCGATGGAACTCGCGCGGGAATTCTCCGTCGTCATCGCGCGCCAACCAATAGTCGTCGCCAAATTTGCTCACCACCGCGCGCACGCCTTCGCGGATGGCGTTGCGTTCCTCTTCGGTCGGCAGGGTCCTGGGCTCGCTCATGCTGTTTCGCTCCCGGATTATTGTGAAGCCAGCGTCTTCCGCGC
>Ga0302140_10005127_pt1 | contig 16594 bp, 12 predicted proteins | sample I_Bog_E1_1_FD_202095 | JGI IMG/M metagenome (GOLD analysis project Ga0302140, IMG submission 202095) | Peat permafrost microbial communities from Stordalen Mire near Abisko, Sweden - I_Bog_E1_1 | ecosystem: Environmental > Terrestrial > Soil > Wetlands > Peat | place: Sweden: Abisko, Stordalen... | reverse complement strand
TTGTCGGCTTTATGATTGATACGGACATTGAATTGTTGAAAGGCATTGCTAATCAGTTGCGCATCCACTCGATTACTGCCACAACCGCGGCGGGAAGCGGGCATCCAACCTCTTGTTGTTCAGCGGCAGATTTGGTGGCCACGCTGTTCTTCAATCAAATGCGCTATGACGCGAAGAACCCGCACTACTATAACAACGACCGTTTTATTCTTTCCAAAGGCCATGCCGCCCCCTTGCTGTATGCGGCTTGGGCGGAAAATGGATTTATCCCCGTCAGCGAACTGGCCACGCTGCGCAAGTTCGACAGCGAGCTCGAAGGTCATCCCACCCCGCGCCTCGCGTTCGTTGATGTGGCGACCGGCTCTTTGGGCCAGGGCCTGAGCGTTGGCGTCGGCATGGCTCTCGCCGCCCGACTCGATAATTTGGACTACAATACTTATGTCCTCATGGGTGACGGCGAAATCGCGGAAGGTTCCGTTTGGGAAGCCGCTTCCCTCGCCGGTGTCTATAAATTGAACAATCTGATCGCCATTGTGGATGCCAATCGGCTGGGTCAGAGCGAAGAGACCGCTTTCGGTCATGACATCGGAATTTATCGCAAGCGCTTTGAATCCTTCGGTTGGCGCGTGGAAGACGTGGATGGCCACGACATTGAAGAGATTCTGGAAGTTTTGAGCGGCATCGGCTTGGACAAAAAGCCGCTGGCCATCATCGCCAAGACCTATAAAGGTGCGGGTGTCTCTTTCTTGCAAGATCAGGAAAACTGGCACGGCAAAGCGCTGAACCAGGACGAAGCCACCCGGGCGATCGCCGAGCTGCAGCCCAGCGCGAAATCCGGTTTGTCCGTACCGATTCCCGCTCCCTCGCAATTGCCGGAGCCGAAGAACGAGATTCCCGCCTCGTATCCCGCCATCGCCTACAAATTGGGCGACCATATCGCCACGCGCGAAGCCTACGGCACCGCCCTGGCCCGGGTCGGCGGAGCTGATTTGCGTGTCGTTGCGCTCGACGGTGACACGAAGAACTCCACGTTTGCCGACAAGTTCTTCGACAAATTCCCCGATCGGTCCACGGAGTGCTATATCGCCGAACAAAACCTGGTCGGTGTGGCCACCGGTTTTGGCACCCGCGGCAAAGCCCCGTTCGCCTCAACTTTTGCCGCTTTCTTTTCCCGCGCGGCCGACCAAGTCCGGGTGGCGGGCATTTCCCGGGCGAATCTTAAACTCGCCGGTTCCCACGTGGGCGTCAGCATCGGCGAAGATGGTCCTTCCCAGATGGCTTTGGAGGACATCGCGATTTTCCGGGCGATTGTCGGCAGCTCCGTCCTCTATCCCAGCGACGCCGTCAGCACCGAGAAATTGGTGGAAGAAATGGCCAAGACCCGTGGTATCCAATTCTTGCGCACGTCCCGCCCGAAGACCCCGGTCATCTATGGCAACGACGAGCAATTTCCGATTGGCGGCGCCAAGATCGTCCGTCAGGGCACCGGCGACAAAGTCACCGTTGTCGGCGCCGGGGTCACCCTGCACGAAGCCATCAAGGCGGCGGACATTTTGAAAGCGGAAGGCATCGGCATTACCGTCATCGATGCTTACAGCATCAAGCCGCTGGCCAAGGATGTCATTCTGGCGGCCGCGAAGAAGACCGGTGATACGGTAATCACCGTGGAAGATCACTATAGCGAAGGCGGCTTGGGCGATGCGGTCGCCGGTGAGCTGAGTTCCGAAGGTATCAGAGTTCACAAACTGGCCGTTACCTCCCTGCCGCGCTCCGGCAAAGCGGCCGAACTCCTCGCATTTTTCAATATCGACGCCGCCGCGATTGTGAAAAAAGTCAAATCGCTGTAAAATTTTAGCGAAACATTCAGGCGCGGAGATTTTTCTCCGCGCCTTTTTCTTTTGCGTGTTGGCGGCTCGTGGTGCACATTGGCGATGACGATGGCGGAAAAATCTCGCAACCTGCAAGGACAGTTGCTGCTCGACAGCGGGCAGTTAGGCGGGTCTTTTTTTCAGCATACCGTTATTTTGGTCTGCAAACATGATTCGGAAGGGGCTTTTGGCCTTGTCCTGAATCGCGCTCTCGGCAAGACCGTGGGCGAGATGATTGTGGCCGATCTGCCGGAACTTCTGAAGGGATCGCCGCTCTACGTGGGCGGCCCGGTTCAACCCGGCGCGTTAAGCTACTTGCACACGGACGCATTTTTGGGCGAGGCGGATGTGCTGCCGAATCTGGCGCTCGGCCATTCCTTGGATGATCTCATGGAGATCGGCGCGTCTTTTTCGGCCACGAAAAAGGTCCGGCTCTTCGCCGGCTACGCGGGCTGGAGCCCCGGCCAGTTGGAAGGCGAAATGAAGCGGAAGTCGTGGCTGACCTTTCCGGCGTCGCTCGATCTGGTGTTTGAAACACCGCCGGAAGAGCTTTGGCGGCGGATCTTGAAGAGCAAGGGCGGCTGGAAAAATAAACTGCTATCGCAAATGCCCGAAGATTTATCCTGGAATTGATTCCGCGTCGGGTCCAGACCAATGCGACATTGTCTTGATGTTCCAGAACTGAATACCCGATTGGTTAAATGTCGGCGACGACAGCGCGGACAGAACTACGAGCCTTGCCTGGTTGACCGGGTCGGATCGTGACATTTGACAGGGGCGAGGCCTCCGTTGATGTTGGTCGCATGAATTTGACTGAAACACGCTGGCTGCCGATCTTGTTGCTCACCTGTTCGAACATTTTCATGACGATCGCCTGGTATGGCCATTTGAAATTCAAAACGAAACCCATTCTCCTCGTCATTCTGGTCAGTTGGGGGATCGCCTTGTTCGAATACCTGCTGCAAGTTCCGGCCAATCGGTGGGGCAGCGCCTCCTATTCGCCTTATCAGCTAAAAATCATTCAGGAGATTATTACGCTGACCGTGTTTGCCGTCTTTGCCTATTTCTATTTCAACCAAAAGATTCACTGGAATCATCTGGCGGCGTTTGGTTGCATCCTGGCCGCGGTGGCGTTTACGTTCCTTCCCAAAGATTGACCGTGCATCGGGCGGGCCTACACCCGTCGCTATTGCCGGTAATACAGCGATCCCAGAAAATCGTTCCAGGCATGCGCAATGATGAGCGGCCAGAGCTGGCGCCATTTTCCATCAACCCGGGGTTTATCTGCGCCTCGTGGTCAGCAACCGCGCAACGCCCAACGCCAGGAGCAGGATCAGAATCAGCCAAAAAAACCATGTTCCGAATCCAACTCTTATCTCAGCCTCTGCAGCCACTGGCGCCAGCTTCGGATAGGGAGTGATGGTATTGGTCCGGGAAAGTTGGGAGAGGATCGTATTAGTATCTTCGACGGGAGCAGGGGCCGCCGCCGCAACCAGGTCAGCATGCCGTCCCGTGTCCATGGAGACAGTCGCGGCGAGCCTGCGGGCAGGCTGGTCGCCGGACATCGCCTGGCCTGTGCCAGGATCGTTGTTGTGATTCGGTTTGCCGGCGATCGGGGCGGGAACGCCGCCCGAACGCGGCGGCGGCATTTCCGTGGTCGCCGGTGTCGTGGTCAGCGTGGACCGGACGCCCTCGATAACCGTCGTGTTCGCGCTGACTCCGGAGGAAGCGCCACTCGAATTCCCGGCAAATCCGCCGCCGGAATAACCGTTGTCTTGGACGGTCGGGATGAGTAAGGCCACGGAACTGAGGCCCGCGTTGGTTTCCCGGTCAAGATCGCCCAGTTCATCCACGTGACCATCGGCAAACAGGATGTTTCCCTTGTTTTGATGCATTTCCTCCGTCCAGCGAACCGGCCGGGATGTGCCCCAGTAAACGAGGCCGTCCAGCCGGGAGTTTACGTTTGTGAGATTGCGGTCGCCGACCAGCATCGTGTCGGCATCCCCGACCTTGGCCGAACCGGCCATGAAGTAGCTCAAATTCTGATTCTGCAGGGTGCCAAAGTTCGTAGCTGCCACCCGGGTATCCGACGGGCAGATCAGTAGCCGGGCGGTCACGAGTTCATTCGATAGCGGCTGGAACAGCCGGTAGGAAAGATAAAAATTACCGTTGGCCTGGGTTGCCGCCGTTAGGTATTCCGCGACGCCACCATCCGTGATGGAAACATTTTGGGGAAACTCATTATGATGGTCGACCGCAAAAACCTGAAAACCGATGCCGATTTGCCTCAGGTTGTTAACACAAACGACCCGTTTGCCCCGCAGTTTTGCCTGGCTTAAAGCTGGCAGAAGCATACCGGCCAGAATACCGATGACGGCAATGACACAGAGTAACTCGATCAGAGTAAATCCGCTCGTCTTCCCAAAACGATGCCGCAGTGTCATAAATTCTACCTGAGCAAACCGCTTGCCAACCGGAAATACCACTGAAATCTTTTGATTTCTGGCGATTTAGGATGCCTGTGTGCGTGAATATCACGCATAGTGCGTGAAAATTGGATGCGCAGTCAGTGACCTCCCTACGTTCCAAAACGGCATTTGTTACTGGCTGTGAGTGAGTTGCGGGCGTGCAAGGTCTGGCCAAAGTAATTCCCGCAACGCCGGGGGCGAAACCGGGCTTTGCGCGTCAAATTAACCCAGATGATGGCCTAAAGCGCCCAAAGGTCCGTGGGTTGACGAAGTCCTCGAATGTGGGATAGTCCCACTATGAAATTGATCGCGGATGCCAAAGGTCGATTGACGGCGGCCGAATTTTTTAAGCCGGGACAGGCATTTGATGCCAGCCGCCTGCCCGACGGCAGTATCCGAGTTGTTGAGTTGGTTGAAAAAACGGTGCCTGTTTTGAAGATCAAAGTGAACCGGGACGGCTCCTTCGAATGTCCTCCACTAATGAGTCGCGAAACGATTCGTGCGACCTTGCGGGCCGACCGTGATGCCCAGTGAAAACTTATTGGGATTCATCCGCCCTTGTTGCTGCGGTTTGGGAGCCGGGATTAAAAGCCCGCTTGCAACGCGAGCGGGGATTGACCCGACCGCATGCGCTGGCAGAAACATTTTCGGCGCTTACGGGAAATCCCGAAACCCGGATCGACGCGGATAGCGCTGCGGCCGTGGTGAAAAATCTTTCCGCGAGCCTGGCTTTTATCGATTTAAGCGCAGGAAATTATTGGAGCTTTGGAAAACGCCAAAAGGTTGGGGGTTCGCGGGGCGCGGGTACATGATTTCTTACATGCCGTCGCCGCAGGCAAAGCGGGCGCGACAAAAATCTTCACGTTGGATAAAAACGATTTTGACGACCTCACCCAGATTGAACTCGAAACGGCTTAGGGATTGAATCCGACCATTCTTTCGCCAGCCTTCGGTTATTTTACGTCGTTGGATTCTTCATCGGCGGGCGCCCCGGAACGCCAGCCCCCACCGTGCCAAATGTAGACAGCGTTTTCCTTAACCCACCGGCCTGGCAGCCACACATCCCCGGAATGAGGCCGTGCCCGCCAATGGCCGGGAATCCAAGCCCATTCGTTGCGCCACGCCCAATGTCCCGGAATAAACCACCATTGCGGCGGCATGCCGGGGCAGGCGGGGATGACGTCCTGCTGAACCGGCGGTGGCGGTTCGGTGGGCGCGGGATAATTCATATTGTCAGCCGTGGCCACTTGCGGGGCGACGTCTACCGGCCGGTGGGAGGAACAACCGGAAATCATTGCCGCCGTCCCGGCTACAATCATGCCTACATAGAATCTCTTCATAAGCCTTCCTTGTGTCTGTTTGAAAAGGTGGCCCGAGTCGGCGCGTTTTGCAAAAAATAAAATTAGCGACTTCCGGGAGGCGGAGAATGTCGGTTTAAAAAGAGACTCTGGAAACGGTGAAGCCTCGGACCGTCCGGAAACGAATGACGCTCCGGTGATTTCTACCCTTTGATAGTTTGGCGGCATCAATTCACGTTTTGCTGACCCAATAATACTCAAACTCTGCCTGTTTTTTGCTTCATCAAGCGTCTCATGCCAAGTGTCAGTTTTGACGCGCCAGGCATCGTCGCAACCAAATAAATAAAAACCACCCTCTTTCTCGAAACAACAGATCATCAATCCGGCCATCGGTCCCATAACTTGACCACCGACAATCTGTTTGGAGCCACCTGTGAACCAGTGTTGTTGGTCAATCGGCGAGTAATATACGAGCCGTTCTCTGCAATTCCGGTCTCGTCTTCATGATGCTTGTGCGAGCTGCCCGCGAACCCGCGTCTTTGATTTGGTATTGCAATAAAATCGTCATCGTCGGGTTTGTTGCAGTTCGCTGTGGTGGCACCGCGTGCTTCAGCGGCATAGTGACTGAACCCCTTCTACGAATGACGGGAACTCCGCCTGCGCTTTGGCAACAACCTCCCAAGGACCAAGGCGGGAACAACTTGAATGCTGCTCAGCAAAGGATGTAAACGTGGGATTTGCGACCCTCTCTAAACCACGATACGCAACAGCCTCGTATGGTCCAATGCCGCCGGCAAGGAGCCACAAATACTCCGAGAAGTTTGAAGCGACCACGCCGAGCTCGCCTTCCGAGCCGAAGAACACAATGGGCTGCTCAAGGACGTTGTTGCCGTGGCGAACCAGCCAAAAGGCGGCATAACCTCCTGTTCCGTCTTGCCCGAAGATTCTGTACTCCGAACCTTCAAGCTCTTTGTTCCCCGTCCATGCTCGAATCCACGATCGCGTTTCCTCCTGGGAAAGAAAGCGCGAATAGGGCTCGAAGTCGATTCCTTCTCCGCCGGAGTATTCAAACTCCAGCAGATGCAGCGCCTCAAGGGTTGTCGGAATGCGCTGCTCAGATCCGTTCGTAGTCATATTGAAATGGGTTTAGTTCAACGACGGCGGGCCAACGAATCCGCGTATCTGAATGTGTGTTTTAATAGGGTCGTCATCGCGGAGTTCGTTGCACTTCGATGGTAGGCCACAATCTCATCGTCAATTCCGAAAACGGCGATAGACCTATGTTCGGGATAATCTTTGCCTGAAAAGTGTGGCATAGCGGCCTAATGCCAAGGACCTGAGCCGTCGCCAACATTTGACGTTGACCGCGTAGCGGAAAGCCTCGCGTCAACGGCGGATGGCTCCAGAAATTGGTTAAGCAGCATGGTCATCTATCTCAATAGCAAATAACTAACAACGGCAATCATGCCACAAATACCGGTGACGCCAAGTCCCATACCAATCGTCGCGTCATCACCCAGCGTCGCCAGTGCAACTACTGCCGTGATTCCTGTCAGCCAAGCTACTGCGGTGACACGCTGCGACCTCGCTGCGGCCAGACTCTCGTCGCGGTCCGAGTCTCTGACTTGATTTTCGGTTGTGTTCATAATATGCGCTCCTTAACAAATCACTACGCGAATGCTGCCCTAACTTATTATTCAACAATCGGATCATATATTGAAATCGGCATTTCCGACAATCCGAAAGTTCTAAACCGCTCGAAATCAACCGTTATCCTAGCCTGCCTTAAGGCGAACGCGGCGCGGGTTTTCGGGCGTAGGTCACTTTCTGGAAGAAGAAAATCAACGGCATAGCCAGCACGGTGACGACCCCGAAGATGAAAAAATTATCCACGAAGGCCCAGAGATGGGCTTGCTGGTCCAGCACGGAATACAGGGCGCTGTAAGCCTGGCGCGTCGCGTCCGCCGGATCGGTATGCGCGCCGAGCACCCTTTTCGCCAGGTTGAGCTGCTGAACATAAGCATGATCCGTGGGAGTCAGATGGCCGACCATCAATGCCTGGTGAACTTGCGCTCCGCGCGCGAGCATGGTGGTGACAAAGGCAATGCCGATGCTGCCGCCGAGATTCCGCATCAAATTGTAAAGGCCGGAAGCGTTGCCGATCTGGCGTTGGTCGATCTGGCTCATGGTGGCCGTCGTCAACGGAACGAAGATGAAGCTGATCGCGATGCCGTTCACCACGCTGGGCCAGATGATGTCGATCTGGCTCATCTGCATGTTAATCCGGCTGAGCATGAACGATGAAATGGCCAGCATCCCGAATCCGAAAAACAGCATCCAGCGCAGGCGGATCCGGCCCATCAGACGTCCGACGATGGCGGTCGTGAGGAAGGCGGCGATGCCGCGCGGGCTCAAGGCATAACCACTCTGCAATGCCGGATAACCCATTAATGTTTGCAGGAACAGCGGGATTTGCGCGGTCGTCCCATAAAGGATGGCCCCGAGCGTGGTCATCATGATCAGGCCGAGCGTAAAATTTCGGTTTTTGAAAATGCGCAGGTCCACGAGCGGGTGCTCGACGCGAAATTCCCAGGCGACAAATCCGAGGAAGGAAATCACGGACGCGGCGAAAAACCAGCGCACCCATTCCGCGCCAAACCAATCGACTTCCTGCCCCTTGTCCAAAAGGATCTGCATCGTGGCCAGCCAAATCGCGAGCAGGGCGAACCCGATATAATCAATAGCCGCTTTCGTATTGCGTTTGATGTAGGGCGGATCCTCCACCAGCCATTGCGCCATGAGCACGGCGGCGATTCCCGCCGGGAGATTGATATAGAAAATCCAGCGCCAGGAATAGTTATCCGTGATCCAGCCGCCTACCGTCGGGCCGAGAATGGGCGCCACCACCACGCCTTGGGCAAAGATGGCCATCGCGGCGCCGCGCTTCTGGGTGGGGAAACTTTCCAGCATGATCGATTGGGCGATGGGCACCATCGCGCCGCCGCCAATGCCCTGCAGGATGCGCGCCATGATCAGCGTGGGCAGATCCACCGCCAGGCCGCACAGGGCGGACGCAAAGGTGAACATGATGATGCAGGAGATGAACAGCCGTTTCCGGCCGAAATAATTGGCCAGCCAGCCGGTGGCGGGCAGCACAATCGCATTGGAAACCAGGTAGCTGGTCAGTACCCAGGTGGCTTCTTCGGGCGTGGCCGACAGGCTGCCCGCGATATGGGGCAACGCAATATTGGCAATGGACGTGTCGAGCACTTCCATGAAGGTCGCCAGCATGACGCCCACGGCGATCAGCCACGGGCTATGACTCGGATGCCATTCCTGCTGCATGCGCTTAGGTCCCCGCGGGCGGACGGCGCAGAACGGCGAAGAGTACCACGATGATTCCGGCCAGCACCGCCGCCAGCAGGATTTCGATTCCGGTGGCCATGGCGAAGGGACTTACCCGCACACTGGGGGTGACGGACATGCCGGGGCCGATGACGTGATCGGCCGGCAGCGCCTCGTCAAAAACGATTTTCACCGGCACCCGTTGAATGACTTTGACGAAATTTCCCGTCGCATTTTCGGGGGGCAGCAGGCTGAATTGGGCGCCGCTGCCCGCTTGCAGGCTTTGCACGTGCGCCTTGAATTTACGGCCGCCCAAGGCATCGATCGTCACTTCCGCCGCCTGGCCGGCCGCCATCTTTTTCAATTGCGATTCCTTGAAATTGGCGACCACCCACACCTCGACGGGTACCAGTGACATTAACTCCTGGCCGGCCTGCACATAGTCGCCCGGTTCCACGGATTTCCGGGTTACGCGGCCGTCGGAGGCGGCAGTGATCCGCGCGTAAGAGAGATTCAATTGTGCGGCGGCGATATTCGTGCGGGATTCACTAAATTGTGCCAGCGCCGTGGCCGCCTCTTCGCGCGCCGCGCTTACCTGGCGGTCCGCTTCGTCCACCTTCGACAACTCCTCCACGGCGTTTTCCTGGGCGGATTTGTAGTCGGCCTGCGCCTTCGTGTTGACGGCGTCAGCGGCGTCGAACTCCTGCTGTGAAATGGTATTCTTATCGCGCAAGCCGCGGGCGCGGTCGAAATCAAGCTGGGCTTGTTTCGCCGTCGCTTGCGCGGAAGCCTCGTCGTCCTTGGCCTTGCGTGCCGCCGATTCCGCCGTCGCGACCTTGGCTGACATTAATTCGTAGGCTGCCAGCATGGTTTTGTAGTTTCCCGCCTGCGAATCCGCCATCGCTTGTTTCTGGGCCACGGTCATGGCGTAATCCGCCGGATCGATTTCCACCAGCACGTCGTTGGAATGGACGAGCTGGTTGTCCGCCACATTGACCGCCAGCACCTGGCCGGAAATCCGCGGCGCCACGCCCACCACATGCCCCGCGATAAACGCGTCATCCGTGCTCTCGTGGGTCATCACGTCCACGACATAATCCACGGCGAAAAACAGCATTACGGCCAGAACGACGAACGCGGGTCCGAGGAGCCATGGTTTGCGGGAATTGTTAGGTTTGATACTGGCGCTGCCCACGGGCGCGGGCGCCGGCCCGACACTGGACTGAACTTCACTCATACTGGTAAATCTTCCCCGACATCAATGGGCGTTTCGCCCGTGTGCTGCTTGGCGATCAATACGTAGACCGACGGAATCACCAGCAGCGTGAACAGGGTTCCCAAAGCCATGCCGGAGACAATAACGAGACCGATGGAATTACGCGCCGCGGCCCCGGCGCCGGTCACCATGGTGAGCGGAAAATGTCCGGCCACCGTCGCCACGCTGGTCATCAAAACCGGGCGCAAACGCAACAAACTTGCCTCGCGAATCGCCTCAATTTTCTGGCGGCCCTGCCGTTGCAGTTCATTGGCGAACTGAACGATCAAAATGCCGTTCTTGCACACCAATCCCACCAGGGTGACCAGTCCGACTTCGGAATAAATATTCAGGGTGGTGGTCCAGCCATTCGTCCAGAACGGAATGTTGGGGTTGGGCATTTTCAAAAAGCAGAAAATGAGGGCGCTAAACATGGCCAGCGGCACCGACCCGAACAATATAATGCAGGGATCCCGGAAGCTGTTGAACTGCGCGGCCAACACCAGAAAAATCAGGACCAGCGACAGGATCAGCGCGGGCAAAAACTTGTTGCCTTCCACCTTGAGCTGGCGCGACTCGCCCTTGTAATCCAGCCGGTAGCCGGCCGGGATGATTTTATTGCTTTCGTCCTCGAGAAATTTCAAGGCCGTGCCCAGGGGCACGATGGCCACGCCGCTCAGTTGCACTGAATTCAACTGCTGGAACCGGTTTAGCGAACGGGGCGTGGTGCGCCGTTCCATGTGCGCAAACGTGTTCACCGGAATCAACTGGCCGTTGGGGCCTTGCACATAAGAGTTCTGCAATTGTTCCACATTGAGCCGCGCGTCGCGCTGAAGCTGGGGAATGACTTTGTAACTCCGTCCCGCCAGATTGAAACGGTTCACGTAATTGCCGCCCACCAGGGATGCCAGGTCCGCGCCGACCGACTGCAAATCCAATCCCAGCGCCGCCACTTTGTCCCGGTCAATCACCAGTTCCACTTCCGGCTGGTCAATCTTGGTATCGATGATCGGCGGGAAGGCGAACATGCCATTCGTCGCGGCCATTTGCGCGATTTGCTGGGCATAGGGCAATATCTCCGCCGGTTCCGCCGTGGACGACATCACGAACTCGATGGGGAATTGGTCGCCCCCGGGCAACGCGGGCGGCGTGACCATCAGCAGCCGGATGCCGGGGACCTTGTTCACCATCGCTTGAATCTGCGGTTGGATTTGAAATACCGTGCGCTTGCGAACGCCCCAGGGTTTCAAAACCATGCCGCTGAATCCGCTGTCCGGCATCGTCAATTGAAAGGACTGCGCCATTTCCGGAATCTTTTCAAAATCCTCGTTCACCTCGTCAGCGTAATAAGAAGCCTGTTCGATGGTCGCGTTGGCGGAGCCATCGACAATGCCGAACACCACGCCCTGATCTTCGGTCGGCGCCAGTTCCCGCGCGGACATCATATACATGGGAACCGCCAGCGCGCTTAAACAAATCCAAACCACGTATACGACTGGGCGCGCGGCGAGCGTGCCGTCCAAGATGTGGCCGTAGAAGTTTTTGATCTTCTCGAAGCCGCGATTGATCCGGGCGGGCAACCCATGGTCTTCGCGCTCGGCGCTCATCAGGCGGGAGGCCATCACGGGCGAAAGCGTCAACGCGACAATGCCGGAGATGAATACCGCGCCGGCCAGAGTCAGGGCGAATTCGCGGAACAGCGACCCCGTCAAACCGCCTTGAAAAGCGATCGGGGCGTAAACGGTCGCCAGCGTAATGGTCATTGCGATGATCGGCCCCACTAATTCCCGCGCCCCGAACAGCGCGGCAATGATCGGCGTTTGTCCTTCCCGCACATGCCGCTCCACGTTTTCCACCACGACAATGGCGTCATCGACCACCAATCCGACGGAGAGCACAATGGCCAGCAGGGTCAGCAGGTTCAGGGAGAAGCCGAGTGTCTGCATCAGGAAGATGCCACCAATGAGCGATAGCGGAATGGCGACCAGCGGAATAAGGACCGAGCGCACCGAACCCAAAAAGAGGAAGATGACCAGCGAAACAATCACCAGCGTTTCGGAGAGCGTCTTCAACACTTCATGAATGGCGTCATTGATGTATTCCGTGGCGTCATAGGCCACAAAACCTTTCAACCCCACCGGCAGCCCTTTTTCAATGGCCGCCATTTCCGTCCGCACGCTCTTGATGACGTCCAAGGCGTTGGCGTTGGGCAATACATAGATGCCCATGAAGACGGCATGCTGGCCGCTGAAACGGACTTCCGTGTCATAGTCTTCCGCGCCCAGGGAAATATCCGCCACGTCCCGCAGGCGGACCAGTTGGTCGCCGTTCTGGCGCACGACCATGTTTTTGAACTCTTCGATCGAACGCAAATCGGTGTTCGCCGTGAGGTTGACCTGCACCAATGAACCTTTGGTATGGCCCACCGCCGCCAGAAAGTTATTGGCCGCCAATTGCTCGCGGATCTGGCTGGGGCTGATGTTATACGCGGCTAGTCGCTCCGGCCTCAGCCAGATGCGCATGGCAAAAGTGCGCCCGCCCAGAATGTCCGCCTTTTGCACGCCTTCCACCGCCGCCAGGCGCGGTTGAACAATGCGCGTCAGGTAATCGGTTATTTGGTTCGGCTCCAGAATATCCGACGAAAAACTCAGGTAGCAGGACGCAAATTGCGAATCAGCCGTCTGCACGTCGATGGTGGGAATTTCCGATTCCGGCGGCAGATCATTGCGCACCTGGTTGACTTTGGAATTGATTTCCGACAGCGCCTTTTTCGCATCGTAATTCAACTTCAGCCGGGCGGTGATGGTGGAAAGACCGAGCTTGCTGCTCGATTCCAGATATTCAATGCCGTCGGCCGCCGCAATGGCCCGCTCCAGCGGTTGCGTCACGAAGCCCCGCACCAGGTCCGCGCTCGCGCCCACGTAAACGGTCGTCACCGTGACCGTGGCATTCTCGTTGCGCGGATATTGGCGGATTACCAGCGAGCGGACCGCCTGCAGTCCCGCGATCAAAATGATCAGGTTGACGACGACCGACAACACCGGTCGCCGGATAAATAAATCGGTAATGGATTTCATGCGCCTTGGTCTCTAGCTGTTCGGCGGGTTAGGCGATTCCAACGCTTTCGGCGTCGCGTCATTATTCTCGTGGACGATCATCCCGCTGCGCAATTTGAAGACCCCTGCGGTGACCACCCGGTCGCCCGCCTTCAATCCCGCTTCCACGCTGATGAAATCGCCGTGCGACGTGCCGGTGCGAATGAGTTTCTGTTGGACCACCGCATTCGTGACTCCGTTGGTCGGCTGGTAATTGATCACATACACGGAATCCCCGTCGGGCGAACTCAACACCGCCGTGGCCGGAATGGCCAGGACCGATTGCTGGTCCGCCAGCTCCACTTCCGCATGGACGAACATGCCGGGGCGGAGCAATTCATCGGCGTTTTCAATCTTCGTCCGCAACCGCACGCTGCGCGTGGCAACCTCCAGGTCGGGATTGATCGCCACCAGTTCACCCGAGAAGTTCGTCCCCGGATAGACATCCGACGTCACTCGGACCTTCAGGCCGGTCCGCAAATGGGCCAGGGCCTGTTGGGGCAGCGTAAAATCAACAAATACCGGGCCGATGGATTGCAGGGACACGATGCTCTTCCCCACGTCCAGTTGTTCGCCGAGGTTGATCAGGCGAATGCCCAGTTTCCCGCTGAACGGGGCGCAGATGTTCTTCTTATCGATGGTGGCTTGAATGGCCTCCGCATTCGCCTCGTTTTGTTTCACCTCCGCTTCCGCCTGGTCCAGTTCGGACTGGGAAATGGTTTTGTCCGCCCGCAACCGGCGCTGGCGCTCAATATTGAGCTTCGACAGTTCCACTTGAGCCTGGGCGGCGCGCAACTGGGCCTGCTCGGAGGCGGAGTCCAGCTTGACCAGCAGATCCCCCTTGTTGACGGTCGCACCGGATTCAAAATCAATTTCCACCACCTTGCCGGCGATTTCCGGGGAAACAATCACCCCCTGAACGGCGCTCACCGAGCCCACGGCGGGGATCAGGTTCGGCCAGTTCGCTTCCTCGGCCGGCATGGAGGCAACGGTCTCCGGCGGCGGCGTGAAGCTGGCGCCAAACGCAATCAACGTGCGGATTTGCATGGTCTTGATGCCGGCCAGCACCACGAAGGCCACCACGACAATTGCGATTCCAAGAATGATTTTTCGTATCATGTTATCTTTGATTCAATTTTCCCCCTAAAAGCTACCAAACGGTAGGGAAATGTCGACCCGATGTCAAACACGTGTTTTAATTTTATGTTTGAATCTATTTTTAGCAAATGGTGACTCAAGCTTGAATCTCCCGCCCAAAAGTTTACGCTGCCTTGGCTTTAGCGGTGTGGCGGCTCCTGTGGCCGGTGGCGTGACCAGAGGGTCGCGGTTGGTAACAGGCTCATAACGTGTGTGTTGGGACGCGCCAAAGTTGGAAGTGACCTGAAAATTAGGAGAAATTTGAACCGAACTTGGAGTTTTATGAAAACCGAACGCGCTCATTTTGTGTCCATGCTGGTTCTGGCAGGAGTGTTTCTGCTGACCGGCTGCAACCATTCCTCCACCACTCCTGCCGCCAGTGAGCCAATCAAAGTCGGCGAATTCGCCTCCTTAACCGGCAAAGACGCCACTTTCGGTATTTCTTCCCATGAAGGGACTCTGATGGCCATCGAGGAAATTAATGCCGCCGGCGGCCTGCTCGGCAAACAAATCCAATTGCTGACCGAAGATACCCAGTGTAAACCTGGCGAATCCGCCACCGTGGTCAACAAATTGATTTCGCGGGACAATGTGATCGCCATTCTCGGTGAAGTCGCCTCGACCCGGTCCATGGAAGCCGCGAAAATCTGCCAGGATAATCATGTGCCCATGATTTCCCCGTCCTCGACCAATCCGGATGTCACCAAGACGGGCGACTATATCTTCCGCGTCTGTTTCATTGATCCCTTTCAGGGAACCGTCATGGCCAATTTTGCCAGCAAAACCCTGAACCTGAAACGCGTGGCCGTCTTCACCGATGTGAAAAGCGATTACAGCAAGGGCCTGGCAAAGTTCTTCAAGGAACGTTTCGTCGCCAATGGCGGTGAAATCGCCACGGAGCTCGACTACAACGGCGGCGATAAGGATTTTAAGGCGCAGTTGACGGCCATCAAGGCGGCAAATCCGGAAGGAGTTTTTGTTCCCGGCTATTACACGGAATGTGCCCTGATCTCCGTCCAGGCCCGGCAGCTCGGTCTGAACGTCCCGCTGTTCGGCGGCGACGGTTGGGAGTCGTCCAAGTTGCTGGAGATCGGCGGAGACTCCGTGGAAGGCGATTATTTCTCCACCCATTACAACGCCGCGGTCGGCTCGGATGTCAGTAAGAAATTCGTGGCCGATTTCGAAAAACGCTGGAATGGCGAAGTCCCCGACGCGCTGGCGGCGTGTGGTTATGACTCCGCCATCGTGCTCGTGGATGCCATCAAGCGCGCGGGCAGCACCGATCCGGAAAAGCTCCGCGATGCCATTGCCGCCACCAAAAATTTCACCGCCGTCACGGGCAATATTACCATCGATGAAAATCGCAACGCCACCAAGTCCGCCGTCATCCTGCAGGTCAAAAACGGCAAGTTTCAATACTTGGAAACGGTGGAACCCTAGGGCATTCTAGCCCCAGTTTGCGACCGTTGTAATGACCGAGTTTCTCCAGCAGCTAATTAATGGATTGGCGTTAGGCGCCATCTACGCCCTCATCGCCTTGGGTTATACGATGGTCTACGGCGTCCTGCGTTTCATTAATTTTGCCCACGGCGACGTTTTCATGCTGGGCGCTTTTGCCGGTTATTTTCTTTCTCCAATGGTCAATCAATTCCTGCCGCCGCAATCTTATCTGGGCGGGGTGCTGGTGCTGATCATGTCCATGATGGTCTGCACCCTGATCGGCATGGCCATCGAGTATCTGGCGTACCGCCCTTTGCGCCGGCGCCCGAAACTCACGGTGTTGATCACCGCCATCGGTGTTTCGCTGTTCATTGAATACACCTGCCAAAACTCGCACGTCTTCGGCGCCGCCCCGCGTAAATTCCCCGACTTGATCCCCCCGCTCACTTGGAATGCCGGCGGCCTGGTGATTGAGATGAATCAAGTAATCGTGTTTTTCACCACCGCATTGCTGGTGATTCTGCTGCGATTCATCGTTCAAAAAACCAGGGTTGGGCTGGCCATGCGGGCATTGTCCTTCAATGAGCAGGCGGCGGCATTGATGGGGGTGAATATCGATTCCATCATCTCCTTCACGTTCGGACTCGGCTCGGCGCTGGCCGGCGCCGGTGGGATACTGTTTGCCATG
>Ga0302140_10005115_pt1 | contig 16618 bp, 15 predicted proteins | sample I_Bog_E1_1_FD_202095 | JGI IMG/M metagenome (GOLD analysis project Ga0302140, IMG submission 202095) | Peat permafrost microbial communities from Stordalen Mire near Abisko, Sweden - I_Bog_E1_1 | ecosystem: Environmental > Terrestrial > Soil > Wetlands > Peat | place: Sweden: Abisko, Stordalen... | reverse complement strand
TGCAAATTAATTATGATAAGAATAACTGATTATTTATTAAATATAAAAGATGGGGACTTGATGATAAGCAAGCTGTAATCAAGCAAGCTGAAGACTTTTTAAATGCGAAAGGAATTTCCACGGAAATAAAAATGTCATACCATTTGCCAGTTTTATCAAAATTTGGAAAAATTTAAAATTGCTCATTTTAGTTTACCTAATTTAATCGAGGAGCAGTTTTTTTAGATTCTCTTTATTTATAATTTTAATTTTTCCATCTAAGCACTCAATTTCCGATTTCTCTTCCAGAATTTTATTTTCTATTATTTCAGCTCCACCATCATCATTTTTTTTCTTGTGAATGTTCGCATAACCTTTCCCAGTGAATTTGATATTCATAGTTATATTAGTTGGTTCTGATTTTAATTCAGACATCTGTATGTTATCAAGTTTTTCCTCATCATTTATAAATTCATTTAAATGATCGTCTTCTCTATATGAAACGTCGCATTCTTTGTAACGATCATTAATGACAAATTTATCTTTTTGTTGACAATTTGAATTCCTCTTTTTTTCTTCTGGTTCATCACTGACAGGAATCACACGATTCATTGCTTTTTCTTTTTTAGAGATGTCAACTTTATTTTCCTCTTTTTTCATTAAAGAAGGATTCATGTTTTGTTTTTTTTGCAAAATTATATCTAACTTTTGGATTGATTCTTCAAGTGCTTCTTCTGGGATTATTTCTTTTTCTTTTTAAAAAAATAAAAATAAATTTGAGATTTTATCGTGAAAATTTTTTACTCTTTGGCTGTTCGGCTTTTTTTTTAGCGTTTTTGTATTGATTTTCTATTTCAAATAATTCTTTTTGAAGATCGGCTTCTTCAGTATTCAACTTTATGATTTCACTCTAAAAAATGTTGAATTTTTCACGAAAAAATTAAAAAATAAATACATGAGCTGAATTATCTTTTTTCTTGCAGGAAATTCGTTTCTTTCCCTGCGAAGCAGGTTTCTCATAATTCTTTTGAGTTTTCATGTATTTGGAGCTTTCTATATCATCCAATAATTTATTTCGAAATTTTGAATTTTTTTCTTTGTCTTGTGATTTTGGTTGAGGTTCACAGGAAGGTGCTCTTTTAGTTCTCTGTTCATTTTGACATTTTGGGGGTAAATTATTATTTCCACTGGGTTTTTTTGAAATGGCTTCACATTCATCTTTGGAAATATTATTATTATTGAAAAGAATTTTCTGATTTTTCGGATTTGAAATATAAGTGTGATATTCAGTTTGTATTGGTTTAGATAAATTGGCAGTTAACTCATTTCTTGAAATGTTATTTGCTGAAAAAGGTTTTGGAAAGTTGGAGGCTTTTTTAATTTCAATCATTTTTTCATTTTCTTCGTTGTCGCTGTCTTCGCTAATATATCCAATCATTTCTTCAAGGGATTGTTTCTCAGAAAAATTGTTCATTTTTTCGATATTTTTTGAAAAATTGATATTTTTTGAAAAATCGATATTTTTCACACCGAATGTTTGGTTATTTTTCTGCCCTAAATCATCATTCGGTTTGCTTCGATGATTGCTGCTCCCCAGGTCAAGACTATCAAGAAAAGGACTCTTTTTTTCAGTTTTTATTATTTCATTCTCAAGGTTTGTAACAAAATCATCAACGACTTTGCCGTAATCTTCCTGATCTTCTTTTTTGTAATGAATCAATAATTTTTGTAAATTGTCAGTGGATTGATGGATGTCCAAATCCAAAGCGTTGATGTTGCTTTCTTGAAATTCCAAATTACTTTGCTTTTTTTTTACGGAAGGAGGTCTTTTCATGTTAGGTGCTTTCATTTTTTTATTATCGTTTGAAATTTTTGGCATTGGTTTTTTGTTTTCGTTCTTTTGGTCATTAATTTTTGGAAGAAGAAATTGGGCGTTGTTTCTTAAATGTAACAAATATGCAGATTCTTTTGTGAGCTTGTGTTGTTCTAGGATTTCTTTTTCTTTTTGCTGTTTTTTTTGATTTTCTTCCCTTTGCTTTTGTTCAGCCTTTCTTTTTTTTGATGGAATGATTAAACATTTAAATGAATTTGGTATTACTTACGTCTTTGGTTGTTTTCCATCATGAGCCTTTTATGTTTTTCATCCTCCTTATTAAATTTCTCCATAATTGTATCAAGATGTTTTTGTCTTTCTTTGTTTAAATCGTCTTTTCTTAACCCACCATATGCAAAATCATGTGCCCCTCTGATTTTGTTTAGAAAGTAACTATTGGAATTCGCATCTGATTTTTGAGAATTGGAGGATTTCCTTGAAAATTTTGAATTTGTGCTGGTTAGATCGTGTGCCATTTAACGAAAAAAGTGCCAAAGTGAGTGCAAAAGTCTTTTTAATTAATTTGAATTAAATTTTTCAATATGAAATTTTTTTAAATTAATAAAGGGTTAGAGATCTTGGAAATCTTTAGTGTTTCTCATTGTTCGAAGAAGTTCTTCCATTTTAACACAAGTTCAGCTATTTTTTCGATAAATATTTGGTCAAGCTTGAATAGTCTAGCTTTAAGAGTCTTAAACCGAACATTAAATTTTAGTAAATTTCCCATCTCCTTCTTTAAAGCGTTGATTTTGGAATGATGAGATAAATCATTTTCAGTTTTTCTTGACTCTCTTAAAAAAAACCCCACAATTAGGACCAAAAAATTGAACATCTCCTTGTTGATGAAAAATTTTTTGGATAGCGTCCAAATAAAGACTTTGAACTTTTGCTCTAATTCAGTCAAGGATTCTTCATCATTTGTAAGAAAATAAATCAAATCTTCGAATTCTGAGCGAAATTCATCAATGATGGAATGAGTTAGTTCGGCCTCATTTGATAATATCTTGGAAACGCTTAAAACCAAAAATTTCTTTAAGGTCTTCTTTTGGGAGCAAAGATCCCAGATAATTTCAGGCAAGTGTGGAAATAAATGGCACCTCAAAATGTCATCGGACGTTATTTTTTGGTAAAGATTTTTTTTGATTTTTTTGGTATGGAAAAGCATGAGAAACTCTCTTTTTACAAAAAGTATTTTATAATTCGATATTTAAAAATCACTCTCTTTTTTTCAAATCAACGCATAAAGATATATATTGTTTTTTTTTATTTCACTATACTCTGAACAATATTTTAATTATATTTTTTTTTTAATTTAATTTAATGCAATTCCCCTTTTTTTTTTTAATTGTCTTGATTAAGTTCATCGCAAACTTTAAGTGAAAATTTCAAGGCATTGATTAATTGTTCCTTCAAGATAATTTTCTCCTTAACTTTATCACCAGCCAAGGACCATTCCAAATTTTTCTCTTCATCATTCACTTCAGGATCTTTGTTTTCATTTCCTTCATCAACTTTGGTAAATGTGAATATTTTTTTTTCATTGTCCTCTTTACTTTGATTAATAACACTATTTAAAAAAGGATTTCTTGTTTTAGACTCCTCCATAGTGTCAATTTTATTTTCTTCGGTCCTTGATGAAAAAAATATTATTTCATCATTATTACACATTTTTTCATTTAGCACAATTGGGGAAAAATATATCATTTGGTTATTATGATGTCTGATAATTTGAAAAGGAAATCCAAGTCTAAGTTGAAGGGATTTCCAAATTAATGAGCCTACATCTTGAAAATAATTGCATAATTGCTCATTGATTTTTATCTTGAAAAAGGTTAATGATGATTTTTCATCAGTCAAAAGAAAATATTGGAAAAATTTTGCAATGTTCTCATCCCAACTACTCTTAAAAAAGAAATCATAAAATGAATAATCACTGATTAAATTAACATTCTTGTAAAATTTCAAATCAAGGGGAGATATCATTTCTTTTGTTTCCAATAAATCAATAGAAAATTTAGATTGTAAATCTAAATAAATTTCTTGGCAATGAAAATTTTCCTTTAAATTTTTCAAAAGATAAAGTGACTCATAATCGAATCCTGAATTTTTGTTGATGGATTTATGAATGAAGATTTTGGCAGCTTTTTGTATTTTTATGCAATTCAGATGGTTTTTTATTCTCCATTTCCCATAAAAAAACAGGATTTCTTTAAAATTACATGATTTGGTCCATAAAGCATGATTTATTTCCGAGTTGCAAAAAATAAATAATGGATAATTACTATGAGATCGTAAAACTTTGACTATTTTTAAAGCGAAAGCTTGGTCATGAATGAAAATAATTATGTGATTTTCATAAACATTAAGTTTTTTTATCTGTTTTTTTTGAATATTGAAAAGATTGATGAAAACAGGTAAATTTACTTTACCGGATTTGAAAGTTTTAGATTCACTCATGAACTTGATTTTGAGTGTCTTTACAAGAAAAGATTCAAAAAATCTATTTTCAGAATCCTCCATAAATATGTTTTCAATTTTTTTTTCTGTATATATGATTTCTCTAGCTTCTGAAGTCGAAGCCATCTTTTTCCCCATTTCATCTTCTATCCCTCTAAAAATATTTAATTCGTTCGATGAGAAATTTTCAATGAACTTTTTGTGCTTTTCAACAGAAACACTCATGAAAAATAGTTCATCGTTTTCTTGGACGGCATAACAGAACAAATTGTTTTCAATGAATTGACCTTTATTGAATACACCTAATAAAACCACAGGGACATCTATTCCCTCTAAAGAAAAGAAAAAAAGAATCCTAAAAATATCTCCAAATTTTAATTTCTCCATAAGTGAAGAAACCTTGGCTGTTCCAGTTTGATAATGTGTATTGTTTATTTTGGAAATTTCATTGATATCATAAATTTTGAATAAATCAAAAATAAATTTTTGGAGGCCTGGGAACAAAACAGTTGATGCGTTCATTCTTGGTTTGATATCATTCATTAGTAATGTTCGACAGTTATTTGAGTAATTAAGAAAATAGTCTTTGGTTTCTGGCTCTTCATGATAAACATAAATTTGATTGCTTAAGTGTTTCTTTTGGAAAAATTGATATAAAACTAAGGAATTTTTGTTTTTTTTCTCAATGAAAAAATAAATCTTTTCAGAAAGCAACAATAAATCATCATATTTTAAATTAGTGTATCCCTGATGAGTCTCAAAAATTTCAGATACTAGATTCAGATTCACGAGTTCATTCATAACTTTTTTATTCGTCAATTCGAATTCTGGAAATATAAAAACAAATTTTGAATTCCCATACAATTCCTTGTTGCTTTTCATGCAAAAAACATATTTTTTAAGATCCATTTTTCCTAAAGCAACAATGAGCGAAGGTGAATGATTGAAGACCCTTTTTGTTGTTGAATTATTGCTTGAGTTGAAGAGAAAGAAATGAATAAATAATAATATTAATCCTAAAAAATAACAAATCATAAAGAAATCTTTGGAAACAGAATATGGTAAGTGGATGGTATTTGAAAATCGACTATATGAAGCAAATATATTGAGTATGTCGAGAAAATCATAGCGATCATCAAAATAAACGAACAAAAAAGCAAAATTGGTACAAAAAAGTACGAACAAGAAATGTTTAAAACATATTTCATAGAAACAAGATGAAGCAAAGCTTTCTTTATCTTTCTGGAGAAGTAGGTCATTAATTTCATTTTTATTTTTTTCCTCATGAGTTATCTTCTTAAATTTATGAAAAAATATTTTTTTTAAGAATCTGAACAAGCGATTTAATCTAAGAAGTCGCAGAATATTCAAAACCAAGAAACATTCTTCAGAAGGGCACACAAATAATGTGACAAAAAATATCAATAGAATCAACGAATGAGAAGTCCATTTGAACATTCGATTCCAGTTTCTCTTTGAATGATTTTTTGAAGTTCTAAATTTTATGATTTGTGATATTATTTCAAAGAGGTTATTTGCTAAAAATATAATTTCAAAAACATATATTTTTCTATTTGGACAAAATGATGTATAGGCGTCATAATTTATTATAAAATAACTGCAACTTCCAAGGAAATAGCAAAATGGCTTCATAAAAAAATAGTAAACTTTTTGGAAGAAATCTCTTTGTATATTTTTCTTTCGAAATCCATTGAGATTATGTATTGTTGAACAACATTTTTCCTTTAATGATAGAAATATTTTGGGTTGAATCGAAAGATAATGAGTAAATGAGAGAAGCAAATTTGTGGGTTTTTTTTTCCATAAATCTCTTGAAATTTTTTTAGAAGTATTTTCAATATCTGAGCAGTTTTTCGTTGTAAATGTAGGCTTTTTAAACACCTGTAAATCTTCGTTATTTTTTAAGGTGGGACTATGTGAAGAGTTTTTTTCATCGTTGAAATTATTATTCATAGAACAAAAAAAATAGATTTCAAATTTTTTTAATTAATTCCTAAAAAAAACAATATATTACGACAATGGAAAAATAAAAGCATTATTTTATATATTCCCTTAAATAAGTGAGCCTTCAATTATTTTTTTTTCTGTTTTTTTTTTTTCAAATAATTTATTGAGAGTCCTCAATCACCTACATTAATTTATCTATTGGTTGATCTAAAAAAAAAATACTTGATCTACTTCGTTCTTATCATTTAATCCAACATTGTTTTCTTTTTCTTCAGGTGAAAAACCTAGAAATTTGAGTTTTTTATTTATTCCTTATGTATTAAAAAAGTGACTTGATTCATCTTTAAAGAATTTGGGATTGGTACTAGATTCATGAGTTAAAAAAGGATTGAACTTATTATTCCTTTCTTTTAAAATATTTGCTGAATTTGGGGTTGTTTTTTTTGAATTGAATTTCAATAAATTATTCTTGCTATTTGGAGAATAAGTAAATTCTTCTGCTCTTTCATCAATTTTTTCGATTCCTGAGCCATACTTCACCATTATTTCATGATTATTTTTTGCCACATTTTCTTGATCAAAAATCATGATTTTTTCTTTGTTGTTTGGTGGATTTTCAGGAGTTTTTTGGTTTCCAATATAATAAATAGGAAAATTATTTGTGTTATTAGGATCCTCGAATAAATTTTTGCATGATGAGAGAAAATGTGACTGGAAAAGCTCACAATCATTATCAACATCACTGTAAAAATTTTGCTCATCAGTATTTTCAATGTTGCTCACTCCAAAATTATTTGAGAACTTGCTTTCTTTTGTGGCCAGACCATTTCCAAAAACCTGAGAATTTAGCATTTTTTCAATAAAATCTATTGATTTTGTAATGTTGAATTCATTAACATTTGGATTTCCATTTGAAAAGCAACTATCAATCAATTTGCTTTCAAGAATATTGGAAGCTTTTTGTTGCAAATTGTTATTAAAATTTGAATTTGGATCTAAATTGGAAAATGTTTCAGAACGACTTAACATAAAATCTGACGATTGTAAGCTTTGCTTCAAATTACCTTCGTCCTTCGATCTTTTGATGTTTTCTAATTTTTGAATTAAATGATCAGTTGAATCTTTCAGGTTTTGAATATCCAAATGCTTGGATAAAAAACTAGATTGAAAAGAACTCATCCGGCTTTTTTCTTGGATCATCGAATCCTTCTCCTTCACTCCAATGATCATGTTTTTAACAGATTTAAACAAATTTTCAATCTCAAATTTCGTCAGTCGTTTCTTATCGGTGCTATTATCAATTTCAGAAGTTGTAATAGAATTCGAGTTCATGATCGTTTTATGGTTTTCATTATTTTTTAATGTGGCGTCTTTATTTTCATAAAAGTCATTTTTCGCGCTGAAGGCTGAATGATCTTCTTTTTCACTTTCATTTTTCGCGCTGAAGGCTGAATGATCTTCTTTTTCACTTTCTTCTATATTTGTTTGAGTCGTTGCGTCAATCATATTGACTTTAATTTGTGTTGATTGATCATTACTAATATTTTCTTTGGTATTGACAGAAGCATCTTTCGTTTTGATGTTTTTTTTTATTTCATTCTGAGTTTTCGAAATGCTTTTTTTCCTTTTTTCTTTTTCGATTGAAGAACAACTTTTTTCAATTGTTGCAGCGGCTTTTTTATTTAAGTTCTGCGGAATGGAACACCTGGTTTCTGAAAATTGAGGGATCTCAAAGACGTTGCATTTTGTGATTTTATTTTGAAAGTAAGAACTTGTTCTATGTTGTTGGGACTTAAGTGATTCTGAAGAATAATTAAATAAGAAAAATATTAAATTAGGTACCCATTGCATTAACTGGATTATTTTGTCCTGTCTCAAATATTTTTTTGCATATGTTGGCATCATAATTTCCGTATACCCATTTATTGAAAGATTTTTTGTAAAAAATTCCATAACCTTCAAACAATCCTTCTTTCATCATTCCATCATAAATATCGCCATTTTGAAAATTCAACCTTCCAAAACCGTCTAGCAAACCATTTTTATAAAAACCCTCATCCATTTTTCCATCTGTGTAATGGAAAATTCCCAGCCCGTTTGGTAAATCATCTTTAATGATCCCAATAAACCTAAACAAATTATTTTGTGTTTTAGAGATCAAAAAAAATTACTTTCCATTATCAGGAAACCGAACGCATTTATATCTATATCCGAAATCATATTTTTCCTTTACTCTTATTAAAAGAGTTAAAAAATATAATTTGTACTTCTAAGAAATATTCTTTTTCCAATCTCTCAAGTTTTTGAAGCTCTGATTCAACATAAATGTCTAAAAACAGTTAGCAGAATATATTATAGTTTTATATACTTAAATTGTTTAATCCTTTTCCCTGAAATTTGTATTTTTGAAATATTCCTCCTCTGTACTCGCATATCAACCTGGTTTCATTTTCAACGAAATATTTTTCGCAATCTCCATTTAATTTTCCATCTTTCCATGTTGCTTTATATAAATCTCCATTAGGAAATTTAAGGATTCCCGGCCCATGAATCCTATTTTTGTGGAAGGTTCCTCTCATAAATCCACCATATGGAAAATATAAAACACCTTCCCCTTGCATATAATCATCAACCCATTCACCTGGAAATTATAAATTAAAATAACATTTATGAATATATAATACCATAATAAAATTCGCCAGAATCCCATAGATATACCCCTAAACCTTCTCTGATGCAATGGCACTTGAGGTCTCCTTGATAGATACCATTGATGTACTCTAAAATAGAAAATCGTTTATTCTCAGTCATTTTGAAACATAAATTTAAATTTTTAAATTGCAAATCGAATTAACTACTTTTTTTTTTGGTCCATGGTAAAAAAAACTCAGATATAAAAAAAAAAGAAGTCATTGTTTGTTTTAGATTTTTTCTTTAAAAATTGCAATTATTATATTTATAGCGAGAAATCCAGCGAGAGCACCTACATATCCCCCTCCAAGTTCTACTTCTTCAAAATTCCTCAAAACCACCTGACCAACAACCAAAGATCCGATCGTGAAATTGTCCATAATATTTTGATGTCTGTTAATTTTCAATCGAAAGGCCCTTCTTTGATTTTCTTTGAAGTCACTTTTGATCATCCTTGAAAGTGTTAACCCACCTACAAGCAACACACCAAAAATCATTCCCTTGCCCATAAAGCCTATCACTTTTTTCCAGCTGAATCTTTTTTTCTTCTTGAAGACTTTTTTATATAATGCGACACAACTCCCAGCAACAAATCCCAAAATTAGACCTGCCTGTGTTCCCTTTAAGAAGGAATGCAATAAAACTGTTGGATAAGGGTGAATTATTTCAGTATAGATTTTTGTTTTGGGGAGAAGTTCCAAGACCATTTTTATCTTTTATGTATTTTTCGAAATTTTTTATTGATAAACTTTAAATTTTGCTTTGGTCATGTAAAAAATTCTTAATATTTTTTTTTTTTGATTGTAATAACCTCCTTTTTTAAGTATTTTCTATTTATGGGTAATTGCACGGGGACTTGCTGCACCAAAGATGACGCACAGGTTTCAAAACAAGTTAATCAAGTCGAAATAGATGAAACCATCAAGGCTACTGAACATCAAAGTAACGGAGGTTATGTTTCGGTTGCAGCTCAACAAAAAAATAATGTGAAAAAAAATTATGAAGCTCCACTTGAAGATTTTTTCAAATCAAAGGAAGCAGAAATCGTCAAGATTCAAGCAGCTTACAAGGGACATAAAACTAGAAAGGAAATCGAGAATGATGTCTCCAAACATCAAACAAAAGCTTCCAATCCTCAGGATCAAGCTTTGAATGAAATTATTCCAAATAATAAAAATGGGTCATTCAATGTGGGAGGAATTGACGTTTCCACAAATATATCTGGAAACATCCAAAATGAAACTCAGAAAATAATTGCCACAACTTTGGGTTGTAATGAGCGGAAAGAACTACCAACACTGACATTAGAAAATGGTGCTGTTTACACTGGAGAATGGAAAAATGGGATGAAAGATGGTTTCGGGGTGCAAAATTGGCCTGATGGAAGTGTTTATGAGGGAGAATGGAAGAACGATAAGGCGAGTGGCAATGGAAAGTTAATTCATGCAGACGGAGATATATATGAAGGCGAATGGAGTGATGATAAGGCAAATGGTAAAGGAGTTTATCTTCATTCCAATGGAGCAAAATTTACGGGAATGTGGAAGGAGGACAAGCAACATGGTCAAGGAATAGAGAATTGGCCTGATGGAGCACGTTATGAAGGAGAATATGCTGATGGGAAAAAATGTGGTAAAGGAAAGTTGAGTTTTGCTGATGGATCTAATTATGAAGGTGAATTTTTCAACAATGATATTCAGGGATATGGAGTCTATTTATGGCCTGATGAAAAAAAATATGAAGGTTTTTGGATGAAAAATAAAATGCATGGAAAAGGAAAACTTATCTGGCCAGATGGAAGAGTATATGAAGGGGATTATGAAGAAGACAAGAAACATGGATTTGGAAGCTTTGAATGGGCAGATGGCAGAAAATATCTTGGTCAATGGCTTAAAGGAAAACAACATGGGAAAGGAGAATATATAATGGCTAATGGAGAAAAAAGAATGGGAGAATGGGCTGAAGGTAAAAGAATAAAATGGCTCGATAATGATAATAATAATAATAATGAAGAAGAAGAAAATTAGTCTTTATTTGCTTTGTTCATATGTAAAAAAATTTTACTTAAAAAATTCATTTAATATAATATCTAAAAATGAATAATGTTTTAAAACTTTTACAATAATAATTATTTTTGGGAAAATATTTGAAGAAATACAAACAATAAAAAAAAATTATTTTAAATTAACCAAATTTAAAAAATGCTCATGTCCCTTTATAATTTTCTTATATACTTATTAATAAGCTCCTTAAATTCTTGAAACTCTTCACCAGTTGTAAATTTAAAATAATGTTTCTCAACATTGTTCATGGATAACCCCTTTGATTTAATTTCGCTTAAAGTTGCCAAACTTATTTCATCATTATAAATGCAAGTGCAGAGAGGCAGCCTGATAATCTTGACTGGTTTAAAGCTCAGCTCTGCGCTATCTTCTAACACTAACAGATTAAGATCTAACGAAATCAGCATTTTAATTTCCTTCCAAAGTGAATTATTACTAATGGTCATTTTCTGGGAAAGATTTCCATCCTTTTCTAAGGCTTTAATAGAAGCGATTAGCAAAGGTCTCGTGGTTATGGGGATGATTTCGAAAGTCTCTAAAAATCCAAAAACAGTGATTTCTGTGCAATTTTCAATTTTATGCTTTTGTCTCAAATATTGAATTTGCTCAGTTGACAAAATCCTGTTTAGATCGAATAACGATTCAATGTGTTTTTCCGGATTTATCACGCTTAATTTTTCATTAATTGCCTGAACTTGGTCCTGGTAACACGGAAAGAATTGATATAGTTTAGCTTCGTTTTCAATGAAAGAAGAAACAGATTGTTGAAATTCTTTGATTCTTTCCAACTCAATCTTTTTCAAACAAACCCAAATATCCTTCATTTCTTTTGAATAAACTTTTAATAGGTTATGGTTCTCAACTACAGCATAAAGATAGAAATTTTCCATTGGCAACAGATCTTTACTAAGAATCTTATTATTCGTGAGATAAAACCGCATAATATCAGAAAATACTGTGGCATACTCTCCGAATTTTTCTCTGGTTATCATCCTCATTTTGTTCAAATTTTGTCTCATCTTGTTTTCAATTTTTTGAAAATTCTCCATAAAAGCTTGATATTTCGCGTGGCTTGGCCCCAAGACATTTTGCAAGAGTTCATGTTCAATAAATGTGGAGAAATCAAAATGTTCTTTTTTTTGTATGCTGTCCAACATGCAAACTTCTTGCAAAGTTCGAGAAATCTCACATTCTTTCAATGACATTATATCTGCCTCATTGGGATTATTACTAGTGCTGAAGATTTTCTCCTGACTAGCTTTTTCTCTTAAGAACTTTGACAATGAAATGTAACATTCAAGAGATGAAGTTCCAAGTTCCAACAGGAAATTCATAATTTTTTCTATCACTCCTCGATAAATGCCATTCAATTGATTTCGATAATCATCCCATTTTTTCATATAATTGAAACTAGCTCTTTTTTTTTCTAAAGTTTCTTCTGTGTTTTCTGTTGAAAGGTCCATCTCTTTGCATTCCTGGATTTTTGTTTGAAAAGTCAAGGTTTTTTGTATTTTTTCTTTGGGGACTGCATTCGTGTTCTTATTTTCAGAAAAACCAGATAGATTGATCTCGAAATCAGATGCTTTGATGGTTTTAAAGGAATCTAAGAATTTGGGATTAACCATGCCGCTTTCGGTTTCGATCTCGCGATCTGATATTTCGGTGTTGATTTTCATTTTTCTTAGTTTTATTTCGAAGTTTATTTAATTTTGAAAAACTCATTTGAGAAATTTTTAAATACAAAAAATCCAAAATTTAAATAAAAATTTCCTCTTCTTTCTTCGGAACAGTTTGTTGAGTTATCTCGATTTTCTCAATATTTAATACTTTTTCCTTTAATTCGAGTTCCTTTTGTTTTATTCTGTTTTTCTCATTATTTATACACATTGTCATAGCATTATATTGATCACTGCATCCTTGCAAACTGAAAAAAACATTGATAATTAATATATATAATCATTAATTTTGACTTGATGCCAGAGCGCCAATTATTGGCTGCTACCCTTTGAAGTGAAAGACAATATTGCAATTCACATGACTTTTCTCTACAAATTATCTCAGCCACAGAATCGATTGTAATATTGGGAGAGTTTTTAATTTGCCGGATAAAAGGGTTTTCAGTTTTACAATAGGAATAAAGCTCAAGGTGGTGTTTGGGTTTCTCACGTCTCTTCAAATCGTCTCTGGTCCTTTTCCATAATTCATTGGTGTCGGAATAAAAAGGGTCTGCGGAAAGCTGTTGCTTATATCTTTGCCAATAATGTTCTGTCATTAATTATTTGAATGTTCAATTCCGAATATTATATTAATTTAATATTTTTGGTTTTTGTGAATGAAATATTTGGAATAAAAAACAAAAGGAGAGTATTATGAATAATGAATTCACTTCTATCTAAAGTTTGAGGGGGGTCATCAATTTAATTTAATAGGATTCTTCCTCTTCCTCTGCTTCTCCAGCATTGGCGATTCTTTGCTTAATATAATCTTTCAAATTGCTTAATTTATTGGTGATGATTTCATTGACTTGGTTAACAATGTTTTTTTCGTCTTTCCTTAAAATAAACCATTTTTTAAACAATTTTTATTGAAAAAAACCTTTTGGCGAGATCAACCTCATAAGAATCATCCTCATCAGTGCATTCTCCCGTTCTATCAGTTAATTGTTGTTTTCTTTGTTCCAGTCTTTGGGTTTGTTGTTCGACTTCTTCATCATCGGCTCCAATGGCAATATTCAAAGTATCAATTTTATTGCTGAAGGTGACAATGTCGCTTTGTGCATTATTGATGTTAGCCTGCAAAGTGGAAGACAATTCCTCATAAGCTGAGATTCTCTGATTTTCAGCCACTTTTTCAGCTTGTGATGAGTTCTCAATATTATCCCTGATTTTTTTCAATAAATCCAAAATCTTGGTTAAGATGTCTTGATTGGCTTCCTCAGGAGCTTTTTCCACAATTTGTGCCAACAATTTGAAGATTCCTTGATATCCTGATCTCATGCTTGGAATGGCCTTTTTGATGTTGCTTTGGACTTGAGCGAAAACATTGGATTTTTTTTGTAAAAATGAGGAAGATGATTCACTAGACAATTCTTGGAAAATGGCTAAAGCATCATGAATAGCAGTTAATGCATTTTCATGTTCGTCGACTTTTTTGGTATATTCATCAGCTTCGCTTTGTCTTTGACTAACAGCAGTCTCTAATTGTTCCTGCAAAGATTGCAAATTGGCATTGGCATCAGAAAGGGATTGTTGCACACTTTCTAATTCAGGGGTCAAACTGCCAAGATCAGAGTTTGCGGTATTGATTCTATCAGTAGATTCAGATATTTCAGAGTTATAATAATCGGCATCAGATGAACATTTTTCCTGGAAATCAGAATGCTTGCTATCGGCATCATCTTGGTCAGATTGCAAAGTGTCTGACATATCATTTAACATATTTAAAATGGTTTGAATGGGTTCTTTGCTGGAAATATGGATTTGGATCGTGTCCAATAAAGTTCTGCCTAATTTCGAGTTTTCAAGAGATGAAAATTCCGTTTTTGAAGCGAAGGAAGAGCTTAAGAGGCATGTGATGAAAAAAAGGGCGGTCAATTTCATTGGGGTTTATCTGGTGTCTAAATAATTAAGAGGATGGAGATATTGGGATGAGTTTAATTAAAAATATTGAAGGAATATCCGTTTGTGGGGAACATCTAATTAAAGAAACGAATATTTAGCTGTTATATTTAAAAAATAAATAAAAAACAAAGGAAATTTTTTCATTAGGAAATGGTGAACTTAACAATTCATTAGTGCTAATTAACTCTTAAAAAAACTAACATTTTTCTTTCTTAAATAAGTTAAATCGTTTTTTTTTTTATAATTTTTGAATTTATTATTATTATTATTTTTTTTGAAATTATGTTCAAAATAACATTCTGAAAAACTATTTTTTAAAAATTTCTGTTCAAAATAAAAAAAAATAAAAATTTGAAAAAATACATAAATAAATATGTATTATTGATTTAACTAAACTAATATATTTAATTTTAATAATATCACTTTAATCCAAAATTTCAATTTTTTTTTTTTCAAAATAATTTTAAATTTTTTGAATTTTAATATATTAGTTATAAAAAAAAATAAATTAACACTTCCATTTAAAAATTAAATTAAAAAAAATACAATTTTTATTTTTTTGCTTTTTGCCAACTCTAGAGAGATTACGTTCTTTAAAAAAATAATTAAAAATCTCTCTATATTTTTGGGAAAATAAGAAGAAATAAATCATTTAAAAAATTATCACTTTAATCCAAACAATGACTGATTTCTCAACTCTTGATAACACGCTTGACTCCAACCAACAGGTTTCTCTCCTTTTATTTCGAAATCATAAAAGACCCAAAATCCCTCTCATCAGTCGTTCTTTGAGCCCCAAAGCCAAAAGAGATCTTGCTTTTCCTCAAAATTCTTTATTAAAGAATATTTTGCAATCTGCTCATGAAAACAAATTTTTATGTAAAATGGTTAAAATACAGAAGAAGCCTCAAAAAATACCTGAAAAATTATTAATTCCATCTGAAATTCTAAATCTTTCCTCGAATTCTTTGAAATCAAACGGTTTGAGATCCAATGTTCTCTGTTTATTCAATAATGATTTGAAGCTCTTCCTTGAGAAAAAAGTAGAAAACTCGGAAATTTTAAAGGAAACGATTTCGCATCAGGACCAGCTTGTTTTTTTGCACAATCAAAACCAAAATCAAAGACAATTGACTCATATTTTCGAGCAAGTTCTAATGAGAGAAAAAGACCTGATTTTTAGAGATTTGCTTCGAGCCATAAAACAAGAATTTGAGGCCCTGATTCGAGAATGTCATCAATATATAATGATTCCAAAGACTGAGAAAGGCACTAAAATTAGAAAAAACGCTGATAATATTGAAGTTCCTTCATTTGAAACGTATTTGGAAACTCTTTTACAGGTTTATGATATCGATTTGAATGAAAAGGAACAATTCGGGATTTTAAGACCCGAAAAACAAGAACTTGAAAAAGTGCTTTCCAGATATCAGAGGTTTTCAAAGGATGACGACCAGAAACGGTTGCTTCAAAAAATCGAAAAGAAAATAGGAGCAGATTTTGAATCAATTTTGAGGCTAACATCGGAAAATAATATGTTGAAAAATGAAAATAAAAATCTTAGCACTATAAAGGAAAAGGTCGATAAAGATTCAGGAGAGACTTTTCGTTTAGTTCAAGAACGATTGAAATTAATGGACAAACGGAGTCTGGAACACAATCTATCGAAAGAAAAAAACTCCGAAAAAAAAGAAGAAACTGCCAACACTACCCAGAATCTAGAGGAGAAATTACGAACATTAACTGATATTAATGATAGTTTATCCAATGAGAACCTCGGATTCCGCCAACATAATGAAATTTTGTTAAAGAAAATCGCTCGATTACAATTACAAATCAAGAAAATGGATATGAAAAAAGATAAAATTTGCATGAACAAAGAGACAGAAGTCACATATTTTTCTGAAAACCCTCAAAACAAGCCGATAAAATCCTTACGATATTTATTACATTACCCCAGTTTGATT
>Ga0302140_10005112_pt1 | contig 16621 bp, 18 predicted proteins | sample I_Bog_E1_1_FD_202095 | JGI IMG/M metagenome (GOLD analysis project Ga0302140, IMG submission 202095) | Peat permafrost microbial communities from Stordalen Mire near Abisko, Sweden - I_Bog_E1_1 | ecosystem: Environmental > Terrestrial > Soil > Wetlands > Peat | place: Sweden: Abisko, Stordalen... | reverse complement strand
TTCTCAAGAAACTTGAGCATGGTGGTGGATTCACCGCCCGGCAGAATCAAACCTTCCAAACCTTCAAGCTGATCTGGTTTGCGTACCTCGACGGGGCCGGCTCCGGTATCGGCGAGAGCCGCAGCGTGCGAAGAGTAATCGCCCTGGATGGCCAGCACCCCAATACGCGGCAGAATGCGTGTTTTCGTCAACCCCGGTGCTCCCAGTGTCTGTCCATCCACTAAATCAACTCGCAGTCCTTGCGCGTTTTTTCTAGCGCAAGGATCGAGTGAAGTTCATGCGAGCGGATAGCGAGCGTCTGCTCCATGCAATGGTTACCAGCTACCCAGTCCTTGCGCGTTTTTCCTCGCGCAAGGTTCGACGGAGGTTCATGCGAGCGGATAGCGAGCGTCCGCTCCACGCAATGGTTACCAGCTACCCAGTCCTTGCGCGTTTTTCCTCGCGCAAGGTTCGACGGAGGTTCATGCGAGCGAATAGCGAGCGTCTGCTCCATGCAATGGTTACCAGCCACGAGTTTGAAGGAGTTGCGATTCCTCAAGGGCGGCAGCGGCAAGGCCCTTCATGGTTCCGGTCACCATCTCGCTGGCCTCTGCCAGGATCTTCGGATCGTTGAAGTGCGTGGTAGCGATCACGATGGCCTTGGCGCGGGAGACTGCTTCCTCGCGCTCCTTGGGATTATTTTCCACGTCCAGCGGGGTTGCGCGCTCCTTCATGAAGATCCCTGACCCGACAAAAATGGCCTCAGCACCGAGCTGCATCATGAGCGCGGCGTCGGCAGGAGTAGCAATCCCCCCGGCAGAAAAATTAGGCACCGGAAGCTTGCCTGTCTGCGCCACCATGCGGATCAGTTCATACGGCGCCTGGTGCGCCTTGGAAGCGGCGTAAAGCTCCTGCTCTGACAGCACGGTCAGGCCCTTCATCTCCTTCACGATCTGCCGCATGTGCTGCACAGCGTGAACCACATCTCCGGTCCCGGCCTCGCCTTTGGTCCGAATCATGGCTGCACCTTCCGCAATTCTCCTCAGCGCCTCGCCCAGGTTGCGGGCTCCGCAGACAAACGGAGTGGTGAAGGCATGCTTGTCAATGTGGTGTGCCTCGTCGGCCGGGGTTAGAACCTCGCTCTCGTCGATAAAGTCGACACCCAGCTCCTGCAGAATCTGGGCCTCCGCGAAGTGTCCGATGCGGGCTTTGGCCATCACGGGGATGGACACGGCCTGAATGATCTGCCGTATCAGGCTTGGCTTGGCCATGCGGGCCACGCCACCCTCGGCGCGGATCATCGCAGGAACGCGCTCCAGAGCCATCACGGAGGTGGCGCCTGCCTCTTCAGCGATGCGTGCCTGTTCGACGTTCATCACATCCATGATCACGCCGCCCTTGAGCATCTCGGCCAGGCCGATCTTCAGGCGCAGGGTGGTTCCATTAAAGGTCTTGTTTTCATTCTTTTCCGGCATGAACTTCAACCTCGATTCGGTGTGGCCCCTGGAGTATTTGATCCCCGCAAGCCGCGTGAGACTCTCCCCTTCAGTGTAACAGCGAAGTGGATGAGGGGATGAGAGTGTGCGCGTCGCACCTGATCTTAAGGGACTCCAAATGAGCCGATTCCAAGATCGTTGGATAGCTTCTGGCCATCATTCTGCATCATTTCGAGACAAATGGCGACGGCACAACCACTCCCAGCGCCGGCAAACGCACAGACCCATGCCCCGGCAGCAATCAGCAGCAATCAACCGGCTGGCGGGCAGGCTCTTGTCCCGGTCGCGCCACGGGAGAGGGAACAAGTTGAAGCGTCGGTCTTCAGTCTGTCTGTAGCGCTGCTTCCGGTGGAACTGGATGTCGCCGTTCCCGTGCGCGACTTCAGGGTCCGCAATCTCCTGGCGCTCGAAGCCGGGCAACTGATCGAGTCGCAGTGGGGACACGGAGAGGATGTGCCGCTCGCTGCAGGCGAGGTGCAATTGGCGTGGAGCGAGTTCGAGGTTGTGGAATCGCAACTGGCAGTACGGGTGACCAGGCTGGCCTGAACCTGGGCTGAAGTTTGGCCGGGATCCGGGCTTAACCAGTGTTGATGCGGGCCCGATCGTGCACTGAACGGATTCAAGAAAGCTGGACGATGAAGGGCCGGGAATGAAGACATTGAAGGACAACGAGGGCGCGAGCAAACCAACAGTGAACAGCGGACCGACCGCATGGCTGACCGATCGGCTGTTCAGGGGGTTGTTTGCCCCGTTGCGCCGCCGGTTTGATAAGCGCGAACGGCCTCAGCCGCGTTTGGCGCTGCTTGAGCGGGTTGCGCTGGCTCCTCGACAGTCGCTGGCCCTGGTGGAAGCCGAGGGGCGCAGGTTCCTTGTAGCAACTTCGACCGAAGCCGGGCCTGCGTTCTATGCGCTCGATAGACCCGATCGGCCGGCACGACCGCGCTCGCCGAGGGTCTCATGGTAGCCCTATGGGCCGCGGCGCGAGACGCCTCACAGACTGCTGCGCCACTGCTGCCCGATCTCAATGCGCGGCTGCACCCGTCGGACTCCACGCCGTGGACCATTCTGCTGGTCCTCACGCTGATTACGCTGCTCCCGGCAATTCTGATGTGCATGACGCCACTGGTTCGCCTGCTGGTGGTCTTTCATTTTCTACGTCAGGCGCTCGGCACCCAGACCGCGCCCTCCAACCCCACCCTGATGGGACTGGCCCTGATGATGACCTGGTTTCTGATGGCGCCGGTGCTCGGCCAGGTCGATCAGCAGGCCGTCGAACCCTACCGCCAGGGCGAGATCACCGGCATGGAAGCCATCGACAGGGGAGCCCAACCGGTCAAGCTGTTCCTGTTGCGCTATGCCCGCGAGAAAGACCTGGCCCTGTTTACCGCGGCCGGCCAGATACCGCGCCCGAATACACCGTTTGACCTGCCAATGCGGGTCGTCATTCCGGCCTACATTCTCTCCGAACTCAAGGCCGGGTTTGCCATCGGAGCGGTGCTCTTTCTCCCATTCCTGCTGATCGACCTGGTCACAGCCGCCATCACCACCTCGATCGGCATGTTCCAGTTGCCGCCGGTGGTCGTCTCCACGCCACTCAAGATCCTGCTGTTCGTGATGGTCGATGGCTGGAATCTGCTGGCCAACTCGCTGTTGAAGAGCTTTTGAAGGGTTATTCCATGACGCCGGACCTGGTTGCCGAACTGCTCCGCCAGCTGATGAAGGAGGCCATCATTCTGGCTGCGCCTTTGCTGATTGCCGCGGCCACTCTGAGCTTTCTCTTGAGCCTTCTTCAAACGCTCACCAGCCTGCAGGAGCAATCCCTCACATCGGTGCCACGGCTGGGGGCCATCGCCGTGATGTTGCTGGTAGGCATGCCGTGGTTCCTGGGACGCCTGGCTGATTACACGCGCCTTTTGCTGACAGACTTCCACCGGCTTCTGAGATGAGAAAGCGGACATAAGCACCAAAAACGCAAGCGGGTGCAGGATGCCGTCAGCACGAGCCGGGACAGATGGAGGAAAGGTTGAAGGCTAAGCAACGATGAATGACTGGAGCAGCTTTTTGAGCGCAATGACGCTGACCCTGGTACGGGTCGGCGGCATGGTGCTCTTTGCTCCCTTCTTCTCGTCGACGGCAATCCCGATGCGCGTCAAAGCCATCTTCTCCGGAATGGTTGCATTTCTGGTGGCTCCCCTGGTGGCACAGCTGCCGGGAGCCAGGGTCAACCTCGGTTTTTCATCCTTGCTGGGCGAGCTGGCCATCGGTCTGGTCTACGGGCTCGCCCTCTCCTTGCTGAACGAGATGATGCTGTTCGCCGGGCAGATTGCAGGGGTGCAGTTCAGTTTTTCGCTGGTCAACCTGCTCGACCCGTCCTCGAATATCCAAACGCCGCTGCTCGGCGAGTTGTTTCAGCTTATGGGGACGCTGGTCGTCATCGCCGCCGGTCTGGACCGCATCCTGCTGGCCTCGATGGTGAGAAGCTTTCGCGTGGTCCCGCTGGGCGCCTACACGCTTGCGCCGACAGCCTCGCTCGCCATCGTCCGCGCCGCCGCGGGTATCTTTCTGGCTGCGGTCGAGCTGGCCGCCCCCATCCTTGCGGCAACCATGCTGGTCGAGGTAGCTGTGGCCCTTCTGGGCAAGCTGAGTCCGCAGTTGCCGGTCATGAATCTGACGGTTCCCCTGAAGACCCTTACCGGATTTCTCCTGCTCACTGGTGCGCTCGCCCTCTGGCCCAGATTTATTGAAGCGCGCTTTGCCGGTCTGCTCGATATGGCCGAACGGCTGATCTCGCTGCCCAGCCCGGCGGCAGGCTTAGGAGGATAGCCGATGCCCGGAGAGCGCACAGAACAGGCAACGCAGCACCGGCGCGACAAGGCGCGCCGCGAGGGAGATGTGCTGCACAGCCGCGAGCTGTCGGCGGCAGCCGGAACGCTTGCAGGGGTGGTGGCCCTGGGAATGCTCGGCCCGAAGACACTCCTGGTCTGGCGGGAATCTTTCGCCGCCTTTCTTCGCCTGGGAACAGCGGCCTGCTGGGAGCCCGCGCAACTGGAACCCACGCTGGTTGCGCTCCGCCGCCTGGCCGTGGCGATTCTCGCTCCCTCTGCCATTCTGATGGCCGCCGTTGCTTGCACGGCGCTCGGCGCAGGCGTCCTTCAGACTGGCGGCCTCAACATTCACGCCGAGGCGGTGGGATTCAAATTTGACCGCATCAACCCGGTCTCGAACATCAAAAACCTCTTTTCGCTGCGCGCCGTGGCGAGGTTGGGCAAGTCGCTGCTGCCGGCGGCCCTGCTTGGGGTATTCGCTGTCGAACGGATCGCCCGTCAACTCAACCTTCCGCCATTTTCGACGGCGCGTCTGGAGCAGGTGGGCTCGGACATCTACGGCTTGATGCTGGCTGCCGCGTGGCTGCTCTTCGGCTGGTCCGCGATTGATTACCTGGTTGAATGGCAAAGCCGCGAATCCCGCCTGAAGATGAGCAAGCAGGACATGCGCGACGAGTTCAAGGAGACTGAAGGCAGTCCCCAGATTCGCAGCCGCATCCGCGGCTTGCAGCGGCAGATGCGGCGCCGGCGCGTGAAAGCCGATGTGGCCAGAGCCGCGGTGGTGCTCACCAACCCCACGCATTATGCCGTGGCCCTGGGGTTCGACTTCGCCACCATGGAAGCTCCCAAGGTCATGGCCAAGGGAAGAAACCTGCTGGCCGAAGAGATCAAGGCAGAAGCCCGCTGGGCCGGCGTGCCCATTGTCGAGAACCCGCCGCTGGCGCGCTCGCTCTACCGTTCGGTCGAGGTTGGACAACCGATCCCGGTCGACCTCTATGCGGCGGTTGCCGCGATTCTCGCCTATCTCTACCGGCAGCGCGTGGAAGCCGAATTGAGAGAGAGACGGGCGCGCGAATCCGCGGCACGGCGAGGCCGCCCGGCGCAGCCATCGGCCGGATTCGGGGGCGATGCTTCCGCCTTTACCCGGCCAGGAGGCCCCCAATGAGCACAACGGCTCTGGCTCAAAACGCACTCCCGGGGATTTCGATCTGGAAGAGGCTGGGAGAATATTTATTGCCGCTGGCTGCGATCAGTGTGATTTTTGTGATGCTGGTGCCGCTTCCGGCTGCAGGGCTTGACCTTCTGCTGGCTCTTTCAATGGCCGCATCCGTCATCGTCTTCCTGTCGGCGATGCAGATTCGCCGCGCCGTCGAGCTTTCCGTCTTTCCCACCCTGCTTCTGTTGCTGACCCTCTTCAGGCTGGCTCTGAACATCGCCTCGAGCCGTCGCATCCTGCTGCATGGCTCCGAGGGTACCGCCGCCGCGGGCAAGGTCATCGAGGCCTTCGGCCAGTTTGTGGTGGGCGGCAACTACGTCGTCGGCTTTGTCCTGTTTCTGGCGCTGGTCGCCATCCAGTTCCTGGTCGTCTCGCATGGAGCGGTGCGCACCGCCGAAGTCACAGCCCGGTTTACGCTCGACGCCTTGCCGGGGAAGCAGATGGCCATCGACGCCGATATGAATGCCGGCCTGATCGATGAGGCCGAGGCCCGACGGCGCCGCCAAGCCATCGCTCGAGAAGCTGAGTTTTACGGCGCCATGGACGGAGCCGCGCGCTTCAACCAGCGCGACTCGCTGGCCACGATTCTCATTACGGCCATCAACATTGTCGCCGGCCTGCTGATTGGCACCCTGCAGCAGGGAATCGAGTTGGGCGAGGCGGCGCGCACCTACACCGTGCTGACCGTGGGCGACGGGCTGGTCACCCTGATTCCTTCCTTGCTGGTCTCCGTGGCCGGAGGCATCACGCTGACACGCGCCAACTCGGCCGGCATGCTGGGCGGCGAGATTCGCCAGCAGTTGCTGGCCCGGCCTGCAACGCTCTATCTGGCCAGCCTGGTCTCCGCAGCCATGTGCCTGATTCCCGGTTTGCCGAAGATCGCTTTTCTGGCCGTGGCTGGCGGGCTGTTCTGGGCCGCTCGCCGCCTGCCGGCGGAGACCGTTCTGCCGGCCGCGGCCGAATCGGCTGGCGGAGAAAAGAAGAAGGCGGAGCCAGGACAGGCCTCGGATCTTGCATCGCTGCTTCGCCTGGAAGACCTGACGCTCGAGATCGGCTTTCAACTGATTCCGCTGGTAGACGAGAAGCAGGGCGGGCAGCTTCTGAACCGGGTGCGATCGCTGCGCCGCCATCTCTCTTCCGAACTCGGTTTTCTGGTCCCCCCAGTCCATATCTCCGACAACCTGCGCTTGAAGCCGCGCGAGTATCTGTTCTCGCTCCGGGGAATTGAGATCGGCCGTTGGCAGACCGAGGGCAACCACCTTCTGGCTGTCTCCGGGGACCCCGGACGGCGCCCCTTGGCCGGCAAGGAAGCACGGGAGCCGGCTTTCGGAGTTCCGGCCATCTGGATAGCGCCGGATCTTGAGGACCAGGCCATCGCGGCCGGTTACTCGGTCGTCGACGCGGTTACCGTGATCACGACGCACCTGGGCGAGCTGGTCCGCCAGCATGCGTGGGAGCTGCTGGGCCGGGCCGAAACCAAGCGCCTGTTGGATGGCCTGAACGAAAGCCATCCCAAACTGATGGAAGAGCTGGTGCCGAAGCTGCTGACTCTCGGCGAGGTTGGCCGCGTTCTCGAACAACTGCTGCGCGAGCGGGTGTCGATCCGGGATCTGGCCACGATTCTCGAAGTTCTTCTTGAGACCGTTCCCATGAACAAAAACGTCGTCGCGCTGGTGGAGGCCTCGCGTCAGGCTTTGGCGCGGCGTCTGATCCAGCCCATGCTCGACGGCGACGGGCAGTTGCCCGTTCTGTTGCTGGACCCGGCGCTTGAAGAAGAGATTCAGGCCACGCTGGCGCCGGAGTCGGGCCACCGCCTGCTCTCGGCCGCATCGACCCAGGGCGTTCCCGTGCTTCGCCGGCTGACCGATTCTTTGAGGCAACTTATCGGAACCGCCTCCTCAGCGGCTCTGCCCGTGCTTCTTTGCCCTAGTCCTGCCCGCTACCACGTGAAGCGTTGGCTGGAGCCGATCCTGCCGCGGCTGTCGGTGGTCGCCGCCGGAGAGATTCCTCCGGAGATTCGTTTGAGGCCGGTGGGCACCGTGCGTTGACAACCCCGGCTGGGCTGTCAAAGCCGTGAGCGCGATTCGGGCGGCGGGAACGGGTGAGAAGAGCGTGAAGGGGAGGGGCATCAATGGCACTGGAAGCGGCGGTCTCAGCAGGAAATCAACGGTCGTCGCGCCGGGCTGCGGCCGCTGGGGGCTATCCGCCGGCCGCGGCCGGGGCTTCGGCTCTGAACAGCGAGCAGGAACGCATTCTGCTTGAACATCTGCCTATCGTGCGCTTTCTTGCCCGCCGCATCCACGAGCGGCTGCCGCAGCACGTCGACATCGAGGATCTGGTGTCGGCGGGAGTCGTCGGCTTGATGGACGCATTTCAGAAGTTCGATCCCGGCAAGAAAGTCCAGTTCCGCAGCTACGCGCAGTTTCGCATTCGTGGGGCTATTCTCGACAGCCTGAGAACGCTCGACTGGAGCCCCCGCGAACTGCGCCGCAAGGGCCGCGCGGTCGAGGAGGCAATCCGGGTCCTGACGGCTCGCGCGGGCCGTGCTCCCGGCGAAGCCGAGGTGGCCGCGGAGATGGGACTTGTCCTCGACGACTATCAGCAACTGCTGGGCGATCTGAAGGGACTCGAGATCGGCACGCTCCACATGGAGCGCAACGAAGACTCGGGGGAAGAGGAACTGGCGTATGTGCCCGGAAGACCGGAAGAGGATCCTCTGTTCCGCTGCCTGAGGGGCGAACTCGAGGAGAGGTTGAGCGAAGCCATTGCCAACCTGCCTGACCGGGAACGGCTGGTGATGACTCTTTACTACTACGAGGAGATGACGATGCGTGAGATCGGGTTGGCGCTCGGCGTGGTTGAGTCGCGGGTCTCGCAGGTTCATGCCTCGGCGGTCGTGCATCTGCGCAGCGCGCTGAAGGACCTGGCTTCCAAGGGGGTCTTCCAGAAACCCGGGCCCCGCCGGGAGACGGAGCGCGGGCGTCGTCGAGCTCTGTGAGGGCAGGCGAGAGAAAACAGATGAGGGCGCGGAAACAAGATGGTTTTGGGAGCGGTAAGAACGAGACCCGGAGGCGGTGAGAATTGATTGAGAAGACGCTCAAGCAGGATGAGATCGACGCGCTCTTTGAGGCCGCGCGGAGTTCCACCCCCGAGTCGCCGAAGGGCGAGATCAGGGCCCGGGTCGTTCCCTACAATTTTTCATCCGCCGGCCAGATTTCGACCGAGCAGCTGCGCGCCATCAGTATGCTCAACGATCTGTTTGCCCGCAACCTGACCCACAATCTCGCGGCCTGGCTCAGGACCCGCTTTCAGGTGAACCTGGTCTCGGCCGAGCAGATTCAGTTCAATGAGTTTCTGCTGCGCATTCCCGAGATCAGCTATGTCGCCTCGGTGCGGCTGGAGCCGCTGGGCGCCTTGTCGGTACTGCAGTTGGACCTTGGCCTGGCGCCTCCGGTGATTGACCTGCTTCTGGGGGGCGAAGGCAAGGACGGACCGCTGCGCGAGTTGACCGATATCGAGGAATCGATCCTGGGCAGCGTGGTTGAGATCATCTGCCGCGAACTGACTGCCGCATGGCAGCCCGTTGGTCTCAGTTTCAACTTTGAGCGCCGGCAGATGCAGACCCAGGTGGCACGGGTGATCTCGGTCAACGAGAAAACGCTCTGCCTGAGTTTCGAGATCCGCATGCCGCATAGTTCGGGCCTGCTCAATCTTGCCTTTCCCGCCGTAGTCGCCAACACCATTCTGCGCAGGCTCACGTCGGACTGGGGCCGGAGGCGCCGCCATGGCGGCGATGCGCAGGCCAAGATGGGAGCGGCGGCCGAGAAGATCAGGTTCGGCTGCTCCTTGCAGTTGCCGGCCGTGCGTCTGGCTGCCGGCGACCTCGAGAATCTTGAGCCGGGCAGTGTTCTTCGTCTGGGTCTGGCCGCCAGCACGCTTCCCGTCTGGCGCGTGGGCGGCCAGTCGCTTTCAACTGCTCAGGCCGTCCGCCAGGGAACACAGCGCGCCGCTCGCATTGAGCAGAGGTTTGCGGAGACAGACCGATGAAGACCTACCTGGATTGCTGGGCCCAGGTGGCCCGGGACCTTTTTGCCCAGGCTCTGGCCGGCGAGCCCGAGTTGACAGACGCGTTGCCCAAACCGCTTGAGGGTGGCTCATTCGGCTTTGCCGCCACGATTCAAGGGGATGAAGAGGGTCGTTTTGCCGTTGAATTCGACGGCTCGATTCTGGAGGCGCCGCTGTTGGGCGATGGCGTGGATCAGAAAGCGGGCTGGGGTGAACTGTTGCGCGAGACCTGCGACGCTGCCGCGGGAGAGCTGCTGGCCAGGACCGCAAAGAAATGCCGCGTAACCGGTTTTGAGCAGGTATCAGGTGAGACGCAGATCTCGCGCGCCTTCCAATTAAAGTCCGGAGAGCGAAGCTGGACAGTTCTGGTGCACGACGAGGTCCGTGCCCCACGGTCCGAGAAGCCGGCGGCCGAGCCGAAACCCGCGCCTGCTCGAGCCCGAGAACCCGCGGCACCGACAGCCAGCCTGACTCCAGGCCTTGAGTTGCTGCTCGATGTCGAACTTGAAGCCTCCCTGCGCTTCGGCTGCCGGGAGATGCCGCTCGGAGAGATTCTCGATCTGGGACCTGGAGATGTGGTCGAACTCGACCGCCATGTCTCCGATCCCGTCGACCTGATTGTGGGCGACAAGATTGTGGCGCGCGGCGAGGTGGTGCTGGTCAACGGCAACTTTGGCCTGCGCGTCAGCGAGGTCGTCGCCCCAAGAAAACGCCTGGAGAGCATCCGATGCCTCTTCTGAGGGAGAACCGCGCCCAAGCTGAGCAGGGTCGTCGAGGACCGAACCCCGGCGGGCGAGCGAGGGTGCCCGCCCCGGGAGCCCTGCTTGGAACCGCGCCTGGACTGGAACGTGTCGAACCTGCGCGGCGCGGATTGGCGCTCGGGCTGTTCACAACCTGCGCCAATCCCACCTGCGATTCCGGATGGATGAAGGTGTGGCGCAGCCGGTCAGTGCCAGTTTTTGAAGGCGGCTGGAGTTGTTCGCCAGCCTGTACGCGGGCGCAGATTGAAGCAGCATTCCTGCGCGAGGTTGAGGCTCGCGGTGTTCCGGAGGAGGTCCATCGTCACCGCATCCCGCTGGGCCTCGCGATGCTCGAGCAGGGCTGGATCACCAGTGCCCAGTTGCGCAGGGCGCTCGAGGCGCAGAAGGCTGCGGGGGCCGGCCGTTTGGGGCATTGGCTCGTGCGCCAGCAGGCCGTGAGCGAGCAGTTGGTGACCCGGGCGCTGGGGCTGCAGTGGAGTTGTCCGGTCCTGGGGCTGGAAGCGCATGCCCCGGAGGGATTGACCGCGGTTTTGCCGCGACTTTTTGTGGATGCGTTTGGCGCCCTGCCGCTCAGGATTGCGGCGGCCAAAATTGTTTATCTGGGATTCGAATCCCGCCTGGACCCGGCGCTGGCCCTGGCTGTCGAGCGCATGACGGGTTTGCGCGCCGAATCCGGTCTTGTGCAGGAGTCACTTTTTCGCCCCGCGTACGCCCGCATGCTCGCCGCGAGGTTTCCCCCGGTGGAGTTGATTGAGGCCGCCTCTGAATCGGCGCTCGTTCAGGTACTGGCGAGGCGCGTCGAAAAGCTCAAGCCGGTCGCGTCACGGTTGGTCCGGTTGCACGACTGCCTTTGGCTGAGGATGTGGATTGAACCGCAGAAGGGGCCCCTGCCGCAGATCGATACCGTGCGGGACCTGATCTGCTCCCTTCGCTCTTCTTGACCGGGAATCAAACCGGACGCCTGCACCAGGCCTCAAGAATTGCTGCAGCTTGCCGATACAAAGTGCAGTAGAGGAGTTGAGGCATGAGTGAAGTGCGAGCCCTAATCGTCGACGATTCCTCGGTCATGCGCAAGATTGTGGAGCGCGCGCTGCGCCAGGCAGGCCTGGATCCGCTGGTGGTGCTTGAGGCCGGCAGTGGAACCGAGGGCCTGGATCTGCTGAGAGCGCGAAATGTGGACCTCATTCTTTCCGACATCAACATGCCGTCGATGGACGGGTTGGAGTTTCTGCGCCAGATTCGCGCCCAGAACCTGGCTCCGGGGATTCCGGTGGTCATGATCACGACCGAGTCGAGCGAAGAGCACGTCAAGCAGGCCATACAGGCCGGCGCGCAGGGGTACATCCGCAAGCCGTTCACCGCGGAGCAAGTGAAGGAGAGGGTATTGCCTCTCGTGCACGCGGCCTGACGAGAAGGAGACAGCATGCTGTTGAACGGTGTGCGCAGGGCGGCCATCGCGCTAGAGCGCGGGGGCAGCGGGAAGGTAATGGAGCCTACGATGCCAGTATCGTTGCGTGAATCCCTGCAACAGGTCTCCGATCCGAGAAACCTGGATGCAAGCGTGGAAGAGGTTTTTCGATTAATGCTCGGCGTCGAATGCCGGCGGGAGCATGGAGGCGGCCACCAGGAGCAGGATTCCGTCACTGCGGTGGTTGGCTTTGGTGGGCTGCTGAGTGGAGCCTGCGTCTTCTCGACCGGTCGCACTGCTGCCCTCGAAATTGCCGGATTCATGACCGGCATGCAGTTCGAGGAGGTTGACGACACCGTCAAGGATGGGATTGGGGAGATCTGCAACATGCTGGCCGGCGCGTGGAAGGGCAAGGTCCCTGAACTGGCCGCAAACTGCGGTCTTTCGGTGCCAGCGGTCATCACCGGCCGCGATTACAAACTCCATGTCCAGGCTCCGGAGTTTCAGTTGCACCACCTCTATCGCTTTCAGGAGTCGACCTTCGCCGTCACCATCGTCTGCGACGGCCTGCAATAGGCGCCGGCGTCAAGACGGATTCAGAATCTCCCGGCCAGGCGGAATTCAAAATTGGGCAGGACGCTCGCCAGGAATCGGGAAGTGACAAAGCCTGACCAGCCCCGAGGGGGCTGCTTCAGTCAATGCTGCTTTCTGATGGTCGCTCGTCGCCCCCTGGGCATGCCATTCCTAAGCCTCTCTAATCGCTTTTCCCCCTCTGCGGCACACCATCTGCAAGCTCCCACCCTGTCAGGAGAGCGTGCGATGGACAGCGGTTACTACGCGGCGATGACGGGCCTGGTAGCGCGAACCCAGGCACTCGACACGGCAGCCGCCAATCTGGCCAACGCGCAAACACCCGGATACCGCGCGGAGCGGGAGTACTTCCGTTCTGCGCTCCTCGGCCCGGATGCCCTCAACTCCCAACTGGGCCGCACGGTCAATAATTACGGTCTTCTCGGCGGCGACCAGCTCAGCATGGCCCAGGGGGCATTGCAATCGACCGGCAATCCCCTCGATCTTGCGATCGAAGGCGAGGGGTTCTTTGAGATCCAAACAGCGAACGGGCTTCGCTACACCCGCGACGGCAGCTTTCACCGTTCCTCAGGTGGTCAACTGGTTACTTCGGCAGGGGAGCCTGTACTTTCCTCGGCCGACAAGCCGATCGTCGTGCCTCCCGGCGAGATCTCGGTTGGTTCCGATGGGGTTCTGTCGGCCGCCGGCGGAGCGGTGGCGACCGTTGGCGTCTTCACATTTTCAAAGGGCGCTCAGCTGACGCCAGAGGGGGCTGACCGGTATGTCGCCCCTTCCGGCGCCGCACCGATCGTGGCGAAAGACGCCTCAATCCACCAGGGAGCTCTTGAGGCAGCCAACCAGGACGTGGTCCAGGGTTCGCTCGACCTGATCGTGATGCAGCGGCAGGCGGAGATGATGCAAAAGGCCCTTACCGTCTTCCACACGGAGTTCAACAGAATTGCCACCGAGGATCTGCCGAAGATCTGATTTTGGGCGAGGAGAACCATGATTCGAGCTCTGTATACAGCTGCCAGCGGCATGAGTGCGCAGCAGATGAACCTGGACACCATTGCCAACAACTTGGCCAACTCCTCCACCACCGGCTTTCGCCAGTTGCGTCTGCAGTTCCAGGACATGGTCTACCAGAACCTGGTCACTCCCGGAGCGGCCCAGAGCCAGAACACCGTTTCGGCTGGCCTGCAGATCGGCCTGGGCACTAAATCGGCGGCTACTGAAATCATCACGACCCAGGGCGCCCTCAACGAGACCGATAATCCCCTCGACGTGGCGATCGAGGGAACCGGGTTCTTCCAGGTGCAGCGGCCCGACGGCACCATCGCCTACACGCGCGCCGGCCAGTTTCATCTCAACAACCAGGGCACCATCGTCACTACCGACGGCGACCCGGTGATCCCCACGATCACCATTCCGTCGAACGCAACGGCAGTGACCATCACCCAGTACGGAGTGGTGAATGCGACGCTCGCAGGCCAGCAGAATCCCTCCCAGCTCGGCCAGTTGCAACTGGCCACCTTCCCCAACCCCGGCGGACTCGAGAGCCTGGGCGCAAATCTGCTCCAGGCCACTCTCAGTTCAGGCGACGCGGTGCTGGGCAATCCCGGTGGAACCGAGGGGATGGGAACTCTGCAACAAGGGTACCTGGAGAACTCGAACGTCGACATTGTCACCGAGTTTGTGCAGATGGTCCTTGCGCAGCGCGCCTACGAATCCAATTCCAAAGTGATCAAAGCCGCTGATGATATGTATTCGCAGATCAACAACATGACGCACTAAAGCAAATCTTCTGGTTGAACCTTTGGGGAGGGCCAGGATATGAAGACGGAACGCTGGACTGTGACTGCACTTTTCATTTTGTCCCTCGTGTGGGCTGCGTTCCTCCACGCGCAGAGGGGGCCCTGGCCGGTTCAGGCTGCGAAAGCCTCGATCCGAATAACGACAGAAGCGAATCAGTCCCTCGCCGGAGGCGTCCTCAAGGAGATCGACGACTCCTGTACAGGCGACCGCTGGCTGCTGGTGCGTGACGCCAACCATCCGGCGGGGCCGGGACGCCTGGTGCGGATCACGCGAACCGGACGCATGATCAATCCCGGCGAGCAGGAAGAACCAGCTTTGAACTCAGGCGAGCGGGCAGCCGCTCCGGTCATTCACGCAGGCGATGCGCTGGTTCTCGAGGAGAGCACGCCGCTGGTCGAGGCGCGCCTCGAGGCCCGGGCCCTGGGTCCCGCCATTTGCGGAGGGGAATTTAGCGCGCGTCTTGCGGTCGGAGGAAAGGTTGTGCGCGCTGTGGCTCTTGGGAAAGGCCGTGCTGCCTTTGTGTCCCAGACGGGGATGAGGCCATGAGGCGCGGCTTCGGGATTGTGATCCTGATTTGCGCGTTGACCGCAGCCGGCCCATTCGTCGCAGCCAAGAAGGCGAAACCCGTTGTCGCAGTAAAGGCAACGCCGCCGGAGACGGCCTTGAGCACCTACATTCAACGCGTGCGCGCACAACAGGCGGCCGAAGTTAGAACGACTGGTTCGATCTGGAGCCCGGAGGGCAGGCTTGTCCGCCTGGGAACCGATGCCAAGGCGGTTCGCCTGCATGACGTGGTTTCCGTTGTGGTCACGGAAAGTCTGGCGGCGTCGACCGACGGGCAAGTCAAGAACGCCCGGGCCTCCAATGCCAACTCCGGCCTCACCTCCCTGTTTGGGGCTCTCAAAGCGGCCAATGCCTTGCAGAATCTGGTCGGCATGAGCGCCGCCTCCGGCCTCACGGCACAGGGGCAGAGCACAACCAATTCAAGTCTTGCGACGACGTTTGGCGCTGAAGTGGTAGACGTGCTGCCCAACGGGATGCTGGTGGTGCAGGCTACGCGCCAGATCACCTTCTCCCAGCAGACGCAGTTGATCAAACTCCGCGGGCTGGTGCGGCCTGAGGATGTGAGCTCCCAGAACCAGGTGCAGTCGACAGCCATGACCGATCTCGAACTCGAAGTAACGGGCAACGGCATCGTCAACGATTCCACCTACAGGCAGAATCCTCTCGTCCGTTTGCTGGAAAAGCTGGTCGTGTTCTAGATGCCCGATGTTGGCGGCGGATTTTGGGGTAAGGGTCAGAAGAGCGAGGGCACGGGGCGAAAGCGCGAAGGCAACGGTCAGAAGTGCGAGGGCGTGGGGGCAGAAGCACGCGGGCATGGTGCCCGAAGTAGCAGGGAACAGACACATGTGGGAAGCGGGGCCGCACTTGTTAAGGCGAGCGACAAGCGGGAAGGCGCAAAAGCAACGAAGGAACGGGCGCAACGTCTGGCCGGCAGTCTTGGCATTGTCTGCTTTGCTTCCAGCCGTCAGTCTTCCTGCGCAGACGGCCGGACAAAAGGCGCGCATCAAGGACGTCGCCACCATCGAGGGGATTCGCGACAACCAGCTTGTCGGCTATGGGCTGGTGGTCGGCCTGCACGGAACTGGCGACAGCTCGCAGACGGTGTTTCCGGCCCAGACGCTGCTTTCGGTGCTGGAGCGGATGGGCATCACGGTTCCCCAGACCGGTTCAAACAGCGCCAGCAACATGCAGGTAAAGAACATGGCCGGGGTCTTCGTCGTGGCCACGCTTCCGCCCTTCAGCCAACCCGGCAGCAAGCTAGATGTGACGGTCTCCTCGGCTGGAGATGCGCGCACGCTCGAAGGCGGCATCCTGCTCATGACACCGCTCTACGGCCCGGATGGGCAGATCTTTGCCGAGGCCCAGGGAGCGCTGGTCCTGGGCGGTTATATGGCTGCCGGGGGAGGAAGCAGCAAGCAGATGAACCACCCGACCACGGCGCGGATTCCCGGTGGCGCCCTGGTGGAGCGGCCTGTTTCCTTCGACCTGAAGCAAATGCATACGGTCACCATCGTCTTGAACGACGCGGATTTTCACACCGCCGAGCAAATGGCGTCGGCCATCGATGGCGAGATTGGCCGGGGAAGAGCGCGCACCGTCGACAGCCGCCGAGTGGAGATAGCGGTCAACCCGGATGAGGATGTTGCCGGATTGCTGGACAAGGTGGAAGCGGTTGAAGTCGAGGTCTACCCCAGGGCGCGTGTGGTGGTGAATGAACGCACGGGCACAGTCGTGATCGGAGGAACCGTTCGTCTGCAGCCGGTCTCCATCCTGCATGGCGGCTTGTCGGTCAACGTGATCTCGACCACAGAGGTATCGCAGCCCAATCCCATGTCCGCGACCGGCACAACCCAGGTGGTGCAGCAGACTACCGTTCAGGCCCAGGACCGGCCCGTGAACCGCATCGATCTCAAAGCGGGTGC
>Ga0302140_10005111_pt1 | contig 16622 bp, 15 predicted proteins | sample I_Bog_E1_1_FD_202095 | JGI IMG/M metagenome (GOLD analysis project Ga0302140, IMG submission 202095) | Peat permafrost microbial communities from Stordalen Mire near Abisko, Sweden - I_Bog_E1_1 | ecosystem: Environmental > Terrestrial > Soil > Wetlands > Peat | place: Sweden: Abisko, Stordalen... | reverse complement strand
AATGCCGGCCCGATCACTTGACCGCCAAGCGAAAAAACGTTCATGTCGTCGTCTTCAACGCCCTGGTGAGCGGAGAACACATCGTGGATGAGCCCAGCGCGCACGCCAGCAACCTTGTTGGCGCAGATGGATGCCCCTACGCCACTGCCACAGAGCGCAACTCCGCGATCTGTTCCTTCAGAACGAACCCTCCATGGTCTGAGGCGATTTCAACGCGCATGAGGTCTTCTCCTTTCTCTGATCGAGCAGGTGATGAGCCTGTCTGCAGACGTTCTCGGCGGTAAAGCCGTAATGCTCCATTACCACGGGTCCGGGCGCCGAGGAGCCAAAGGTATCTATGCCAATGACGGCGATCCGGGGGCCGACAAAGGACTGCCAACTGTTGTTGCGAATGTTGCAGAAGGGACCATGAGGCGCTTTGCCTTTCGCTGTTGAAATGGGCTGAACACCAAACATGGACATGAAAGCCGGACTCATAGCTGAGTCAGGATCGAGCCGAGCTACATCTTGAGGCCTATGTCACCGCATCCCGGGTGCTTGCACTGGCAGGGTGTCTCTGGACTCTTCTTTTCGTCTGCACATATTGGACTGCAATGCTTCTGGCCGATGGCGGCTTGGCAGTTACAGCCAGGACATTCGCACTTTTGCGGGATGGTCATAAACGCTCCTCTTAACCGAACATGCCCTCGTCCTTTTGAGGGCTCTGTTGTTTAGAAACTGATCCGCATTCTCATTCCGAGCAACGCGGTCGTATCGCCTCTCCTGATTGCGCCACTGCACTCATTACTTGCTGAGCGGTTTGCGAACGATAACCACGGAGCATCCTGCTCGACGAGCTACCGAGTCCGCCACGCTGCCCAGCAAGAAGTCATGAATGCTCCTTTGCCCATGCGAACCAACGGCTATCAGATCGGCACGCCATTCGGCAGCTTGATCGAGAATTGTGTTTGCCACGTCCCCGATCTTCACAGCAGTCTGTACCGCGAATCCAGTTATATGCAGTTCCGCCGCAATCCGTTCAACCAAAGCACGAGCCGGCGGCTTCTCATCTTCCAACTCAGGGGCATAGCCCTGAGCCATCTCAGGCGGAGGCACAGTGTCAATCGGTTGCAGCACATGTAAAACCAGGAACTCAGCATTTTCATGCCGGATCCCGGCCACCATAGCTCGAAGCAGATCTTCAGCAAACCCCGAATCGTCAACTGCCATTAGGACTCTCATGACTCCTCTTTTTCACCAGCAGTGGGCTGGATGACCGTAGGCCAGAACACGACATCTGCTGCATCTTTCGCGGAAACTCCTGTTGTTGGGACGCGCCTTCAGACCATGGCGAATGTTCTCCTGCAGCGTCGCAAGTATCGAACAGTCCGGCCCAGGAATGAAGGTCACAATTGCTCACGAGAGAGGTCCGTTATCTCCATGCGGGGATTCAAGATGCGTCCGGCGGGAGACATGCGAGCCTCCGGGCCGGAAATGCCCAGGCAAGCGCTGCCTTTGCCTTCCCTGGAGAAAGCAATCGTCACTCGACCGAAACTTTGAACAGTTGGGGAGAACGGGAGAGCAAAACTGACTAGAAACTGACCGGGAAACGGTTCATCGTGATGAAGGGAGGGGCAACCATGCCGGAACAATTTGAGAATCCAGAAGTGACAAAGCTCGAAGAGGAGAATGTCTAGGACTCGACAACACATAAGTGCATTGAGCGTGTCGCCGAAAAGGCAGCGGAGAAGGTTGCGCACACGGAGAAGAACTACGACCAGGGTCACCCGATCATTTCAAAATAGAGAGACATCTGGACCTTCAACTTGCAGTGTTCCCACTCGTCCTGGCAACAGTCTTCGGCCCAAACGCCTGATTCCATCAGTCCGATCGAGCATTCGGCCATCGATGCTCCGGCGGGATTCTCCGCCCGATACACTTCTTACCGGCTAAAGGCTTCCTCGCAAGATCAGGGCGACCAGAATTGAGGCTAACCTCCGCTAATAAGTTCAGCGATGACGATCGGAAGGCTATCCTCGACATCGCTAAACGTGCTTTGGCTTCGCTCCAACCGGTTCCAGCGGCCAAACCCGCTTTGAAGCCTGCGCCATGAGTGGAACCATCGAAAGCCTGACGCGGAAGATCTCCGGAGCGACCGATCTGGAGGCCGTCGTTCGTTCGATGAAAGCGCTCGCTGCGTCGAGCATTGGACAGTATCAAAAGACAGTCCACTCGCTTGATGATTATGCGAGCACCGTGGAACTCGCCTTGACGGCGAGCCTTCGTTAAACCGGGCCAGGCTACGACACTGCAGAAACAGGGTCAAAAAGGAAGCATGGCATCGGAGCAATTGTCTTTGGTTCGGACCAGGGTCTGGTTGGAAGGTTCAATGAAGCGGTCGTGGAATACTCCGCCAACACACTCAAAGCTCTACCTGGCACAATCACGAAAATATGGCCTCTCGGAGAGCACATCCACGCTCCTCCGGTGGATACCGGTATGCCAACCGCCGGAATTCTGCCCGTGCCAGGCTCGGTCAATACCATTACTGGGCTCGTCGGGCAGCTTCTGATCGATGTCGAAGCAACGCGGGAGCGCGGAGATGTGAAGGAGGTCTATCTATTCCACAACCACCCCAAATCAGGATCCGTCTACAAACCGGTCAGCAAGCGCCTGCCGCCTTTGGATCTGGCGTGGCAGAAACAGCTTGCAACTAGTCCGTGGCCAACCAAACTCTCTCCGGAAGTCATCCAGGGAGCCAAGTCGCCGTTGCGCGCATTCATACCCGAATACCTGTTTGTCCTGCTGTTTCAGGCGTGCGCCGAGTCGCTTGCCAGCGAAAGTGCCAGCCGCGTTGCCGCGATTCAGCGGGCAGAGAAGAACATTGACGGGATTCTGGAAGACTTGAATCTCAAGTTGCATCGCATACGCCAGGAGTCGATTGACGAGGAACTCTTTGATGTCATATCGGGTTACGAGGCCCTGACCGCTGTCCGCCGGCCATGCTGATGCAGGGCGAATGGGGCTCGCGACACTTCCATTCGTGCTTTCGGCTGACGCCAGGTGAGCTCTCCTGTACAACCTCATCAAAGCTCTCATCCAAGCCTGGCTTGAGCACAACTGCTCAGCTTCCCGATCAATCCGAGTCGATACTGACTTGGGGAGCTTCCGCCACTGGTGAGGCTCCTTGTCCTGCCGCCAGGCCATGGAACGAATCGCCTTCAGCCAACCAGAATTGCAGCGGTAGGTGAACACCATGACGATCGATTCGAAGAACTTGTGCGTCCCGATCGCACCTAAATATTCAGAAGTCTAAAAGCCGCTGTCAGGATTTGAGCAGTAGCGGAGAAAGAGAAAGGATCGTTACCATGGCCACCACCGAACTCCCCATCAAGATTGAGAAGGACGACACGCCTCAACCCTTCAGCAAGAACTTCGATCAGTTTGGCAATTCATCCGGATACATCTTCGACGTGAGCCTGTCGACCGCGGTTGCGGCCGACGGCAAGAACGAAGACAGAGCACCAAAGCCCAAGGGACCGCTGTCGCCTGAGATGCTTGACAAGATGAATCGCTACTGGCGTGCTGCAAACTATCTTTGCATGGGCCAGATCTATCTCTTTGATAACCCCTTGCTTCGCTCTCCGCTCAAGGCAGAGCAGATCAAGCCAAGGTTGCTTGGTCATTGGGGAACCTCGCCTGGACAGAACTTCATCTACATTCATCTGAATCGGCTGATCAAAGAGCATGATGCTGACATCATCTACATTTCCGGTCCGGGTCACGGGGGCCCCTCGCTGAATGCCTGCTCCTATCTCGAAGGCTCCTACACTGAGGTTCACCCCGAGATCACGCACGATGAAGACGGACTGCGCCTCATGTTCCGCAAGTTTTCGACCCCGGGCGGTGTGCCCAGCCACTGCGGGCCGCACGTACCAAACTCGATGCACGAAGGGGGAGAGCTTGGCTATTCGCTGGTTCACGCGTTCGGTGCTGCCTTCGACAATCCCGACCTGATCGTCGCCTGCGTCGTCGGCGATGGCGAGTCTGAGACCTGTCCACTGGAAGGAAGCTGGAAGTCGGTCAACTTCGTCAATCCGGTGCGAGACGGTGCGGTTCTACCGATCCTTCATCTCAATGGATACAAAATCTCCGGGCCAACCGCCCAGGGACGCACAAGCGACGCCGACTTGAAGGCCCTTTACGTAGGCCGCGGCTACAAGCCCTACTTTGTCGAGGGCGATGACCCGGAGGTCGTGCATCAACTCCTGGCTCAAACGCTCGAAGATTGCTATGCCGAGATTCGTGGAATTCAGCAGGAAGCGCGCAACAACGGCTTCAAGAAGCAGCCCGTCTGGCCAATGATCATCTTTCGCACGCCCAAGGGATGGACCTGCCCGAAGGAAGTGGATGGAATACCCATCGAAGGCACATTCCGTGCGCACCAGGTTCCGCTCGCATCGGTCAAAGACAATCCGGAGCACCTCGAGATTCTTGAGGCCTGGATGAAGAGTTACAAAGCCGAGGAACTATTCGACGAAAACGGTAAGTTCATTGATGAACTCGCGGCGCTCTCGCCAGTCGGCAACCGCCGCATGGGAGGCAACCCCCATGTGAATGGTGGACGCGAGTTGATCACGCTCGCGCTGCCGGACTTCACAGATTATGCGCTTGAAATCCCCGGTCCCGGTCAGGTTCTGGCCGAAGCACCACGCAAGTTGGGCGATTTCTTTCGCGACATCTTCAGAATGAACCTGACAAACTTCCGCATGTTCTGCCCCGATGAATCGAATTCCAATCGCTTGAACTCCATCTTTGAAGCGACGAAGCGGTGCTCGATGGCCGAGATTGTTTCAATCGACGATGAACTGGGTCCGGACGGTCGCGTTATGGAGGTGCTGAGCGAACACCTCTGCCAGGGATGGCTTGAAGGCTACTTGCTCACGGGGCGTCATGGCATGTGGTCCTCCTATGAAGCTTTCGCGCAAGTGGTCGACTCGATGACAACCCAGCATGCCAAATGGCTTGAACAATGCCGCGACTTTCCTTGGCGCAGGCCGCTCGCATCTCTCAATGTTCTGCTCACCAGTCACGCATGGCGCAACGATCACAATGGGTTCAGTCACCAGGCAACCGGGTACGTGGACAACGCGCTGGCGCGAAGGAGTGAAGTGATCCGCGTGTATTATCCACCGGACTCCAACTGCCTGCTCAGCGTCTTCGACCATTGCCTGCGCAGCCGCAATTACGTGAACGTGGTCACCTGCGGCAAACAACCGCAGCTTCAATGGCTCAACATGGATGAGGCTCTCGAGCATTGCTCGCGCGGCGCATCCACTTGGAAATTTGCAACCAACGATGAGGGCGAAGAGCCGGATGTGGTGATGGCCTGCGCCGGCGACGTGCCCACTATCGAGACCTGTGCAGCGTCCTGGCTTCTGCAGAAGCACGTACCGGGTATCAAGGTGCGACTGGTCAATGTTGTCGACCTGATGACTCTGATGTTTCCCGACAAGCATTCGCACGGGATGGACGAGATGTCGTTCAATGCACTCTTCACTGAGAACGCGCCCGTAGTCTTCGCCTTCCACAACAATCGCTGGCTCATTCACACTCTTGTTCACGGTCGTTCCAATGAAGGACGCTTCCATGTGCACGGTTACATGGACCGCGGAACGACCACCACGCCATTCGACATGGTGGTTCTTAACGAAATGAGCCGCTTCCACCTTGCGCTCGATGCATTGAAGCACATCCCTCGCCTCCGCTTGCAGGCCGAGCCTGCAATCAACTTCTTCAACCAGGAATTGCAACGTCACCACGACTACATCCGTGAACAACTTGAGGATATGCCGGAGATCAGAAACTGGCAGTGGACGAAGGATTTCAGCGATTCAGCAGCGCCCGCGCCACTGGCTAAAGGACATCCGGCCAAAGCCATGTTCACGGATAGTTAAGCACCATCTGGCTTAACTCAAAGCGGAGGCCGCCATCGCAGGTGGTTGGCAATAGCGGTCTCTGCTTCTTGAACTCCAACGCGTGGAGAGGACATTGTCAGCGACGCGCCCGCAAGGGAATACACGGCGCGCATCGTCCCCCGCCATCCCAATGCACTCGTGCCGCTCGAAGCAGGCCAGATTGTTTGGCAGCGCTAGCGATTTACACCTTTGCCTCCGGTGGGTCTGCGACAGCTCCCGCCAGTATCTGTTCAGGCAATTCAAGGCGCGCCACGCCAATCCGGCTGTCCGCCATCCCGTAGTAGACATCGAAGCGATCTGGCGTTCCAAGATCGTCGCGCCGGTCGATACCTGTGGGGAAAACGACATTGTCAACGGTCCCGTCGCGTTCCTCTGGAAGCGCCGGTGTTAACACCGGCTCCGGCGAACGGTAAGTTATTACGAGCGGATGTTCTTTGGAAAAGATCATTACACCCGCCGAGTAGCGCAGCATGTGCCTGTTTGAGTCAGGCTGTTCGATTTCGCTGACACCGTGGTAAACGATCAGCCAGCCGTGTTTCGTCAGGACAGGTGGAGTTCCGCCGCCGATCTTGAGCCGCTCCCAAGGAGCGACTGGAGATGCCAGGCGATGATGAAAGGTAAACTTGCCGGCGTGAAAGGGCTTACGGTCAAGTGTCATTTGGCAGTAGGAAATCCAGATGCTCTCTCGATTGATATCCACTTCACGGGTGTCAGGATCACATGCGGTTTCCTCAGGAAGGGTGCCTGGAAAGAGCGGCCGGTGGAGCAAGGCCAACTCCGGCTGACCGGATGGATCGGGAATAACGGCCGGGAAGAGGCTGGCATCTTTGTCGTCTCCGTTGCCAATATCGATGCCGTCTGCCGAGGCAAAAGTCGCGAGCCCCAGACGTCTCCAGTGGAAGATATCTTTCGATACCGCGAGGGCAATCCGCGGGCCATGGGCCGACCATGCCGTGTAAGTCATTAGGTATCGTTGAAGAGGTGCCACAAACGTAACGCGAGGATCCTCACAGCCACCGCTGCCGTCGGGCCGCAATTCATAGTCGGCTTCGGGCTCCAGTGCAATGCCGAGCCGCTCGACGCCTTTTGGATCGCCGGCTTCATTGAACCGCACCCGCGCAATCCCGATCCGCGAATAATTTTGCTTCGCGACCAGCCGCGGGAAGAGATACAGTTCGCCATCAGGGCCTCGAACGGCTCCCGGATTGAGAACTCCTCCCACTTCATGCGGATTACCGGGCTCCGGCTCCATGATCATACCCAGGCGTTGCAATTTGAAGCCGCTCATCGAATCTCCTCGCTAACCTTGTGGATTTGCCAGGCTCACTTGTCGCCAAGGCAAGCAAGGATCGTCGTGATGACAAGGTTGGTATCGTCAGGCCCTTTTACAAGGATGGACGCAACACCCGCCTGTTCTACCGGGTAGTCGTTCCCTCCTGGAAACAACGCATCGCCGATGTAGACGATCTCTTTCAAGGAAACGTCGAGAGTTTCACTCAGCTTTCCTATGCCATAGGCTTTGTCGATGCCAGGCTTGGTCACATCGATTGAGGTTGCACCCCCCATGCGAATGGAAAACTCAGGGATAAGCGTCTCGAGGATAGCAGTGATCTTCTTGCGCTTGGCAAAATCGGGATCCCACTTTTGCTTTTCTGCGAGAGGCGCCTGCTGACCAAGCGCGGAGTATGTGACCTGACTTCCCCGGTCTTCAATCACATCTCCCCAAACCTTGTTGGCGCGATAGCCTGCCTCTCCAGCCGCCTTATCCAGAGAGTCAATGATCTTTCTTTTTTGCTCCGCCGTAAGATCCTCCGAATAAAGCTCCTTCCACTCTCCGTTGTATTGAAAGAACTTCGTTCCGCATGTTGGAAGGAGAGACAAATTCGCAAGGAAACTGTCCTGGGGAAGATCGGAAAGAAGCTGCATTTCAAACTGCGCCCACGCGCCTCCAGAGATCACGGCCACTCTGATGATGCCCAGGAGGTCGCGCAGCAGCCCCGCGGTTTGTGGAGCGAGAGACGATTTGCTGGGCGCGAGCGTGCCGTCCAAATCGAACACGATGAGCTTTTTCATTCATCTCCCAACCTGAGATTGTTTTGCATGGACAATTTCTTGAGCGATCAAGGGATCGCAATCTCCAACAGAGTGACTTCTCCGCTAGGTTGAAATGCACACTCTCCGGCCTCCGCCGACAAGAGCCAAACATCTCCCTTGCTTACGGCGTAACGGGTGCCATTGTGCATAATCTGCCCTGATCCCGCGATACCAACCAGAACGCGCGGCTCTGCCTTCGCTCCAACTGTAAACGGCACTTGCCCATGGACACGCCACAACAGGAAGGCATGGCAGTCGAACAGCCTCTCGCGCTTGACAGGGGTCGTAGTCTCGACGCAGGGCGTGACCAGGCCACTATCGCTCGCTCCGAAGCCTATGCATGCAAAAGCCTGGTCCACCTGGAGCGGCCGTGGCTCCTTCGTCTCGGTGTCGATATGGCCCCAATCGTAAAGTCGAAAGGTCACATCGCTATTCTGCTGGACTTCGAAAACCACGACATCGTTGCCCAGCGTGTGCACCGTTCCCGCAGGGATGAATACTGCATCGCCTGGCTTCGGGGAAATGCTCACGAGATGGTCCGCAATCGTTCCATCGGCGAGAGACTGCCGCAGATTGCTGGCAGTGGTACCGGACCTCAGGCCCGCATAAATATGGCTTCCCTTTTCGGCATCAATCACAACCCATGCTTCGGTCTTGGCCGTATCGCCCGCTGGAATCAGTTCAGGATGCGCGTCGCTGGGATGCACCTGGACTGAAAGCATCTCGTGCGCGTCGAGAAACTTCAGCAACAGTGGAAAACGGCTGAAGCGCGAAGACAGGTTGCCGATCAGTTGTTCGCGGAACTGCTCCATCACCTGCCCAAGCGTCTGGCCTTTGAGTGGTCCATCAGCAACCAGGCTTTGGTGATCGCTGCGGTCACTCAGCACCCACGCTTCACCAATGGGTCCATCGCCCGGAAGCGGCGCTGAAAGCAAGCCAGACAAGCGTCTGCCCCCCCACAGACGATATTGATAGATCGGCTCGAAGCGGAGTGGATACAACTGCGCGTTGCCCGTTGCTGGCTGTCCATCGCTCATGATCGAATGCTCAATTCGCAACACTCGCTGGCATCGCAGGTTGCGAATGTCCATTTGGAACCCAGGCCAGGTCGCCACTCAGCACGTAGACAGAAAGGGCCGCTGCCATCAGAATCGCTCCTACCCAGAAACGCCAGTCACGATGCATGCGTCTCCAGTAAGGACCGGGATCGGGCTCGCCCGTGTCGCTGCTATTTCCTTCCAGATTGTGCTTGTTTCCAGTCATGATTTCTCCATCTCCGATGAGTATTCACCGCTGCGTGCCGCCTTGTTGCAGAGCGCACGATGGTACAACGCTTGCTGGGCTGCCGCGACATTTTCCTGGCGGCCACTCCAGATCTCCAGGGCTGGCTGCTGGATAGCACGGGCAAACGAAAATGCAAGCGCCCACGGCAACCGCGACTTGAATCTTGCGTTCATCGCATTCAAACGCGCAGTTGCCAATTCCGCAGGTTGACCGCCTGACAGGAAAGCAATCGCCGGCACTGCAGCGGGCACGGATCGCAGAAAGCAGTTCACCGTGGCGTCGGCTACGTCGTCCAGTGTTAGTTGGCTGCTCGAGGAGATTCCAGGAAGCACCATGTTGGGCTTCAGAACCATGCCTTCCAGGACCACCCTTTGCGCGATCAACTCACTGAACACCGTGCGAAGCACCTTGTCGGTGACCTCGCAACACTGCTCCATGGTATGCGCTCCATCCATGACGACCTCAGGTTCGACTACAGGGACAAGGCCGGCTTCCTGGCACAGCGCGGCATAGCGAGCCAGTGCATGTGCGTTGGCTTCAATGCATCCCCAACTCGGTAGCCCTTCGCCGATCGCAATCACAGCCCGCCACTTGGCAAAGCGCGCGCCCATTTGAAAATATGCCTGAAGGCGATCGCGCAATCTGTCCAGGCCTTCTGTGACTTTTTCACCCGGATGGCCGGCCAGTTCCTTGGCGCCTGAGTCTACCTTGATGCCTGGAATGATACCCGCCTCAATGAGAATTTTGACAAACGTCGTACCGTCTCTCTTCTGCTGACGGATCGTTTCGTCGCAGAGGATCGCGCCGCCTATCGACTCACCGATCCCTGGAGTCGTCACAATCAATTCGCGATAAGCTCTTCGAGCTTCGACAGTCTGCGGAATTCCAAGCTTTTCGAAGCGCTTGTTACAGGTTCCGGTGCTCTCATCCATCGCGAGCAGCCCCTTGTGATCGGCAAAAAGCGACTTCGTGGTGTCTTTTAGCAGTTGCACATTCATTTGGACATGCTCGCTTCCTGTTCCCGTTACGGATAGCTGAGACCGTCCGCTCAGGGCACTTCAGCGAGTAAACATGTTGAGTCGGATTTGCCGACAATTGCGCGAGCGCGTTGATTGCTTTCTGTGTCTTTGCAAGTTGTCTGCCATGAGTAGTATCCAGCAGAACACTGCCGGGTGTCCGGTCAAATGTGAGCAGAACGCATGCACCGCATTGTTTAGAAGCGGGGTGGTAGCTTCTCTGCTTCAACCAGGTACCAAGACCTCATTGAAGCATTCTCGCAGCGATGTGCTCGATTGCTCAGCATCTTCAAATCCAATGTGGGAAACTGCTGGTGCAGCAGGCAGGGTGTTTCCTCGGGGGATGATCAATACCGTGCCCCAGAGCAAAGTGGAAGCCGCTGCGGACCTTCATATTCCCGCGGCCCGCGCCTATTTGGCTGTTGCGGCAGTACACCGCCGAGGCGATCACGAAGCCGCAGAAGAGTTGTGTTCAAGTGCACAAAATTTCTCGTCGGTAGCTTCAGAGAAAACTGACCGGATTCCAAAGCTGATCCCACGCCCCTCTCAGGGCCTAGAGTTTTTTCAATCACCACACGACGATTATGGGAGACATACGGAATGGCCGCTTCGAACACTTCTGCCAACTCGCAACCAAATCGTCTCATCTATCCCGAAACCCGGTACAGGGTTTTCGGGGTCGGTTCAGCTTCCTCTCTTCAATTGGTGCCACGCCCATTGCGCCCGATCAGGATAGCGGTGATTGGGAACCACCTTCCGAGGCAGTGCGGAATTGCGACCTTCACGACCGATTTGTGTAATGCGATCGCTGCCGAATACCCTGCTGCCGAACTATCGGTGGTAGCAATCAACGACGGGCCATCATGCTACCTATACCCCGAGCGGGTGCAATTCGAGATCAGCGAAAGCGATCTCGAGTCCTACAGGGACGCCGCCGAATTCCTGAATTCCGGGAATATCGATCTGGTGTGTTTACAGCATGAATACGGAATTTTCGGAGGCAAATCCGGGAACCACATTGTGGTGTTGCTGAAGCACCTTAAGATGCCGGTAATCACAACTCTGCACACGGTGCTTCGTGAGCCGAATCTGGACCAACGCATTCTAATGCACAAGATTGCCGCACACTCCGAGCGCCTTGTCGTCATGAGCCGATACTCATCGCGGGTCCTGCAGGAGGTCTTCAAAGTCCCGGCCGAGAAGATCGACCTGATTCCTCATGGCATCCCCGACCTGCCTTTTGAGCAGCCGGACCTGTATAAGAATCGCTTCTCTTGCCAGGGCAAGAGTGTCCTTCTCACGTTTGGGCTGCTTTCTCCAAACAAAGGGTTCGAAAGCGTGATCCAGGCCATGCCGAGCATCCTCGCCAGTCACAGTAATGCTGTTTACATGATTGCAGGCGCCACTCACCCGCAGGTTCGTGCCCGTGAGGGGGATCGCTACAGGATCGAGTTGCAGGCGCTGGCGAAGAAGCTGGGATTGGAACGACAGGTTCTGTTCATCAACAGGTTTGTCAGTCCTCAAGAGATGGCCTCACTGGTCGGCTCGGCCGACATTTACATCACGCCCTACTGTCATGAAGCGCAGGCTGTATCGGGAACCCTGGCGTATGCCCTTGGTGCCGGGAAGGCCATCATCTCGACTCCATACTGGCACGCTGCAGAAGTGCTCGGACATGGACGCGGAATGCTGGTCCCGTTTGAGAATCCGGCCGCCATCGCTAAAGCCACAATAGCGCTCCTAGCCGACAATGAGGCACGCGAGGCGATGCGCGAACGTGCCTACCTTTATGCTCGGCCTATGGTCTGGAAGCGGGTAGCTCAGTCCTACATGGCCGCATTCCTGAGGGCTCGCACCCGTTATACGGAACCGGTTCACGAGAGGTTTGCCGTCCAGGTCAGCGCAAAGGGTGCCGAACAGCCCTTCCTGAATGCCTGAACAATCCCGAAACGAAATGTTCGGAGCCCATTTGGGTAAGCCACACCATTGCAATAAAACTGTGCCCATTTATCAATGGCCTGGGCCCAGACAGTATCCGCCTAATTTCAAGAATGATTTTCAGAGGACGCACGAACAAGCCCGGGCTGCTCATTCGTAGCAAGGGCCAGGAGAATGAGTGCCGCGCCCACATGCGCGAGTCGGTCGCGGGCCTGGCCAATGGAGCACGCGATCGCCTTCGTCTCCCGGCTATCCCCTCCCTCGGCGACTAACCGGAAACAACCCCTCAATACAAAACACCCGGCAGCGGAGAGCAACATATCCCACATGATTTCTTTGTATGCACGAATGCGGTTGAGGATTGAGATCTTCATCGCACGACGTTACTCCATTGAAACTGGGATGGATGTACATTCTTGCTCGCTAAAAAACAAATGGCCGCTAGGCCTCGGCTGGCCTGCGCCGTCGTTGGATGCAAGGTTAGGTATTCTCCAAGGAATTCAAAGCCTGCGCTTCAGACGTGGAATTGCGCTTGCCCATCCCACGATAACCAAACCACGGCGACGGCAACACAGAGTGATGGGTTCGCCTTCCGGCGAACCCGCCCAGAGGCATTATGGAAAGACACAAGTGCGTAAACAGTTCTTGGAATGCTGTCACGAATGTCGGCCAGAGTTTACGAATCCAATCCACCTGGCCGTAAAACCGGCTACCAAGAGAAGTGATTTCCCGGAGCCAAGCCCGGGGAAAACCATCTGGACGTACAGCCGACGAATCGTCCACGTGGATCCGCTTTCTCGATGAGTGACTTCGCGATTTGCTGCCCGAAAAGCTAAAGAACAACGGGATTCTACTTTATCGTGGCCAGTCCACGTATGGGAGCGCAAAAAGCGCGCAACTTCCAGCTCTATTCCAATACAGCCTCCTTCAGGGCAGCTTGGTTTCTCCGCTGAACCCAGACCGCGGCGGCGCCTGCAAGGCCGACATCTTTTTGGAGACTCGCGGTGCGAACTGTTGTTTTTTCCGCCGGTACCTCATGGCAACGACCGCGGAAGATCTCTACAGCTCGATCGAGAAAGATATCGGAACTGAGCGTAAGCCCACCGCCGATCGTGATCAGTTCGGGCACAAGAATCGTAGTCAAGTTGGCGAGGCCCAAGCCGACATAGTGGCCTAGACGGTCAATTACCTTCCCTGCGAGCGGGTCACCTGCACGATAAAGTTCGAAGATCGTCTCTGCATCCAATCGATCTGTTGTAAATCTGTGGCTGAGATCATTTTCCAGGTACCATTCCCTTATGGCGTTACCGGACGCCAGGCTTTCCCAGCAACCACTGGCCCCGCAGTAACATTTCGGGCCACTCGGATCGATGGTGTGGTGTCCCATCTCCGGATGGGCTCCCCCCACGCCGCGATATACCTGACCCTGCACAAGAAAGCCAGTTCCAATTCCCGTGCTCAGGGTGACATAGAGAAAACGATCAATGCCGATACCGCTGCCCCATGTTGCTTCAGCGAGTGCCGCCGCGTCCGCATCGTTTTCCATGGCGACGGGCACGGAAAACCGCTTTGCGAGCTCGTCGACCAATTCCAGACCCTGCCAGCCTGGCAAGTTAGCGACGTTGCCCACTGCGCCCTTGATTGGATCTACAGGACCGGTACAGCCGATTCCAATGCATGAAATCGGAGCCTGAGCCTCGCGCAGACAGTCGTTGAGACTAGATTCAATGGCATCGAGCGCTGTTGCACCGCTCGGCAAACTATCCGTGCGAATATTGCGCCGGTTCTTGATCTGACCGTCGAGGGTAACCAGGCCTATCGCCACCTTCGTGCCGCCGATGTCGATGGCTCCAATGAGATCCCGGTCGTCCGTCATTGTCTCCTCGTCAGTCCTCTTCTGGAGAGGTTACCAATTCCAGCCGGTTGCGGAACCCGTTGGTTCGGACTGCACAGTAAACGAATCCGATCGCAAGCCACACTGTGCCGGCAATCTTGGCCACCGGACGAAGTCCCCACCATATGCCGAGACAAACCAGGAAGCCAGCAACCGGCAATACCGTTCCGAGAAGCCGGCCGAGTAGGCTCTTCCTTTTTGAATCGACAAACATTCGCTTTGCCGATGCGAGATTGACTCCCATGAATGCGATGAATGCTCCGTAGTTCAAGAGCTCTGCACCAAATTGATAGGTCAGAAGAAGTGCGCCCACGAGCATCAACGAGCCAGTCAGCAGAATGTTGTTGCGCGGCGTGTTGCGTTTCGGTTCGAGCTTGCCGAAGAAGCCTTTCGGAATCACATTGTCACGTCCCATGGCGTAAAGGAGCCTGACTGAACCAAGCTGTGCTCCAATGCTCGATCCAACGGTTGCCATGAGCAAAGTGAAATTCATCAGGTTGAACATCCAAGGGCCAGCGGCGCGCCCGGCAACCGCAACGAATGCCGTGTCGATATCGGGGTAGGTTCTGAAATTCGGCCAGATCAGTTGGCCTGCATACACTTCAAGACCTCCGAGGATACCTGTCACCAGGCAAAGGGAAACGGTGGCGAGCATGATATTTCGTTCTGGATTCTTTACGTCCTCAGAAAGCGTGCTGATGCTATCGAATCCCATATAGGTAAGTACGGCAATGGACGTGCCCGTTCTCATCGCGCCCCAGGAGAAAGTTGCTGGATTGTAGAACGGGAGGCTCGAAAACAACGCCGAGATTCCCGTGTGATCCCAAAGATAACCGGTGGCGACCACAAAGAATGTAATCAGGACAGTGAACATTCCGATCGTCATGATTGTGTTGGTACGTGCATTCATGCGAATGCCGAGTAAGTTCACTGTTGCAAATGCGGCTGCGAAGAACATGGCCCAGGCGAAGAAAGGGAGCGGGACAATATTCATTGCCGCTTTGCTGCACCAGATAACCCCGATGGTTGGGTTCAGAATGTAATCGAGTGCGATGCTCCATCCAGTGAGTAACCCGAGATTTGGATGAAGTTCTCGACCCACAAAGGTGTATGCCGATCCGGCATTCGGATAGGCGCGGGCCATTCGCCCATAGCTCAGCGCGGTCAACATCATGGCAACCATGGCGACCAGGATTGCCGTGACCGCATGACCACGCGAGACAACGTTCACAATGCCAAACGACGGCAATGGCGCCGTCGGCTGGATGATCACGATCCCATAGAACATGAGGTCCCAGAAACTGAGGACTCTCCGTAGACGCTGCGGGTTGTTGGTCCGCTCTTCTGTCAAAATGTCCGCTATCTTCTTGCTAGTGTCCGGTCAAGTCGGAAGTGCTCAGCGCAGATTTTACAGAAGGCGAGAGACTAAAGCTTTGCAATTGCCATGGCATTGCGCTCGTTTGGAGTTTCCCGTTCGTCAATGGTTTTAGCCTGAAGTTGGTTTCAATATGCGTAATCGCAGACGCCTTTTGTAGTCCGCCGTTGACGCTGACCGTGAAGCTTTCGGCCTTAGGGGAAAGATTCCAAAATCTCGCCACGAGTCCCTTGTCAATCCCGTCTTCAGAGGGCTTGATGGCCCAGAGCAGAGCATCGGAGTTCGATGTCGTCAGCAAGGAGAACTTTGTCTCCGGGTACGCCTTGCCACCTGTGACGCGTCCGGCGACCAAAGGATTCTGATCCTCCAAGGCAAAGCGCATTGAACTTGCAGCATTGAACCTGCCCTGCACGCGAAGCGCAAAGCGCTGAAGAAAGTGGCTGTCTCCTCCCTGTGCAGGAATGCCCAGGCTCGGGCCGTCCACTTGTCCCCCGGCAAGAACGGAAATTTGCGGCGTGGCAGTGTCCAATTCCGATTTGCCATCGGTAATCTTGCTGTGACCGAGCTTCATGAAAGCGTCATCGGAGTTCGAGAGTGTAATGCCAATTCCGTCAGAGCCGCTCATGGCGACAAAGTGGTTCAGCGTGAGCCAATCAAGGCGCGAGAAGGCAGCAGCATAGTCACCCTCTGGTTGGAGCCGTGCGTGATTGATGGCTCCAATCTCTTCATGCCAAACATCGGGCGAACGAAGATTGAAGCTGAAGGCCCACGTCTCCACATCAGAGAAGTTGGCGGTTATTTCGTTGCGAATCGCGATTCGATCGGAACCGCTGAAGATCGTAACTTCTGTCGTATGCGGAATCGGCTTGCCGGCCTTGGCCACGAGTGTGATTGAGACTGGGCCGGAATTCTTCAGAGTGACGGTCCCTTCTCCAGGCCCGAGATCGTTCAGTCCACGGCCGTCGATTTCTGAGGCTAACTCTCTTCCGGCGAGCTTCTTGTCCACGAGACTTTCAATTGAGCCGCGACCGCTCAACCGCAGCCGGTAGCTCTCATTCTCCATT
>Ga0302140_10005107_pt1 | contig 16638 bp, 15 predicted proteins | sample I_Bog_E1_1_FD_202095 | JGI IMG/M metagenome (GOLD analysis project Ga0302140, IMG submission 202095) | Peat permafrost microbial communities from Stordalen Mire near Abisko, Sweden - I_Bog_E1_1 | ecosystem: Environmental > Terrestrial > Soil > Wetlands > Peat | place: Sweden: Abisko, Stordalen... | reverse complement strand
AAATCCACATCGCGCCAGGTGACGAAGCGACCTTCGGCATCACGGAAGCCTGACATGAGATAAAACTTGAAACGCACTTCCTCGGGGAATGCGCAGGCGCGGAAAAGCTTTGCGAGTTCGAAATCCTCATAGATCGGCCGCACGGTTTCGACGAAGCTAGGCCAGTCGGAAGCATTGAGCAGCTTGCCCTTGCCGTGCTGCTTCATTACTTGCGAGATCACGACCAGCTTGTTGTAAATGCTCTTGCCCTTCTGCCCCTGCTTCAGGCAGTCGGTGGCGAAGTCGAGCAGATCCTGGCGCTCGACTTCATCGACGTAGATTTTTTCGCAGAAAGCCTTGAACGAATTCAAGATCGGCCGGTATGTGCGGAAAGTTCTCAGGCTTCGGTGATAGCGCACATACTCGATATAGGCGTCCAACACTGCCGAGAGACTAATGCGCTGCGGGTTCGGTTCAACTACCGGCGCGGATGGAATGATGCCATTATGGGCCGCGGCCAATTCCGCCTGCTTTATCCGCGCTCTCTCCGCAGCGTCTTGGGCAAGTGCGCCCGCAGCTTCGCGGTGGCGCTGGCCTTGATCCCACCATTCTATGAAGTAGCTTCCTTCAGGATGGTTCTCGTCATTCCCACTGACGCGGACGTGGTCTTTTCTCACCCTGCCCTTGCTGTCGAACAGAGCCGTAGCAAGGGCCCACTTTTCGTTGATTTTGACCTGCTTGAGGAGTTTTACGCGTGACGACCTGGGCATTTGGCGATTCCTTGGATGAACCGCCAGTAGAATCGCCTATAAGGAAGCTAAATGCAAGCAAATAAAGGAACACCGTGACAGGGCAGCGTTCTAACCAACTGAACTACGTCCCCACTTTGTTTTCACCGGGTTAGCTGGAAACCCTTGATTTTCCTGTCTTTTCTTACTGTCAACCGTGTCGCCTGTGTCAACCGTTTCCACCCCATATAACCGAATTCCGGGGGTTTATCGACAGGAAACTGTAAGGAAGTACATCCCGACAAGTCCTGACCGGAAGCCCTACGACCCGGAGCATCTGTCCATGCCCCGTCAATGAATTGTAGCAGAGCGAATTCGGGTCAGTATAGCGCAGCCTCGGAATCTCAAGCGGACAGTCTCTCCGACAATCATGAACATCGGATCAAACTTCTCTCGGCCTCGGAAACCGATTTCGTAACAATCAAAATCCCGGTCATTGTTCGTCGCGAGAAGTCGCAATTAATGTAGAAATTCGCTTGTCCGCCATTGGCGAGCGCCGCCCCCCGCGGCATCGTAGTGCGTTCCAGTCTTTCCCTTAGAGCAGGTTGAAAGAGGCTTTAGCGGCAGCGAGCCCCGCAAAACCGTCACCGATAAGCACGATTTCCTTCATTCACCGCCTTACGGCGCGATCGCGTGGGGGTGTTTGCAACTTGACCATGGCTCGGATGTCCCGGTTTTCGAGAATCAGGCCTTGTTGCTCCTGTGTTTCTCGAAGCACAACATCCACCATTGCCCAGGCCAAGTCATCAGCGCGAACGACCTGATTCGGAAACAGCAATCGAAACACGGGATAGACCGCACGTATCAGCCGGTAACTGAGGTTCGGTTCCTTTCGGGGCTGCACTGGGTAGATGTACGCCGGGCGGAAAAGATAAACGTGCGGAAACCCGGCCGCGAGCAGCGCCCTCTCGGCCTCTCCTTTGTAGCGTGCGAAGGCAAGCCGGCTTCGTCCTGTCGGGTCAGCACCATTCCCGCTCAAGAACGAAAAAGCGGCGTTCGGACTGCTGTTACGGAGAACTCGCGCGAACTCAATCGTGTAGCCGGCGGTTATGGTGCGAAGTTCCGCGTCTGAGACCGAACCGGTGTACGTCCCCAGACAATATACCGCCGCATCCTGTTCCGAAAGCAGATCTGCGAGTGAGGAACAGTTTGCGAAGTCTTGATGCACGACCTCTTTCAGCTTGGGCTCTGAGATGCCCAGCTTCTTGCGCCCGATCGAAGTCACGCTTTTGACAGCGGGGCTATCGAGCGCATAACGAAGCGCGTAGCCGCCGACCATTCCCGACGCGCCCACGACGACGACTCGCTTCTGGCCAGGAGTGGGAACGTTCACCGGCGCCCCCGTAGCCAACTTGTCAGTCGCTGTCATGACAGAATGCGCTCTTCGATCCAGTCCACGTACAGCTTGCGCTCCGCGAACAACCATGCGCCGTCCTGCTTCGCGAAGGTGTCGTAATAACGGAGCGCGGCGATCATAAGCTTTCGCTTCGGGCCGTCGACAGTCAGGTGATGGGGCATGCAATACGCTTCCCCTGTACCTCGGTCATTGGTCAGCGTGAGGATAGTGGTCTGGCCAAGAAAGTGCGTCGTCGCGGCATACTTGTTCAGATCCGCAAAGACGGGAGCCAATGCGTCGCGGGAGTTCAATTCCTGTGAAGGCTTCGGGTCGGTGGCATTCATGTACACGACGAAGTGAGTGTCGGCGGTAAAGAGCGCCATCTGACCTTTCGCGTCGCGACGATCGGCGCAATGTGCATAGGCCTCGATGAGCTCGCGTATAGCGAGTCGATCGGCGGCTTCGTTGGGAGAAATTGTCAGGTGCTGGCTCATATAGTTCCTCCTTAAGACTCAAGTATGGCGCGGGTTTCGAGAAACGCCTCGGCCCCGTATTGGCCATATTCACGGCCGAAGCCGGAGTATTTAAATCCGCCCCAAGGCGCCTGCGGATCGTCCGTCATGCCGTTGATCACGACGCGCCCGGCCCAAATCTGTGAGGCCACACGACGCGCGCGCTTAAGGTCAGTGCCGAGGACAGCGGAGTGGAGACCATATTTCGAGTCGTTGGCAATCCGGATTGCCTCGTCTTCGGAGTCATAGGTGATGACACACAGAACGGGACCAAAAATCTCTTCCTGTGCGATCGTCATGTTATTTTTGACGTTGACGAAAATCGTGGGCTTCACGAAGTATCCCGCCTCGAAGCCCGATGGATGGCCCAGGCCGCCGACGAGGACTTCTGCGCCTTCATCTATACCCTTGCGGATGTACGATTGCACCCGGTCGAATTGGTTCTGTGACACCATCGGTCCCACGGCGGTCTTTGGATCCGCCGGATCGCCGACCGGAAAGGAGCGCATCGTGTCCACGATCGCTCGCTTGGCCGCATCGAGTTGGCTCCTTGGAACGAGGAGCCGTGTCCCCGCGGCGCAGGCTTGACCACTATTCATAAAGGCTAAAGTGAGAGCCGCTGGAACCGCCGTGTCGAGCGCGGCATCCTCCAACAGGATGGTCGGTGACTTCCCGCCTAGCTCGAGTGTGATGCGCTTCATCGTCGCGGCGCCGTCGCGCATGATCCCCTGGCCAACAGCAACTGAGCCCGTGAATGAGATCTTGGCGACGTCAGGATTGCGAACGAGTTCGGCACCCACGATGTTGCCGCGGCCGATCACGACGTTGCAGACGCCTGGCGGAAGTTTGGCTGCGTTTATACACTCGATCATTACTTGCGTCTGCAGCGAACTCAGCTCGCTAGGCTTGATGACGACGGTGCAACCGGCGGCCACAGCCGACGCCAGCTTGAGGCAAATGAATAGCGCGTTCGCGTTCCAAGCGGTAATCAGACCGGCCACGCCGACCGGTTCCAACGTGACGGTCGTCTTGCCCCAACTTCGAGTCAAAGGCATCTCGTTGAGCCCCTTCTCCGCGGCTGGAAAGGCATCGATCCCCGATTGCACAATAACCCTGGCGAACTGCACAACGCCTCCGTACTCCTCCACCATCGCAGCGGTTAAATCGTCGATGCGGGCTGAGACGGCCTGATGCAGCCGGCGTAAGGCGCTGGCCCGCTCTTCTTTCGTCGCCCGCCCAAAGGTAGCAAATGCGCGCTTAGCTGCGGCAATGGCGCGCCGCGTATCTTCCTCGTCCCCTAGCGTGACCCGGGCGATCACTTGCTTGTTTGTTGGTTTGATAATATCCATGACCTCGCGGCCATGGGATTCAACGAATGCTCCATCGATGTAGTGCGTCGTGATCGTTTTAATCGTGTCTGTCTTGGTGATTGCTTCCAGAGCTGCCATTGTGTATCTCCTTAAATATGAGTTCTATAGTCAGAACGAAGTGACCACGACGCGGTTCAACGAGCCGCCCTTTAACGCCGCGTAACCATCATTCACGTGGCAGCGAGATCTTTTTCGAAACCAAGTCGTCCAGGTTCATCCGGCCTTGCAGGTAAAGGTCTGAGTACATCGGAATGTCGCGCTTGAAGTTGGTCGAGCCGTAGTTGACTCCTTGGACGTGCTTCTGCCCAGCGATCGCGTTAAAGATGTTCAAACCGATCTCAACATCGGGGCTCGACACGCCGACCAGGTACAGTCCACCGCCGACTCCGAGCATTTCGAGCCCCTGCTCCGCGACTGATTTCTGCCCCACGAAGTCGAAGACGTAATCAGCGCCTCCCGTCAGAAGAGCGCGGACGGCCTCGACGGGCTTCGTCGTCGTTGAGTCGATGACATCGGTAGCGCCGAATCGTTTGGCCTCATCGAGTCGCTTTGCCTGGATGTCGATCACGACGATTGATGTGTTGGGAAATGTGAAGCTGCCACCGAGCTTCATTGGTTTCGTCATTTGATCTTCTGGCGACATTGGGATCAGTCTTGGTTGGGAGCGATTAAGCAATCGATACAACTTCTCAAGGAACCAAAACGAGCTTACCTGTGAGGACCTCTGGTCCACCGAACTTCGATGCTTCGACGTTTTTTCACCTGGGTGTGCTCCTATGCGATCGAAACTGCCGTGGAAAAAGGCGTGACGCACTGCTCCCGAGAATGGCGCATCTTTCCGAATCATTCAGTTCACAGCTTCGCAAGATTTTTTGCTTGGAACCAACCGCCAAGTCTCGGCGCAGATATGGAAAATCCGTACCAAATAGAATCTGATCGATTCCAGCTACGTCGCGCAGCATGCGGAGCACAGGATCGCTTGCGGCAAGGGCCGTGTCCCAATAGACGCGGCGGAACATGTCGGCAGCAGTGCCTCGCTGGTCTCCCCCCGCGATGAATCCCATCTCATCAATGATTGCGAAACGCGCGGCAAGATAAGGGATCGAGCCTCCGGCGTGAGAGAAGATGTACTTCACGTTTGGCGTGCGCGCGAACCTGTTCGTGTAGTGCATTTGAGCGACAGCACGGTTCGTGTCGGTTGGGAAATCCAGCAGATTGTCAGGCAGTCCCAACGAATGAGTAACCGCGTCCGGTGAAGGATTGGGATGCACATAGACGACTGCCTTGCGACGTTCGAGTTCTTCGAAAACCGGCTCCAAGAGAGCGTCTCCCAGATAGACGCCGTTGGAGTTCGTGAAAAGAACGAACCCATCCAACTTAAGGACATCGAGTGCATACAAGAGTTCCTCAAGGGAGGCTCCGACATCTGGCAAGGGGAGGCAGGCGAATCCTCCAAAGCGATCTGGTTGTGAACGGATCAGGTCGGCCGAGAATTCGTTGCATCGGCGCGCCAAAGCTCGCGCTTTGGCGTTGTTTCCCGTATGCACGCCGGGCGTACTCAGAGAGACAACGGCAACGTCGATGCCCGCGTCGTCCATGAACGAGATGCTTGCTTCCCTGGACCAGCGAAGGGGCGCAAGTCCTCCGATTGGTGCATTTGCGTTTTCCGTTTCCTCCCAGAAAAAATCCGGCAAAATGTGGTGATGGGTGTCGATGGTCAACGACTTGTCTTGAGCATTGGTCATGCGATCCCTGCCTCTAGCCTAGAATCAGCTGCGCGGCGCGACCCGCAATCATATGAGCCGACGCGTTTGTCCCCGGCCCCGTGATGATCCGTGGCATCACGGAAGCGTCCGCCACGCGTAAACCCAAAATGCCTTGTACCCGAAGCTCTGGGTCTACAACGGCGAACTTATCCACGCCCATCTTGCAGGTACCAACTGCGTGTCCGAAGCTCGCCGAGGCAAGTCTGGCAAGTTCCCTGATCGCCCCGGTACTCGCTTTGGGTCCTGGTATCAGTTCGCTCTCGCGCAAACTGTCGAAGGCGTGCTGATTTCCGATTTCGCGCGCTGCGTCAATCCCGCTTACGACGGCGGCAAAATCCTGATCCGTGCCGAGATAATTGCCGTCGATCACAGCGGCATCAAGAAAGTTGGTGCTCGCTAGACGGATGGAACCTACACTCGTCGGCTGTACTAGAGCTGGCGCGATTGTGAAGGTATCCGCCGAAGGCACACCAAAACGCGCAGCTACCTCGGGCGTAACCACTGGCAGTTGATGAAGTACAAGACTGATGTCTGTGTCTGCGGAAGGACTGCTCGACAAGTAAGCCTCCGCCTCGACTGCGTTGCTGTCGGCCGGCCGATCGGGCATCTTGCCCTTGTACTTGAATACGACGCCGGAAACGAGCACATGGTCCTGCAGATTTTCGCCAACTCCAGGCAGGTTGGCGACGACATCGATTCCAAGACTGCGAAGCGTCTTCGCTTCCCCGATTCCCGAAAGCATCAGAAGCTTGGGGCTATGGATGGAACCAGCAGCGAGGATCACTTCCTTGTCGGCCGCGAGATCTTTCATAGTGCCGTCGGTCATTACGTTGACGCCCACGCAACGAGTACCTTTGAAATTCAGCTTCACGACGTTGGTGTTTAGCAACAGCGTGAGGTTCGGCCTCGGCAACGCCGGACGCAAAAAAGCGCGAACCGCGCTGACGCGAGTTCCATCCGCAGCTATGTTCATGTTGATGTAGCCAGCGCCGGGACGCATCGGTCCGTTCACGTCATCAAGAATCGGCATGCCCATCTCGCGGGCTGCTTCGAGAAATGCTGGCGCGGTGGGATGCGGATCTTTTGGACGGCGGATGTGTATTGGACCGCCAGTTCCGCGCCATTCATTCGCGCCACCTTCCCAATCTTCTTGACTCTTGAAGACCGGAAGCACGTCGGCGAATGCCCAACCCTTCGCTCCGTTCTTTGCCCAGCCGTCGTAGTCACGCTGCATGCCGCGCATCCACACCATCGCATTGATGGTGCTACCGCCGCCCACCACATGGCCGAGGGCCATATTGAATTTGCGGTTGTCCAAGCGCGGCGTGGGAGTGATGGGCAGGTGGTAATCGAGCGGGCCGCCGAGATTGTAGAACCAGATGCTTGGGTTCAGGATGGTCGGCGCGTCGTCCGCTCCCCCCGACTCGACGAGGAGAACTTGCGCGCCGGACCCGGACAATTCCGCGGCAAGAACCGACCCAGCCGCGCCTGCTCCTACGACGATGTAGTCATGTCGTTTTTTGTCATTCACTACGTTGCTCATCTTGAACCTCCTAAAGCCGGAACCTAAAATCCGCTCTGATGAACGGCCCGAAAATCAGAAGGGATACTGACGCTGGCCGCTGTGGGAGTTGATCCAAATGAGGTCGCTAAAATCCTCCAAGCTACGAGGTCCCGTACGTCCCCAGCCGCTGTCGCGAACTCCACCCATTGGCGCGTGAATCTCGTCATTGACGGTTGGTGAATTCACGTTCACGATGCCCGCGAGGACTTTCGGTGCCAGTTCAAATGCCTTATAGGTATCGCCCGAGAGAATCGACGAGGTGAGGCCGTACATCGTCCGATTCGCAGCGGCGACGGCATCTTCTGGCGTATCGACTGCCTCAACAATGACGACCGGTCCGAAGGTTTCTTCGTTAGCGATGGCAGCGTCTGGAGGAACATCCGTCAAGATGGTTGGAAAGTAGATCTGGCCGTCGCTCTTGCCGCCAGCTCGAACTTTGGCTCCCCTGGCAACAGCGTCTTTGACGCGGTCATCGATCATCTTCAGGGCATCGCGAGTGATAATCGGACCAATGATCGTCTTGTGGTCAAGCGGGTCGCCCGCGGGAAGAGTGCCCGTACGAGCAACAAACTTGGTGAGAAATTCCTCATAGATCTTGCGTTGAATGATGATCCGGCGAGTGTTCAGGCAGATCTGGCCCTGATGGAAGAACGATCCGAAGGTTGCGGTGCGGACTGCATAATCCATGTCCACATCGTCCAGAATGAGGAGCGGATTAAAGCCGCCAAGCTCCATCACAGTCCGCTTCAATGTGCGACCCGCGCGTTCCGAAAGCATCCGAGCGGTCTTTACTCCGCCAATGAGATTGATGATCCGAACCTCCGGACGGTCAAAGAATTCGTCGGCGATTGGGCCGGCGGCTCCTGGGGCATGTGTAATGACATTGATTACCCCAGCAGGAAACCCGGCTTCCTCGGCGACCTCGGCAAGCATGATTCCCGCGGAGACCGGCGCAAATTCAGATGGCTTCACAACCACCGTGTTGCCCGCAGCTACCGGCGATATGACGGCTCGCCAGGAAAGAATGTTCGCGCCGTTCCAGGGAGTAAAACTTGCGCAAACACCCAACGGGCGTCTTAGACCGATCGAATGGGTATGAGCCTGGTTAGTTTCGAGCACCTCGCCCTTGGGCAGATAAACCCAGCCGGCGACCTGCTGCAGCGTCGCCGCAACTAGATCCATCTGGAACGTGGAGAACGAGATGGTGGACCCAGTTTCGCGAGCGAGGATTTGTGCAATCTCGTCTCGACGGCGCCTGACTATCTCCGCAGCCTTCAAGAAGAGGCGAGCTCTCTCCGCAGGCGTAGATTCAGCCCAGGCCGGAAACGCTTTGGCTGCCGCATCCACCGCGGCTCGCGCGTCCGCGCGGGATGCTGCTGCGACGCGAGCGAACAGCTTTCCACTGTATGGCTCGTGGACCTCGAAGAACTTTTTGTCTGCTGCTTCTCGCCACTGATTGCCGGCAAAATAGCGATACTCTTTCACATCGATTTCTGTGGATGGCATTGTTTTGGACCTCCTCTTTCGTCGTCAAAGTCTTGGAATGTGGTCATGTTTGTCCACGACCGACAGGTTCGGAACACCGCTATCTCTCGACGGAAGCCGAGGTCTACTCGCGTCTGTCGTGGGCTTTACGCGCGCTCTCCTTCGTCGTCCGCTCGGGCGCATGCTTCTACGCTCCTTTCGGCTCCGTAGCGCTCAGCAGTTGCATTTCCCAACCGAATACAGATCCAGATGCGCCGCCGTGATCCAGCAGGATCTGCGCCACCTCGCTCAACTTGGCGGTACGAGCCCAGTCCCGCTGTAGTTCGCCGGCCATCCCCAGCCATGTAATCGGTTGAGCGCCCGCGGCGACCAGACGGCGGATAGCCATATCGTGTGCTTCCACCGACACGCCGCCCGACGCATCCGTAACCACGTAAACGTCAAATCCCTCACCCATCGCGTGGATTACTGGCATTGCCAAGCACATCTCGCTCCAGAGGGCTGCGAAAACAACCTTTCGTCGCCCCGTTTTCTTCACCGCTTCGACAACCCTTCCGTCCTCCCAGGCGTTGATGAACGTGCGATCAATGGTTTTTTGATTTGGAAAAACGTCCTGGACGGTCTTGAAAATTCGGCCTCCGCGCTGCTCGTTTACGGTCGTCAAGATCGTGGGAACGTCGAATGCCTTCGCCGTCTTCGCGAGGGCAGTAACGTTATTGATAACCATCGTTGGCTCATGGCTGTTGACGTTTGCGAGCTGAAACGGTTGATGGTCAATCAATACGAGCGCGCAGTTATCTGGGGTAAGAAGTGCTTCGAGGCCGACTTTCGTAATCGCTTGCAAGATTCATCCCTCCAAAAATAGTTGTTTGCAACTACGGTGATCGCCTACCTTGATCGCCGCGCGTCAAGACTCAGCGGTCCGGCTCCGAACTGAGTGACCAGCAAGGCTCCGCCGAGGATTGAAAGATTCTTCAGAAACATGATCATCTGTAGCTGCGCCATCGCTGGATCCGTCAGACCCCAGAATTTGTGCATTACCGGAGTCACGACCACGAGGAACAGGACCATGAACCAGGCTCCGATCTTGGCCTTGTATCCCAAGAGAACGCTAAACCCGCCGATGAGCGAGACGATGCCCATCAGCGGAACTCCGAGCGAAGCGAGAGGAGCTCCTTGAGACGCGGCATACGCAATCCCCTGTTTCGTGAAATCTTGAGGCGAGGCCATCAAGAAGATCAGCGCGAAAAACAGACGTCCGAGAATTACGATTGCACTCTGCGGGACATTTATGGTTCTAACTCCTTGCGAAACCGCGGTTGAACCTGCTGCCATTGAATTTCTCCTCTAGCCTATGCGGCCAACTGTCGGAACGACACGACAGTAATGGATTGGGAAGAGCTGGATAAATTACATATTCCTAGTAGTGGCCTGCCTTCTTTGCCGCGCATGTCTAGTGCTGCGAAGTTTTGGCCGGTAGAACTTTGGAAATACGGAAGGTCACGATGATCCCATTGGGACGATTGTGAACATCCGTTTCGAGGTAACCATTCAGACGAAACCAAATTGTTCCGCCGCCGAGTTGGAGTCCAGGGCCAAGCCCGACCGTGCGCTCCCTTGAATTGCGCACATCGATGCCATTGATTTGATGGTCGGTGAACTGTTGCAGCCAGTAACCGTTAAAGCCGAGCCTGACGTTTTTCCATAGTTCGTAGGAAGTCGCGTAGTTCACGTGAAAAGCCTGCCCTGGCTGCATGTTTCTAATTCCGAATCCCACGAATGGATCGTTGTTAGTCGAATTCCACAGATAGTGGAGTCGAGCGCTGAACTCTATCTTTTTGCGCTCATAAGTCAGTGCATAGTACGGATTGACCACAACGAAGTGATTGCCGATGTTGACCGGCTGATTGTCGCTGTACTTGCCTGTGGGCAATTCGACGTCCAGTACCACGCGATGGACAAACACACCGCTCCCAATCTTCTTCGGTGCCCACTGCAATCCAGCGCCGACTTCCAGGTCTGCCAATCCGCGCACTCTGGAGGAGGTGCCATTCGCAAGGTCCACATCGAGATCCACTAGCGGTTGCAAAACCTCTCCCGCCGGCCATCCTCCGAGAATGCGTTTCTTGCTGATGAAGGCTACATATGTGGTGGTGCTATAGGCTGTAATGCGATTGCGCCCTGGAACCGTCTTCCCTTGAGAATCCTTGAGTTCGCTTGCGAAGTCAGCTACCGGGAACTCCTGCAAGAGCCAGCCAGGAGCGCCAAACGCGTCCTCGAAGTTCGTGTCGCCTAGATTCACGGTCGGTAGCTGGACCTGAGCAGAACAGATGGCAGTCGCCACCAGCAAGCAGAGAACGCGCAAACAACCGAGTGCCTGTCTGGCAGAAACGCAGACGAAACTCTTATCGAGATTTATTTCGATCTTCTTCTTACGCATCCATGTCCGCCGCGAAGGTTATCTCGCGGCGATAGTAGCGGTGGCGAAGAGCCAAGCAAATTACATCTTCCCAGTAGTGCCAAGGAATGGCTTTAAAGAGGCAGAGTGTCAGAGCACTCGCGTACAGAAATCGGAGTTCGGCATAGCGCAAACCATGAATCTGCACGTCTGGTGTCTATTCCATATTCATGTAATGAACTACCGCTAATCTGGGGACCGCCGGCATCGCTATAATCGTCAGGGTGTAGGCTCGATTCGATGACAGGTATGCTGCGCAGCCCGGCGGATCTTCGGGTGCTTGGCGCGGGGGGCCTTCACGAGACCCGCAGAGGTCGCCATGGAACCCATAAAAGAGACGGTCTATATCGTCGACGATGACCCTAGGGTGAGGGAGGCCTTATCGTCGCTTTTGCGTGCGACCGGCAAGAGCGTCCGGATCTTCACTTCAGGGAAAGACTTCCTTGATTTTCAACGTGAGGATTCGTGCGCTTGCTTGATCCTGGATCTCAAGATGCCGGGACTGGGCGGACTAGAGGTGCAAAGATCGATCGCTTCTGAAACTTCGATCCCCGTCATCTTCATCACTGGGCGCGGTGATATTCCATCAACCGTGACTGCAATGAAAGGAGGGGCGATTGACTTCCTGACGAAGCCGATTGACGAATCTGCGCTACTCGCTTCCATTGAAAAAGCGTTACAGCAGGATCGCGCGAATCGCAAAGACGCAATCGAACAAGCGCGGTTGGTCACTCGGTATGAGTCTTTAACGCCTCGCGAACGGGAGGTACTGCCGCTTTTGGCCAATGGATTTCTGAACAAACAAGCGGCATTCGAGCTGGGGATTACTGAGTACACAGTTCAAATTCACCGGGGACACATCATGCGAAAGATGGAAGCTGATTCTTTTGCCACTTTAGTCAAGCTCGCAGCCAAGCTCAGACTTGAGCCGACCCGGACAGCTAACAGGAATACATGAGAAACATTTTGCGGGATTTCTTGTAGAGTGCAAGCGAGAACTGGAGTTGAGATGAACTTTCAGGCTCACACGATTGCGGTGATTGATGATGATCCGCGCGTTCTCGAATCGCTTGTGAACCTGCTTGCTTCATACGGATATTCGGCTCAGAGCTATATCTCGGCGGAGCAGTTCCTACAAGCTGGCGGACCAAGGAAATGCAGTTGTATCATCGCCGACGTCGAGATGCCCCAGATGAGCGGCTTGGGATTGCTAGAACACTTGAAAGGCAGCGAGTGGGACGTGCCAATGATCCTCATTACCGGCAAGCCGTCCGTCCGATCAGAAGCCTTTTATCGGGAACGCGGTGCGATTGGCTTCTTCAGGAAACCCGTCGACGGCGACACCCTTGTCGAACTCATTTGCTCCGTATGCCGGCCGCCGAAACCAGATGTCAACTGACCCTGTGCGTACCATTTCGCAGAAAAGCGTCGAAGAACTGGAAAGAAGCGAGTTCTATTTAGCCGAAGCTCAACGACTCGGCCGTCTCGGCTGTTGGGTTTTTAGCCCCGCCAAAGGATTCGAATACTGGTCGCGGGAACTATTCCAAATACATAGTCTTGACCCGAGCTCGGAACCACCGACTTCGGAGAAGTATCTAACACTGATCCATCCCGATGACCGTGAGTTCATGCGATCGCTAATGCGGCAGATGCATGGAGGGGGGCTGCCTGAATTCGATGTCACGAAACGCATCTTGCGTCCAAACGGCGAGACCCGGTACGTTCGCTGTGTCGGGAATTCCATACTCGACAAAGGCGTACTAAAGAGAATAGGCGTTGGCGTTGATGTCACCGAGTACGAAGCAGCGGTTCGGCGACTTCGACGGCATGAAGCGTATCAAAAAGAGGCGCAACGACTAAGTCATATAGGAAGTTTTGGGTGGAAGCCCGACAGTGGAGAAATCGTTTGGTCGGAGGAACTTTATCGAATTTTCGAATACGAGCCTTCGACGACGATCACGATGGAGAACATCATCCAGCGGACTCATCCAGAAGACCGGTCTTTAGTGGGCGAGGCAGTGCGGCGCGCCGCGAGCACTCATAGCGCATTCGATCTTGAGCACCGTTTGCTTTTTCCCGATGGGCGCATCAAGTACGTTCGGGTTCTGGCCACACCCTTATCAGAGCCTGAAGGCGATCTTTCGGAATATACCGGCGCGACTGTCGATGTCACAAACCAAAAGCGAGCCGAAGAGACGCTTAGGAAGAGCGAGAAAGAGCTTCGAACCCTCGTCGAGATCATCCCCGCCTATGTAGGAACGTCATCCCCTGACGGAACGGTTGAGTTCTTGAGCCAGAGCTGGCTTGAGTACTCGGGCATGAGCAGAGAGCAGGCAATGGGCTGGGGCTGGGCCGGTGCGATCCATCCGCAAGACCTGGATAGAGTATTGACCGCTTGGCAGGCAGGATTAACTTCGGGAGCACCAGTCGAGCAGGAACTACGTTGCCGAAAGGCGGATCAAACCTATCGCTGGTTTCTGAATCGAAGTCTGCCACTGCATGATGATGAGGGCAAGATTGTTAAGTGGTACGGGATTCTCTTCGATATCGATGAATTGAAGGAGACTCAAAGGGCGCTTCAGGAGCGAGAGCATGAACTGCAGGGCATAATCGACACCATTCCTTCCCTGCTTTGGGCTTCGTCGCCAACGGGAGAGATTACCCATATCAGTCAAACAGCCCTGAACTATAGTGGATTGCGCTTCGACGATTTCCTCAATTTGGGGTGGAAGCAGTTTATTCATCCAGATGATTTTGAGGACGCAGCGAAGGCGTTTTTTCATTCGATGGAAACGGGGGAGTCAATTAACGTAGTTCACCGTTTGCGACGCGCGGACGGGGAATATCGCTGGCACCACGCGAGAGGCGAGCCGTTGCGCGGTTCCGATGGCAAGATCATTCAATGGTACGGGCTTTCCACAGACATCGATGAGCGGAAGAGAGCAGAAGATCATCTTCGGGATACACGCATTGAGCTTAGTAGGGCGGCTCGAATTGCGACCTTGGCAGAGCTGTCGGCTTCGATCGCTCACGAGTTAAACCAACCGCTAATGTCCGTATTGGCCAATGCACAGGCGGCCAAGCGCTGGTTAGCGGCAACTACGCCAAATTTGAAGGAAGCGTCTGCCTCAATCGACCGAATTATCAGAGACGCCAAGGCGGCCGATGAAGTGATGCAACATATTCGTGCGCTTTTCAAACAGGAGCCCTACGATAAGGCTGACGTAACGGTACTAGAAGTGGTGAAGAGCGCAGTTCGTTTCGTGCAAGAGGATCCGAACAAACGCGAGGTTAGAATCGATTGGAACCTCGATAAAGACATTCCAAGCCTCTTTGTGGACTTTATCCAAATTCAGCAGGTCTTCGTCAACCTGATTTCGAATGCGATCGACGCAATGGAAGGAAAGTCAGTTCTGCCTTGTATCCAGATTCGAGCAGCGCAGCAGGGGACGAGGGAGATATTAATCCAGGTTATTGATAACGGCCCCGGAGTCGAGGACCCTGAACGAATCTTCGATGCTTTTGTGACTACAAAGAGAACAGGTATGGGGATGGGGCTTGCGATATCGCGCTCCATCGTTGAAGCTCATGGTGGCCGGCTTTGGGCCGAGAATAACCCGTCTGGCGGGGCGACATTCAACGTCGCCTTACCACTTTCGATTGGGCAATCGAATCACAGTTCCAGTTAAGGTGGGCACTCGGGCTCTGACTCGCGCGGAATATCAGGTATGCTCACGCTGCGGCTTGTCGTAATAGATCTTCGATTTTCCTATCCAAATCCCTGGCGACCTCTAGCGCGTCGCGATTCCCATAAGGGGCTAAGAAGCTCGCCATCCTGTCATATGACAAATGGACGCCATCGGCGCGCTCGTCTACAAGCACGGTAACCGGCGCATAAGAGCCCGCATCCGGGATATGCTTGACCATTTCCTTCATGATGAGAGGATTGCCAAGGATGAAACGAATCATCTTCGGAGCCTCGCGGCCTGTTTCTTTGCGCAGAACCGCACCGTGATCCAGTTGCATAAACAGCATTAGTCCTATTTTGCTCAAGCCTTTCTCAACTGCGCTTTTCAGTTCCGCAAATGAGCGCGCTTCGTGAGTTGATCTCCCAAATTCAGCCATATCCGGATGACCGATAGAGGCGTAAAGAACCGCCACCACCTGATCAAAAGGTTTAGAGGAGATAAGGCTGAATCGTTCAACTTCAATTGTTCTGATCATCTCGAAGATCCTTTCTGGTCCTCTCCAATGCCAAAGAGACTTGCGCGCTGGTTCTGATTTCTAAACTTGAGCCATCCCTCCGTCCACGAAAAGTTCGATTCCCGTGATGTAACTGCTCTCGTCGGAAGCGAGAAATGTCACCGCTTTGGCAATCTCTTCAGGGCGGCCGAGACGTCCCAATGGAATTGCGGTCGAAAGGGCTTTGATCCGCTCCTGACCAACTTCCGAGGAACCAACGAGCTCACTGAAACCCGGAGTATCTGTTGATCCGGGACTGATCGCGTTTACGCGGATCTGACGTCCTTTAAGATCTGTACTCATAGTTCGAGCAAACGAACGGACCGCAGCCTTGCTTGCGCTATAAACGGCGTTCGCCGGCAGGCCCTTGCTGGCGACGATCGATGCACTTAGAATGATCGATGCTCCGTCCGCCAGCAGTGGGAGTGCTTTCTGCACGGTAAAGAGCACGCCTTTCACATTGGTATCGAAGATGGAGTCGTAAAGTTCTTCCGTAATTTCATCCAAACGGCCATATCTGGCGACTCCAGCGTTAGCGAAAACGACGTCGAGGCGACCTTTTTCTTTCTTGATCTGCATGAAGAGACGGTCAAGGTCAGCTAACTTGGATACGTCTCCCAGCACGCTAGTGACGTTGTCGCCAATCTCCTGGGCTGCTTTGGTGAGTTCACCTTCGCGACGGCCACTGATAAAGACATACGCGCCTTCGAGCACAAATTGCTTTGCTGTGGCAAGACCTATCCCAGAGTTGCCACCCGTGACTAGCGCGATCTTTCCGCTCAATTTGCGCATACCTTTATCTTCTCTTTGCCGTCGACGATTACCTGCTGTACCTCCAGCCGAAAGCTCAACTCTGCCCTCATGGACGTCCTATCACATGCAAAGATCTTCCAGATGGCTTCTCCAACCGTGTCAGTGACCCGATAGGAGTCCTGGATCGCCAATGCGTGACGTCTAGCTGGCGATCTCCTGCAAGAGCGGAATCATGCGATCATCCAATATCTTAGGAACCGGTGAATCCTTCATTTCTGGAAATTGGCTGAAGAACGAAGTTGGAAGATCGATGTCGATGCGCGCATCTTCGCCATCTTTTTGTGAGACGCAAAAGCGCACCGGCGCTCCAAGACCTGCGCGTTCA
>Ga0302140_10005105_pt1 | contig 16640 bp, 3 predicted proteins | sample I_Bog_E1_1_FD_202095 | JGI IMG/M metagenome (GOLD analysis project Ga0302140, IMG submission 202095) | Peat permafrost microbial communities from Stordalen Mire near Abisko, Sweden - I_Bog_E1_1 | ecosystem: Environmental > Terrestrial > Soil > Wetlands > Peat | place: Sweden: Abisko, Stordalen... | reverse complement strand
CCGTTCGCTGTCGTGAGTGTGGGCATTTCCTTCTGGGGTAAACGTGGCTGCAGCGGCTGGGGAGATAGGTCTGGCCTCATCCACATGTCGGTATTGTTCATAGCCAGGTGATGGCTCTCTGATTTCGTGGTGCTCACGAATTGACGCTGGCTCATCCATATCTTTAGAAGCAAATCCAAAGCCATCACTTCCAGCATCGTCATCATTGTGCCTAATTTCTTCGTGGACTTTAGGTGCAGCACCTTCCCACAAGGCAGGATCGTCAAAAATGTCGTCACGTAGCGTGGGTCCAAGATCAATGCTCTTCTTTTTCTTCTCTTTCTTCGATAGTTTCCTCTGAGGTGTGGTTGAGGAAACATTCTTGGATGGACTGTCCTGGTTTTCGTCGCCTCTGCTGAGCAGAGCTGCTCCAGCAAGAGCGGCACCTGTAGCTGCCAATATTGCCATATTGCCATGCTCGTCTGCTAACTCATCCTTCGGCATTCCGGATGAAGTTGCTGGTCTGGAAGATTCGACCGAAGACGGAGGTTCTGAGGGTCGTTTCTTGCCCTTCCTGCCTTTCTTGGTAGGTCTGAAGAAATCATCGACGGGAGCGGAGTCAGTAGTGCTTGCAATGTGAGACAATGACTCGTCGTTCGCGATGTCTTGAATAACAGGCAACTCTCTTTCGATCTCGGCCTCCTCAACTTCGTCTGCCCAGGAAGTCAACGGTGGCTTGGTCAATGCATCCATATTGTCGTCCAAGGAGATATCCGCAACCGTGGCTTGGCGTTTACGCTTATCTTTCTTTGATGGGGTGCGGGAGAAATTGCCGCCAAAGGGATTCACATCCTCACCAGCCGATTGTTCGGAGTATCGTTCGGCGTGATCTGCTCCATCCAATTCCTCGGTCTCCATGGCTACCGGGCTCGAAACTGTTTTCTTGATTGGCGTGTCAGTTTCGGCTGCAGCAATGCCTATCGGCGAGGTATTAGTAGGCCCCGATATAGCTGCTCTGCTCTCGGATGTAGAACGGGAAGATCTCTTGCTGCTTTTCTTATCCTTCTTCGACCTTTTGGTGACAAAGGCAAAAGCCTCATCAGTGGGTTCTTGCTCCTTGTACTCTTCAATAGTCGATCCCAAATCTCTGGAATCTCGAACCTGAGGCCTTGAGCTCTCCAGGGCTTCATCGTCAAAAGTTGCAGGCATAGGTTCCTCGGCTTGCACTACAGGCACGTCAGATTCTGCTCGAGCTGGCCCTAGGCTAGGCCGGGAATTGTCGTCCACAAATGGGCTTGCGTTGACGATGGTTGAATTTTCCTCTGCTGGTTCCGCTGGCGTAAAGAGACCAGATTTTCTCTTCTTTTTGTCCTTTTTCGACTTCTTGGTACTGAAAGACGCCAATTCATCAACTGGCTCTTCGATGTTGCCCTCGGCCTTTCCATCAGTCAGAGCTTCCGGCTCTCGAGTTGATTCACTTGCTACAGCTTCCCTGGAGACGCCTTCTGTTGGCGACGAAACTTCCCTGATGCTCGTCTCGGCTTCTGCGATGGGGTCTGACAGAGTCAGAACCTCAGAAAGTCCTTCGGACTGACTTCTTGATAGGCTCTTGCTCTTCTTCTCCTTCTTCTCCTTTTTATTTGGGAAAGATGCCCATTCGTCTGTTGGCGCCTGGTTGTTGTCTTCTGCCGTGACTCCTGGTAGTAATTCCTCATTTGGCTCACCTAGCACTTCCTTGGACTCTCTATCATTCTCAATGAAGTCATTTGTAGGCAAATAGCGCTCCTCGGTAGCAATTTCAGGTTCCAAAATGGGCCCCAGCAGAGGAACGGGCGGGCCTAAAGATGCAGTCCTGGACGAACCTTTTTTCTCCTTGTCTTTCTTGGATTTCTTGGCTGAGAAAGAGCTCCATTCATCGGCGTCCTCCTTGTATTGGTGGCCTGAAGCAGAAAGTGCCAAGTTCTCCAGATCAGGATTGTCATCCGCGACAGTCTCATCTCTCTGTGTAAGCAGGGGGTTTTCAACGATCGACTTCGATTCCACCACAGGATCCAATGGGGTCGAAAATGCAGATGCTTCCTCAGAATCGTCCTTGGTAGAGTCCTTTCGTTTTTTCTTGTCTTTCTTGGATTTCTTCGTCGTGAAGGCAAAGTCACGGAAGATATCTGGTGGGCCGCTAGTCAATGCCTCTTCTGCTGGCTGATCGATGGCAGTGTCCTGTTCGAAAGCTGCTTCTCGAGTTGTTGATTTAGGAGGATCAAGTTCGGTCTTGATATCTGAAGGCTCGCTGGATGGTTTTCCTTCGTCCAAGGTCATGGCTAGCTCAGGGTTGCGATATTCATCGTCAGGGTTCGGAGGCCGAACATCCTCAGCAAAGATACTGAGAGCAGCATCATCTTGCCTGCGAGGTTCCTCTATTTCCTTTGGCAGATCTTCTGGCATGGGTGTTTGCTGCGAGCGCTTGCGCTGTTTCTTCTCCTTCTTCGACTTCATAGATGAAAATTCGAATCCGTCCTCTTGATCCTCTGCTAGTGAACGAAGGGAGGCACCAGCGTCATCACCCAGATCCCGGCTGTCGTGTCCAGACTGATCCTCGTTCTCAACGACTTGTTCCTCCGGTGCCTCATCGAAAGTCGAACTCCGAAGTAGACTTCCTCGTTTCTTCTTGTCCTTCTTTGATTTCTTTGACGAGTACTCGAATCCAGCGTCTTGCTCGTCTGCTAGGGGAGTAACTGTGGCATTGTCATCGAAGTCCCGGCTGGCAGCTTTGACGTCGACCTCTTCTGCTTGCGGCTCTGACGTCTCTTCAAAAGTCGAACTTCGAAGTAAGCTACTACGTTTCTTCTTGTCCTTCTTAGACTTTTTCGACGACATGGCGAACCCATCGTCCTGATCATCTGCCAATAGAGGAATCGTGGTAGTGACCTCTTCGACTCTTTCTCGGCTCTCAAGGTCGTCTTGGATCTCCATGACTTTCTCCTCGGATGTCTCGTCAAAGGTCGAGCTCCGGAGCAAACTTGCACGTTTCTTCTTGTCCTTCCTGGATTTCTTTGACGAGAACTCGAAATCATCACCTGCTCCGCCAACAGCTTCTGATTTGGCATTGGGGATGGACAGGTCCTCTTCCCGTGGCGTAAAGCCGACATCGATGTCACCTTGACCATCTGACTCCTCTTGAGCGACTATACTTTGGCGTTTCTTGTCTTTCTTCGTCGATTTAGAGGGGATACTCCAATCATCTTCCTGTGCTGCTTGATTGGGCTCCGGCACGATGTCCACGGGCTTCATGTCACGAGCGGCGTGTAACGCTTCGACTTCTTGTCCGAAGTCACCTCTGGGGATGTCTTCTTCTGTGGCCAGTGGTAAAGTACTGTCTCTTCTCTTGCCTTCTTTATCTTTCTCGGTCTTTTTCATAGATGTTGCAAAATCATCTTCGCGTTCAATAGCAACAGGTTCAACAGAAAATTCTGGTGTGAATTCGGGTTGGCTTGGGGCGACAACATCTCGACTTTCGTCTTGGTCCTTCACTTGGGTCTCTGAGGCCCAATCATCCTCAGCAGTCCTTTGCAGGATGCTATCTCGTTGGTTGCCTTTCTTGTCCTTTTTAGATGTTGTCGTAAACTTCGAGTCGTCCTCTTGCTGAGCATACTCGTTCTTGCCTTCTTCAACACGTCCTGAATCTAAAGCTTCAATGCTTTGTGATCTGCCTTCGTCATCCTCAGGTACTGGGAGAGCGTCGGATGGTAATTCGTCGCCTTGAATATCGGGCAGAAGACTTGGGCGCTTTCGGTCGCTCTTGTTTTTCTTGGACTTCTTCGTAATACGAGTAAATTCATCCTCGCGGTCATTCACTTGATCGGTTTCGACGAGGTCTTGATAGGCTTCAAAATTGTCACTCTTGGCGTTTCTGGGTTGAGCATCAGACAAAGGTTCATCTTCGGCGTTCGACCGAAGTAAACTCCCGCGCTTTTTATCTTTCTTGTTCTTCTTCGACTTCTTTGTCGCGAAGGAAAATTCGTCTTCTGGTTCATTGGCAGGATCCAAGGTATTGAGTCCTGGTTCCTGTGGTTCGAAAATGCCACTATCCGCATCTCTTGGCTGGCTATCTGATGGAAAGTCGTCCTCCGTGTTCGATCGAAGCAAGCTCCCACGCTTTTTGTCTTTCTTGTCCTTCTTCGACTTCTTGGATTTAGAAGCGAAATCTTCTTTTAATTGGCGTGCTAATTCAAGCTGTTCCTCTTTGTATCCTACTGCTAGCCCGTCTCGTGCTGGGCTGGGCTCCGCGTATGATTCTGGCGTTTGACCTCCTTGATTTTGTTCTGTTTCATCGAATCTGGGACGCGGGTCAGGCTGGCCAAAATAATCATTGCGAGGCTCTAGCGGTGTTTGAGAAGTACTGCGGCGTTTCTTGTCTTTTTTCTCCTTCTTGCCTTTTCCGGAGCCAGAATTGAAATCTTCCTTCAACTGTCGAGCAAGTTCGAGTTGTTCTTCGCTGTACCCAACAGCTAATCCATCGCGTGTCGTAGTCTGTAAGCTTGATTCTGGCTCGGAAATGGCGGGCTCTTGCTCCATCAAGTCAGAGACAGGAGCACGAGATTGCTCAATAAAGTAGTCGTCGCGGGGCTCTTGATCTTGAGGCGTCTGTGAAGTGCTTCGCCGTTTCTTGTCTTTCTTTGACTTCTTCCCAAACTCCGCCTGCAGCTGACGTGCCAGCGAGAGTTGTTCTTCTTGGTAGCCGGCGGCAAAGCCATCTGGAAGGGTCTCCGAAGTCTGCGGATCCCGAACGTACTTGCTGAAGTCTGTCGTCGCCATCTGGGAATCGTCCACCTCTCGGTCAAAGCCTACATCATCTTGAGTTGCTGAACGTGATAGCCCTTGTCGCTTCTTCTTGTCTTTTTTCGACTTTTTACTTCCCAAGGTGAGACCTTGACGCGAGAGTTCAGCCTCATCATCCATGTAAACGTTTGCGGCTGCAGGTCCGATGGAGAGGCTCCTGGCCCTTGGGTGCAAGTCAAGCGCCTCTTCCATAGTCCTAGATCTTGTGGGCTCTCGAGCTGGTGTCGAAGGCAAGCTTTGTCGCTTCTTATCCTTCTTTGACTTCTTGCTTCCACTGCTGAACTCTTCCTGCAATCGTTTCGCAAGGCTGAGCTGTTCGTTGTCATAGCCAGCGGCAAGGCCATCAGGAACCGGTTTTGAGTCAGATTGCGGAGTTGAAGAATCTTTCACGCTGACAGTCTTCGACGTTGCTCCATCTTGGGTTGAATCTTCATTGAGATGAGAGTGATCTTCCTTCAACGATTCCACGCCTAAAAGAGCAGCTCCGGCAGCAATAATCGGCAACACAGTTTTGGCCGATGAGAAATAGCTTTCATTTTGCTTATCTTCAGGCGGTTCGTGACTTCTTGAACTGTGAACTGCTTCGGCTGATGGGAAATATTCTTTGCTTGTTGTATCACGCACTTCACCGCTAGTCCAGGGGGTAGCAGGAGTGATTGGCCACGCACCAGGCCCACTCATAGGCGTGGGCTTCGATGATTGGCTCTCTGGCATTTCGAGAATACTTTCGGGTTCTATAGTCTTCATCAGCTGCGGTGTAGACGAAACCTCTACTGGCAAAGGACTTTCTAGTTCCCTCAGGACTTCACTTGGCCGAAACAAATCATCATGTGTAACCGGATTCTCGACGGGTTCCTGTCGTGAGAAAGAAGCAAGATCGCCCTCGTCGACGAATGTTGCCGATTGCCTGGTTTTTTTCTTACCCTTTTTAAATGTGACGGCCTCGAAGTCTTGATTATCTTCAACTTCTGGCGCCCGCGGCATCGATGTAGGTTCCTCCTCTGGCTCCCAAGCAGTGACAGATCCGCCTCGCGTTTTCTTGTCCTTCTTGCTTTTCTTGCTCTTGGTGGTGAAGAATTGGTCAGCAGCCTGTGTACCTTCTGGGATGCCTTGAGTCATATCCTGCTGGCCTTCCAAACGTAGTGATTCGCTAGGTATGGCTGCTTCGTCTTCCTGTTCCCAGCTCATCATTGATTTGCCTTTCTTTTTCTTGTTCTTCTTGATCTCGAAAGTTGTGGAGCCATCGTCAGAAGGAATGCCTCGCGCGGGCAGTTTCTCTGGCTCCAATTGGCCATCGTCTCGCGCGAATTCGGCGCCAGTGATCGCTTCAACATTCTCGGGGGCTCGAACCGTGGCCAGATCTCTGGCGGGCTCTGTATCGGAGGACTCAAGCCTCGAAGGCTCGTGCAGAACAGAAATTGGCTCATCGGTGAGATCTCGACTTGTGTCTACTGCCGGTGCTTCAAACTCGTCCCTTTCAGATCTTACTGCTGAAGTTGATTTGGACCGCTTCTTATCCTTCTTCTTGTCCTTCCGAGACTTGGTGAAGGAAACGTCTTCCGGTTGCTGAACCTCGGCAGGAGTGATTATCTCGTCAGCGAAGCCTCTGCTCTGTTCAACTGTTGCCTCCGAGGGTGGTTCAGATTCGTTCTCCTGAGGTACCCAAATAGAGTTTGTATCCCCCCGGTCCCGTTTCTTTCTATTTTTGGACTGGGTGCTGGAAAGTTCATCAAGCGGTTCATCGGCGGTAGGAATTGTGACGTCCTCAGAGATCGCTCGAGTTGACTCTTGTTCAATAGGCTCGATTGTCTGCAAAACAGCTTCAGATGTATCCGGTTCCCAAGCAGCCATTGACTTTCTCTTGTCCTTTTTCTTGTCTTTCTTAGACTTGGTGACAAAGTCGTTGGTCGGTTCGTTTTCGACAGGGGTCGAGATATCCTCCTGCAAAGACCGCGGTGGCTCCTGCTCCGGTTCTTCAATCGATTGGGGCCCATTATCTGATGCTTCAGGCTCCCAAGCCACTACGGACTTTCTCTTGTTCTTTTTCCTGTCTTTCGTTGACCTTGAGGTTGAAATTTCATCAAGGGGTTCGACGTTGGCGAGTGTAGCTGAGTCTCCAAGCACATCTCGAGATTTTTCTGGCACAGACTCCTCGGTTTGCTGTGGAGTGACATCACGTTCATCCGGCTCCCAAGCTGATACAGCTTTGGCCTTCCTTTTGTCCTTCTTCTTATCTTTTTTGGATAGTGGCACGAAAAGATCGTCATCAACTGGCTGGACTTCGGCTGGACTCGTTGTATCTTCTCTAACGTCTTTGCTGGTCTGCGGAATCACGAGATCATCTTGTGTCAAAGACCGCGAGAGACCTTTGCCTTTTCTCTTATCTTTCTTGGATGCTGGGACAAAAAATACATCATCAACGGGTTGAGCTTCGGATAGAGTGGTTTCTTCAGTGAGATATTTGCTGGATTCTGGAAGCTCGAAGTTGTCCTGCGTCGAAGAGCGAGAGAGACCCTTGCCTTTCTTTTTGTCTTTCTTCTTATCCTTCTTGGACTTTGTGAAAATAAACTCATTCGCCGACTGAGATTCGTCAGCAGCAGGAGTTCCAGTTTCCTGAGCCCGTAAATCATCTGCTTGAGAATCCAGAACATCACGCGTGCCTTCTTGGATGGCGGTTCCCTCGTGTGGTGAACGAGAAAGAGTGTCCAAGATCTTCTCATGCTGATAATTGATCTCTTCCGGTGTGTCTTCCCATAGTCCAACGACATCGGTGGCTGCGCGTTCTTGGATGCTTTCCATTGCGTTGCTACTTGAACGAGGCCGCTTTTGCTCTCTGCTTGGCGAGTCCCAATCTCGATCCGCAGTCTCGAATTCCTCAAACTTCTTGGACATTGGAGATGACTGAAGCAGATAAGAGCTTCTGTCTTTTGTCATCGGGTCAACAGGCGAAGGCTGTCGCGGTACAGACGGCAATTCGTCCACGAAGGATTCTTTGGTTCTCGGAGGGCTATGAGATGAAGCAAAGTACCCAGTAGTAGAAACTAGTCCTGCAGCCGCAGCGGCTTCAGCTACATGTTCTCCAAAGTGAGACATCAGCTCAGGCGAAGCTGGTCTCTGCTGCTCTAGAAGTGAAGGAAGGCCTTGCTCTGCGGTGGGATCCATGTCATCGAAAGAGTCGTCAATAGCGTGGTCGTCACGAGAAATATATGCAGCCTTTGGTGTCGATTGCTCCGAGCCAAGCAGCTCCTCTTTTGGATTGGATGATGCAAGCTCGGTGTCAATTGAAAGCGGATCTTTCGCTGAAGCTCCGGTCTCTAGCTGTGAGGAACTGCGCGAAGTTCGTTGACTGGGAGGAAGCTCTGGTAGCTCCTGTTCCATCTCAAATTGAGCACTGGATCCTCGTCGGTGACTTTCTACTAGATATAGAGGCTTGTACTCTTTCGTGCTATCCCAAGAAGTCGGCCTTGGTCGAGATCTTGGAAACGAGAGCGAGTCTTCATGTGGAGTTGCTGGGGATTGCAGAGGAGAAGACCGGACAAAGCGTGGTGATGATGGCTGTGATCTGTTTCGCATGAGAAAGTTCAAAGGCACGGCGCTCTGGCTTGGTGACTTCATTGGAGTTTCTTGCATGTTCTTGCGGACAGCGACCAAGGACTTTTCTCTGGTAACACGCTCCGGCTCTGGAGTATCTGGACGGCTGTCAGGCAGTTCCGGGAGGTCATCGAGGGGATCAACGTTTGGAGACACCGGATTGCTTGGTGGCAAGGGGAGAAGATCGCCGTATTGAGGATCAATCGACGGTCTAAACTGTCGCTCCGTGATCTCGGGATCATATATCTCATGGGGCAGGACGGGGCTGGGCGAAGTTTTGCGTGTTTCATGCTCGATGTTCGCCCTGCTGTCCACATTTGCGGCTTTTGATTGCTGATACTGCTGAGCAGCAAATGCAACAGCAGCACCCGCAATGCCGACACCCGCGCCAAGGGTGCCGGCATTACCTAAAAAAGAATCCTTCTTCGAAGATGCACTCTCGGATCTGGATCTCGTCTTACTCTTCTCGCCATAGTCATCGCCGTTCTCTGCATCCTGGTCATCGTAGGTACCATTCTTATCGCCATTTCCGTTAGACATGGATCGAGAAAGATCACCAACAGATTGAGCACCAGCATCACCATAGATACTCGATGAGTCTGCGACAGAGCTTCTCTTGGACTTTTTCTTTTTCTTCGGTTCTTCGAAGTCGTCCTTTGAATCCTTCGGACTCTCATCTCTGGCACCGACGTCGGACTTAGAGCCAAAAAGACCGAAGAAGCCACCGCCACTCTTCTTGTCTTTCTCCTTGTCTCTCTCCTTGTCCTTATCTTTTTTCTTGCTCCTCTTCGAATCCTCGTAGTCATCGCCAGCAGGAGCTGAAACTACAGACCTAGAATCATCATAGTCGTCCTTTGTGCTGCTTCTAGACTTCTTCTTGGACTTTCGAGGCTCATCGTCATCGTAACGTGAGACATCAGCTGAAACAACTGAACGAGAGTCTCCACGATCAGAACTGTTGAAGATACCACTGTCTCTCGTCGACGATTTTCTTGTGCCCCGCGAGTCATCAAAGTCTCCATCTCTGCTCGTCTCAGAAGGCGTGCTGGCTGGCAGGGAAATTTCAGTTGGCTCGGTTTCATATTGCTCGCTCTTCCGCTTTGATTTGTCCTTGGACTTCTTGCTCGAAGACCTTTCTAACTCCGACGCGATCTCTGAAGATGGGACGGATCGAGCTGGAGAATCGTAACGATCACTGTCACGCTTCGACTTCTGCTTTGACTTCTTCGTGTCAACCCATTCGTCGTCATCGTTGCGTAGATCGTCAAATGCATCAACAGGCACAGACACTTTCCTATCCCGAGATGCATCTTCCCCGTAGTCATCGACTGAGCCTTTCTTTGACTTCTTTTTCGACTTCTTGGGCGTTTCGAAATAGCTTTCTGGCTCCTCAACAATCTCTTCTGCAACAGAAGGCGTCATGTCATCTCCTTGACTATTTTGCCGTGCGAGCTTGTCGCGCTTCTTTTGCTCCTTCTTGCTCAAGGGTGGCTCAAAATAGCTCTCAGGCTCTTCGACGACATCTCGCGTAGCAGAAGATTCTTCGAGAGGGGTTACGTCTCCACTTCGTCGTCTTTCCTTGTCACGCTTCTTCTGTTCCTTCTTGCTTAGCTTGGTAGGAGTTTCATCCTCTCTGGGAGGTGAGACGCTGCGCCAATCTTGCGGTGTGCTGGCTACTTCACCGAGAATGTAACCTGGTGAGCCTCGAGCACCTGAGACATCTGATGGAAGAGCACCAAGGTCGGAAACTGTCTCGGCGAATGGAGCACGATATGGCTTGAAATCGTTAGAGCCTGGCGGAGAATCTCGTCTTCGAAATGACAGATCATCGATCACAATATTAGGATCAAACCCAGAGTCTTGTAATCCAGCTGCTACAGTTGCGGTGAAATCGATATCGTCGTTGAAAGCGCCAGGGACACGAGAATTTTCGGAACTAGACGGGGGCTTGGGGCCAGTAGGTGGTGCTTTTCGTGGGTTTGAGCTTTGTGGTGGGCTCTCTGGTTCAACGACGACGCCGCGATACTCGTAAGGGACATCCTTCTTCTCGTCTTCTTTCGATTTCGTTGTCTTCGAGGTCTCACTAGAGCTTGCGGCCGCCGTCGCGGCAGCGGCAGCTGCAACTGCTCCTGCACTGGCTCCCATAAGAGCGCCCCTCAGAGCGCCCCAGCCTTTAGACTTGGGTTTGGCCGCCGGTTGAGGCTCTTCTTGGGCTTCACGAGCTTTGATGTCGGATTTCGAAACAAACTCGTCTCTGTGCTCAGAAGGGCTTTCGACCTCGAAATGTTTGGTCTCATTCTCGCCCCAGGTAACGCCTTTGGATACACTCGAAGCAGTGGGCGAATCTACAGCTTCGTCCTTGGACTTGACATCAGAAGTAGAGGAATGTTTTCGCTCTTCTCGATCCTTCGACTTAGTAGCAGGCTCAGAACGAGTAGCTTGCTTCTCGGGCATAGGTGATGGCACTGGTGTGGGTCGGACAAGATTCAGGAACGGGCGAGGCCTGTCAGCATCTGGATCCCTCTTGAGATACGGACCTTCAGCGTCAGCGCGAACTGTGTTCGTGGGCGCGACTCTAAAATTCCGCAAATCGAGAGGATCTTCCAACACGTGGTCGAGTTGGAAATCGGCATTTGGAGCATCATAAGGCCCAACTTTCTTCTTGTCGTCCATGCCAGGCGGCGTGACAATACGAACCGGTTCCTCTACTTCCTCTTCCTCGTATTTCTCCACGACTGAGCGGTTAGGAGAATTGCTACGCGACCGAATGACCTGTGAAGCGATTTTGCGCGCCATGACGATCTCACGATAAGCTCTGTCTGCTTCCTCTTGAACGGGGTCTCTCTCCTTTTCGGGTTTCTTGTCACGAGGCTTGGAATCGTAATCATCATAATCACTTCTCCTTTCACCGCGCCTCTCATCTCTACGTTTGTCAGACCTAGTCTCACGTTCGGCGTCGGCATGGTGGACGGCAGCAACTGCAGCGCCGACTGCAGCAGCAGCGATAGGAGCTGTAGAGTGAGTCGTCTCTTGATATATTTCCTCGGCTTCATGCAACGCTCGATCACGGGCATCATGCTCGCGGTCTCCTGGTCCATTGTCGACATACTTGGGTGGGTTTTGGCGATGCATGTGCATGAAGTCAGGAGTGCGTGCGTCCCTGATTGGTGCAATACGACTGAAGTCCGGTTCACGCTCCACAGTAACATAGTGTACTACAGGAGCTGCTTCGATTGTCCTTTGAGATGGCTCTGCGGTTGGAGTCGGGAAAGCATCATCTGCGACCTGATACTGGAAAGGATCAATGACTGTTTTGGGCACAGCTGTCTCGCTCTTGGTACGGCGAACTTCGCCTCGATCATCAAAGCGTTCGCTACGTCGCTCTTCTCGACGCTTTTCACGCTTGTCATCCTTCTCATCGCGGGGTTCGTCCCTACGTCTCTCACGTCTTTCGTCCCTCTCTTCGCGAGTCTCGTCTTTGCGTCTCTCACGGCGCTTGTCAGAAGACACTCGAGAAGAATCATCCTTTTCTCGGCGCTTCTCTCTGCGCTCCTCGCGGTCAGGACTACTACGCTTTTCCCGAACAGTGTCATATCTGTTATCTTTCTCGCTCTCGCGGCGTCTAGGTCGATTTCTTTCACTCGGATCCTCATCTTCTCTTCTCTTTCTATCATCCCTGCTAGAAGAAGCAATGGCGGCACCCACCATAGTACCAGCAACGCCCGCCAAAGCAGCTTCTGCAAGTGACTTGCCTCGGCCTGACGAAGCTGGCTCTCGCTTTGGAATGCTGCCAGATTCAGTTCGTCCATACACACTCTGCGAAATCGGGGCTATAGGCTGAGGTTGCTGAATGGGAATAGGGCCTGGCCGACTAACCACCATAGGCTCTGGTCCCGAAATGACTGAAGCTGCTCTGGCATCGAATCTTCCAGGATCCGAGGTAGGGACCGGATAGACACGCTGTAGTGAAGCTTGAGAGCCAGTATGACTCGGACCTATGCTTGGACCTTGTGAAAACTGCTGTCCAAAATCGTTGGTAGATGCCCATGGCGTAACGTCACCAAACCCAACGGGCTCAGTAACAATTCCATGCAGGGTATTATTGGGACCAAAAAGTCGAGGGTCGACAACGGAGTCCTTCCTGCTCAAGGGGCGTCCTTTCTTCCTTCCAAAAAGACCAAAGAAACCTCCGCTGCTCTTGTTTGCTTCACCGAATGCTAATCTGGAGTCAACACTCTCTTCGGATTCAGAGGCCGACTCCCATCCCTCCTCATCAACAGTGTCTGACCCATGTGACGGCCTAGAGTTTACTAAGCCACGAGTCTGTCCTTGGCCATTCAATCCAATCGTCGAACCTCCGGCAATTAGATCTGGACGACTTCCATTGCGCCCATCCCTCAAATCTCTCCTATTCTGATCTTTCGCAATTTTCGCCAGGCCAGCGCCGATAGCCAGAATCTCGGCATCAGTCTGCACCCTTCCAAGCGGAGGCCTTCCAGCCTCCTCCCTCCGCTCTCCTCTGGTTCTGCGACTGCCCTCCCGATCGCTGGCTCTATCATTGCCAATCTCCCTGCCATTCCTAGCTCTGACACTCCTGCGCTTCGGGCGCTTGATGAAGCCTGTCCCATATGCAAGATCGCTGTTCACCGACGAGGACGACGAGTTTCCATTCCTCATCAAACGGCTGCTCCTGCGTCTGCGCAATCGCCGACGCTCGGAAGGCGCAGTGAAGAATGTGCGAAGCCCGAACCTCCACGGGTACGTCCGCGAGATGTCAATATAGCTCGAGCTCGAGCTGGACGAGGATGAGTACACCACCTGCTCCGCACCTAGTCGCATTCTTGGTTGCTCGTAATTCGGCATTCTGGGCGGCTCATCGTATGTTGCGCGCGCGGGTTCTTTGCCCTTCGTTCTGGCGGAGCCATCCGGACTCCTTCGTCGATCCGCCATCGTGATGGCTGTTGTTGACTTCGATTCGCATCCAGTGCATGCGACTTTGTGGTTCGGATCGGGACGAGGAGAGGCCCTTGTTTACCTAGTCGCCGCTTGAATTGAGTAAAAAGATGGGGCTGGGGTGGTGAGATTTTAGCCCAGGTAGCTAGGGTAGCACCCAGCGCCACAATTTCAGCCCGCGGTGCGGAAACCAAAATGCCTGCGATCAAGAGCTCAACTCAAGTTGGAAAACCTGCCGATTGCACGGGACGATGTTTGTTTACTCGAGATGATGGCGGAGGTGGACTGTGAGTAAAAAGTTATCGATCGCAGGGTACACCAGGCTTTGAAAGCGAGTTGGGGGTTTCTAGTGTCACGTGATCAGAATTTCCAAAGACTTTTTTTCTGCGTATATCGTAGCATTGGAACAATAAGCAGGCACCTCAGCTTTGAGCTTACTCTTGTCGTTATTCGTTGATAATAATAACGTAAGATCGAAGAGAAAAGGCCTAATTTGTGGCTTGTTGGCCTCACAGAGTGTCGTCGGCTTTGGAACCTTGAAGAGCAAGACTGAGACCAGTGCTCTTAATGTGACGTAAGTATCAGATCGTATTGCCTAGAAGTATGCACAATCCTTCCTTATGAGCCATCAATACGGAATCAATGTGGATTCTTCTTATCGTTAAGCCAGATGAAATGTTTGATCATGTTCTCAAAGATCGGGCTAAAGACAGCATGGACAGTGATTGGAACATAGAGAGGTAGGTTGTCACATTTCACAACAGTCTCTTATCTCTCGATACTCCCGACCACTAAATTATAGCTACAGTGTGGTGATTGATGTAAAAGTTACAAATATACACAAGGAAGTGGGGTCATTGCCTTCCAATTATCTGACGCCAATACCATCGTTCATTCTAGAAGAAGTGGAGGTGATCGAATAGAGAGCTCTTTACCTGTCAAGCGCCTGCGATTGACACTAGAGTACGCCAGTTAGTACACAGTAGTAACACGACTGTCAGAGGAGAACTCACCATCTGATAATACACCCCTCGTTTCCTCAAAAGTTGGTTATGGTCGCCCATCTCCAAAACTCTACCCTCACCGAGCACAAATATAATATCCGCATTCTGGACGGTTGCCAGCCTGTGCGCGACTACAACCATCGTTCTGCCCTTGCCAGCGCGTTCGAATGCAGCTTGGACCAGTTTCTCACTCTCAGAGTCCAAACTCGAGGTTGCTTCGTCGAGGAGAAGAATCCTAGGGTCACGAATCAAGGCTCTGGCGATGGCGATGCGCTGCTTTTGACCTCCTGAGAGCGCAATTCCTTTGCTTCCCACGTCAGTTTGATAGCCATCAGGTAAGGACATGATAAAGTCGTGGATTTCGGCATCCCGACATGCTTGGTAGAGTAGTTCCGTGCTAGTCGACTCCTCAACACCTAGCAGAATATTCTCTTTGATTGTGCCTTGAAACAACGTTGGCTCCTGGGCGACCAGGGAGATCATTTTGCGGTACTCGCGAATGTTAAGTTCAGCAATGTTGCTGCCGTTGCACAAGATCTTCCCCTTTTGAACTTCGTAGAAGCTAGATTATCGTCAGCGAGTCTTCAAAAGGGTGAAGAGAGGGAGGGCCAGTGATTGTCGGAATTTGTGGCAGACTACTGGTATCAATGTACCACAGCTCAAGGAAGACTCAAGTCTCATGGCCACTTCGCTTCGCCGAATGTCCCTTTAATTAGGGAACATTCAGACTGCCGAAGCCCTTCTCTTTCTGAGCGTCCTTGAGTTGTGGTGCAAGATACTAGCCTTGCGCGACGAGTTTCAATAAGCTCTGGGGGGACCTAGAGAGGCAGTACCGTTCAAGTAGGGATACAATGCTTGTCTTGCCACATCCAGATGATCCTACAAGCGCAGCAAATTTGCCTTTCTCGATCTGCAGTGCCATTAGTGTAGCTCAGGAACTGGATGGATTGGACTTTACTGTCAAGTTGAGACCAGTAAAAATGGGAATATCGCGTGTGGGATATTTGAACCACAAGTCTCTCAGTTCAATTTTGACGCCGCCGTCAATGTCTTGGATCTCTAACGGTGTCTTGGAAGCTGTTCTGCTTCTTTTCCTGAAGCTTAAGATTCGATTTGCAGCCGCAGAAGCTTGAGCCATATCTGAGGCCGTTGTTTAGCAGGGGAAAGAAATGCTCCAGGGTACGATGATACTCACTGGGACCAAATGATAGGAAGGTCGCTGCGCCTTCAGCTCCGTTGATTACAGCCATTTGGACCACAAAGAATCGCAAGGGACTGTACTCTCCCTTTCCGAGCAGCTGGCCACCGTACCAGAATGCTAACGCCATCGTCAAAAGTTGAACAGAATCGCTTGCAGCAAAGACCAGGGATGTGTATTTCGACTTGTGGAAGGCGGCTGTAACATGACCCTGCAACAACCGCTCATACCTTCGGCATATCATATCTTCCAATGTCAAAGACGAAACGGTTCGAAAAGCCCCGATAGACTCAGCAGCGAACTTTGACGATTCGGCAAACACAGCCTGGTTCAGGCTCTCGAATTGAATCTCGTATCGTACTCTGAAGAAGCCAGCCACGAGAATGATCGGCATGGCAACGAATACCACGACGAGCGTGAGCTGTTCGCCAAATATCGGAGTCAGTAGACTTCTTTTAATTGTGTCATAGATTAGAATGTTCCAAGAGCTGTTGAACATTGCTATAAAGCCTGAAACCGAAACAACACGAAAGAGGAAATAGTCCACCGAGAAAATTTGCAACGTACCTTCCAGCCAAAGACGAAAGCAATTATTATACATCCCACAAGGCTGAGAAGAGCTGTATACACGAGCGCCATGTTGATTCCCAACATTTGTTGAAGCTGGGTTGGGTCATTCGCCACTCTAGCAGTCAGAGTACCAGACGAGTTCTCCTCTTCATCGAAGAAGGTGACAGGTTTCTCGAGGATGCTTTCGAAATATTGCTGGCGATATGTCGTTGAAATGTACTATGGAAGTCAGATCGATGTTCCAGCCGGGTGCACATGAAGTCTCATAAAATTCAAACTCCACACGCTTTAGAGAAAACTTACAGTCGAAATTGTTGTTGAGGAGAAGCCCAGGGTGAAGTACGCAAAACCGGCTCCGATTGCGAGAATGAAAAACATTAGAGCCCAGTGAGCACTCCCATGTGCAAGCTCATTTGGTGGTAATTGGATGACGGTCAACAAGTGAGCGAAGATGTAGGACTGAAGCGGATAAGCCGACGCTGCCCCTGCACACCCAGCACACCTAGACG
>Ga0302140_10005102_pt1 | contig 16641 bp, 10 predicted proteins | sample I_Bog_E1_1_FD_202095 | JGI IMG/M metagenome (GOLD analysis project Ga0302140, IMG submission 202095) | Peat permafrost microbial communities from Stordalen Mire near Abisko, Sweden - I_Bog_E1_1 | ecosystem: Environmental > Terrestrial > Soil > Wetlands > Peat | place: Sweden: Abisko, Stordalen... | reverse complement strand
AGAAGGTGGGCGAGATCAAGGCCCAGATCATCGAGCGCGACGGCAAGATCCTGATGGTGAAGGATTGCCCCAAGCACGGCCACTTTGAAGACGTGATGTCGATCGACACCGCCTTCTTCAAGCACTTGGAAGAGAGCTTCCCTGGCCGCGACATGAAGGCCCACGGCAAGGGCTCAGACGATCTGCACCACCACGGCACCTCGACCGTGACCCACGGGCGCGGCTCGGTGCTGACCATCGACCTGACCAACCGCTGCAACATGATGTGCGATCCCTGCTTCATGGACGCCAATCAGGTTGGCTTCGTCCACGAGCTCACGTGGGACGAGATCAAGACCATGCTCGACAACGCCATCACCATCAAGCCCAAGCGGCAGATGAGCGTGCAGTTCAGCGGTGGCGAGCCTACGCTGTCGCCTTACTTCCTTGACGCCGTGGCCTACAGCCGCAAGGTGGGTTACAACAGCGTGCAGGCAGCCTCCAACGGCATTGAGTTCGCCAAGAGCAAGGAGCTTTGCCGCGCAGCCGCCGAGGCTGGCCTTCGCTACGTTTACCTCCAGTTTGACGGCATTGGTAACGCCGCCAACTCGCACCGCAAGGTGGGCAACCTCTTTGATGTGAAGCTACAGGCCATTAACAATCTGCACGAAGCGGGCGTGGAGATTGTGCCGGTTACCACCATCATCAACGGCATCAACAACGAGCAGGTGGGCCGCATCATCCAGTTCGCCCTCGACAATCCCAAGACCATCAGCTTCCTCAGCTTCCAGCCGGTCAGCTTTACGGGCCGCGACGAAGACATCACAGACGACCGCCGCATGGCGCAGCGCTACACGCTGAGCCACATGGCGCACGATGTGAAGAAGCAGTGCGGCATTGGCGAGCCAGAGCGCGACTGGTTCCCCATCAGCTTTATGAGCACGTTCTCTGACTGGGCCGACCTGATTCACGGGCCCGGCGCCGAGTGGGGCCAGCTCTCCTGCGGCTGCCATCCCAACTGCGGCATCGGCATGGCGCTGATGATCGACAAGGAAACCAAGGAATCCGCGCCGGTAACGGCCTTCCTTGACATGGGCCAGGTGGCCAAGGATCTTGCCAAGGTCAATGACGCGGCCCGCGGCAAGACCATGTCAATCATCGGCCTTGCGCTCTCGCTGATGCGCAACTACGATCCCTTTCAGTCGCCCACCCACTTCAAGATCACCGACATGATGAAGAAGATGGACAAGACCTTCAACGCCACCGGTAAGAACTACGGCAGCGTCAAGGGCGACCGCACCATCGACGACATCAAGAAGCGCCGCCAGGACCGCTGGAACTTCCTCTTCATCGCCGGCATGTGGTTCCAGGATCTCTTCAATTACGACTTCCGCCGCACCGAGCAGTGCATCATCCCCTACGCCACGCAAGAGGGCGAGATCAGCTTCTGCGCTTACAACACGGGCGTGGGCTGGCGCAACATCATTGAGAAGATGCACATGACGGCTACTCTGACCAAGTGGTATGAGGAGCACGGCCGCCATGAGATTTTTGCCGGCGGCAAGAAGGTGGGCATGACCGAGGTGGGTCACCATCTCGCGCTCAACATGGAGCATGTCAACTCCGAAGCCAACCACACGCTTGATGAATTGGGCATCGCCAAGAACTCCCGCGAAGAGAAGATGCGCGCCCGTGCCGTAACCTCAGCGGACAAGCTTAAGCAGGATGCCGAGAATGCGCAGATGGCCAAGCTCTATCGCGAGCACGTCCTGGGCGAAAAGCCGATCGATGGCCTGGTTCGCCTCGACGCCATCCGCCCTGCATCCAACAACGCCACCAGCCCCATCAACAGGCAGCAAAAGGAAGCCGAGCCCGTCGCCGGAGACTAATTTACTTCACTTGGCCCACTCAGCACACAAAGGCCGTTCCCACCGGGAACGGCCTTTGTTACTTAGAGTTCAAATTGCGTTCCGGCCTGTTGGCGTCATCCTTCGTCCAGCTATTCTTAATGATTCTTCTTGACTCCCGAAGCGACCGGATCGGATAATTTGCGCACTGTCGCCGGATTTTACCCCTTTTGAATCCGGGACAGCAGACGTTCCAGCCGCCCCATCGACATAACCAGGGATCATGCAAAGTGAGCCCACGCAGTGGAGTAGTCGCATCCATTCGGGATCGGCGGCCCTGAGTGAGTTCCCTCAGGGCAAAGTTTCCTTGGTTTCGCTCTGATCCAGACAAATCAAGGACCTGCACAGGAGATACCAGGATGAAGCAAATTCAAGCATTGATGGCCGCTGCGGTCATGGTGATGGGACTGCGAGCCGCGTGTCAGGACACGCTGACACCAGCCGACGGCGGCAAGACGGTGGTTGATGTTGTTACCACCAGCTTTTACGGCACCACAACCATCAAGTGGCTCGCCGATGCCAACTTCGCTGCGAGTCTCAGGCCCGACAGCCCTTATTGGGTTCCCGGCATCAATCGCGATGGTTCCATGAGCCTGAGTACGGCAAAGGCCTTCATCGACCGACTCAACGCACATTCTTACCTGGGCATCTCCAACTGGCGGCTTCCGACTACCGTCTACACCGATACGAGTTGCAGCTTCCCCTCATCGGGCGGGACCTTCGGCTACGACTGCGGTGAAGCTCTCCTTCTGGCAGACCCTGGCTACCCAAACCCCGGCTACCCGTACAGCGAGCTCGGAGGTCTTTTCTATAACGGCCTCGGCGGCCAAGCGCACAATAATATTCTGCTGGCCCACAGCTCAGCCTTCTATCTATTCAAGAACCTCCAGCCCTATCTCTATTGGTCTGAGACGGCGCAGTACAACAATGTCCATTTCGGTAATGACTTCTGGTTTCAGAATGGATTCCAAGGGACTGAAGACGAGTACGACAGCATGTTCGTTCTTCCCGTCTCTACCGTCACTACCGGTACGGCGCCCACTGAGAAGCTGCCCTGCGCCATTGATCCAACCGTTGACCCGGTCAAATGCGCTGGTCTTCTGCCCGGCCTCGGGTTGAATACGACGATTTCTCACACGCGGCCCACGCTGCGTCCAAGCTGGGATGGCAAACTGGTTTACGATCCGGTCTTGAATGTGGTGTTTCTCGCCAACGCCAATCTGGCTGGAACTCTGCCTCCCAGCAGCCCCTACTACGTTAAAAACATCAACCCCGATGGTTCCATGAACCAGGAAACACTGGCCAAGTTTCTTCTCGCCCTCAACAACAAGGACAACCCTTATATGGGACTGACCGGCTGGACCCTGCCCGAGATCTCCGTGGATGGTTCCAACCCCGACTGCACCATCAATCCCATGAACGGAAACCCGGTCTACGGCTATAACTGCGACGGGCCATCTAGTCAGTTAGGAGAACTGTTCTATAACCAGCTCGGTGGCGAAGCTGGCCAGGACATTCGCTGGAGGTCTAACTGGTACGTCTGGTTATTCGATCACCTGCAATCGGACTACTATTGGCAGTGCCAACCGCCATCCGAAGCCGGCCAGTGCCTGCCCGGCCCAGGCAGCACAATCCCCAGCATGTCGTTCCGCACCGGCTACCAGGGTCTCCAGTCCGATCCCAACGACTTGTTCGTCTTGCTGGTGCTCCCGGTGGACGCCATCCCGCATGACAAGCAATGGTGGTTGAAGCCCGAGCCCTTCCACTGGTTTTGGTAGCACTGGTGCGGCAATGGCTGGCCGGACTGAACGCAGGCCCGCTCCAGTACCACAAGTTAGTCGCTCAGAGATTCGGCATTTCCTTCACAAGCAGACGGGGACTATGATGGACTCTCACCAGGCAAGCGGAACGGCGTAGGAGGTCTTTATGAGCGAGATGGAACCGGTTACGGCGCGCAGGCACGGTCGTCGCGAATTCCTTAAGGCCGGCGGAGCGGTAACCGCCGCGTTGCTGACGCCTGCCGCGCTGGCGGCGGAGACGGCCAAGACACTGCCCGGCCTGCCGTCGAATCCCGTGACCCCAACAGCCATGCCGACGCGCAACCTGGGCAAGACCGGCTACAAAGTGGGCATCTTTTCCCTCGGCGGTCAGGCAACTCTGGAGCGCGCGAACAACTTCGACGCTGCGGTTCCGATCATCGAGCGGGCGCTTGACCTGGGCGTGAATTACATCGACACTTCGTCGATCTACGGCGGCCCTGAACGCTGGAGCGAGCAGTACGTCGGCAAGGTGATGGCGCACCGGCGCAGCGAGGCGTTCCTTGCGACCAAGACCAAAGAACGCACGCGCGACGACTCGATGCGCATGATCGAGAAGTCGCTGGAACTGCTGAAGACCGATCACGTAGACCTGTGGCAGTTGCACGATGTTGGCACCATGACCGATGTGAACGCGATCTTCGCCAAAGGCGGCGCCATGGAAGCGCTCGTGGAGATGCAGCAGCAAAAGGTGGTGCGCTATCTCGGCATCACCGGGCACTACCGGCCCGACGCCCTGATGGAGTGCATCCAGCGCCATCCCTTCGACACGATTCTCATGGCCATGAACGCGGCCGATCCGCACCACTACAGCTTCAACGAAGGGTTGCTGCCGCTGGCTGTCGAGCGCCAGATGGGCATTATCGGCATGAAGATTCCGGGCCGCAGCCGCCTGCTCTCCAGTTGGACGCCGCCGTCTATCGAGGCGCAAAAGCACTCCTGGGAAGGCATGACCATTCAAACCACCACGCCGGGAACGCTGACCATGCGCGAGGCGATGTACTACACCTTGTCGCGCCCGGTAAGCACGGTCATCATCGGCTGCGACACCATTGTCCAGCTCGAGGAGAATGTGCATCTGGCGCGGGAGTTCACCCCGCTGAGCGACAGCCAGACCGCGCAGTTGGTGGCGCGCGCTGAGCCCGTGTCGAAGCCATCGCTCTTCTTCCGCTTCTACGACCGGCCGTAGCCACCTGCGTTGATTATCCGGAGCTCAGGATGGCAGAATTTTCGTGCTTGCCGTTCAAGCGCCTGTTTCTCAAGGTGATAGACTCACCCCATGGCACGCGGACTGCTCATTACGCTCGAAGGTCTCGATGGTTCAGGCAAGACCACGCAAATTGAGCGGTTGGCCGTCTGGCTCAAGAATCGCAGCAAGGAATCCTCGGAGTCTACGGCGGCTGATTCAGAGGCTTGGGATCCCAGCCACGGCTTTGTGGTGACGCGCCAGCCCGGCGGAACCGCAGCCGGCAACCACATTCGTGCGCTGGTACTCGACTCACGCTCCACGGGTCTTGCCCCCATGGCTGAGATGGCCCTGATGTTTGCCGATCGCGCCCAGTGCATCGCCAAAGTCATTCAGCCCGCTCTCGACGCGGGCAAGATCGTCCTCTGTGACCGCTTTACGGATTCCACCGAAGCCTACCAGGGCGGCGGCCGTGAGCTGGGCTCCGCGCCGGTTCTGGAACTTCACCGGCTGATAGCGGGGAATCTGCAACCCGACCTGACGCTGCTGCTGCTGCCCAGCCTCGAATCCAGCCTGGGGCGCGCCCGCCGCCGCAACAGGCGCGAAAACGAAAAGACCGGCGTGGACGAAGGCCGCTTTGAAAGCGAGAAAGACGCCTTTTATCGTCGCGTCTGGGAGAAGTATCGCGAAATCGCTGCCCGCGAACCTGAGCGCGTGGTGCTGATTGAAGGCGATCTCTCCATCGACGAAGTCCACGAGAAGATTGTGGCCGCCGTCGAGGCTCTGCTCAACAAGTCAGCAGACAAGACGGTGGCCAACAAGGCCTGATTCATTCCTCTTATACGCCGAGTTCAGACCGGATGGCGTCGGCGATTGCGTTGGCATGACGCCGCATGGCTTCTTCGCTTTCGGCTTCGATCATGACGCGGGCCAGGGCCTCGGTGCCGCTGTAGCGAATGACCACGCGACCGGAGTCCTTTAACTTTTCTTCGGCGGCGCGAATGGCCTGGGCTACGGCGGGGATGGATTCGAGCGGACGCTTTTCGCGGACTTTGACGTTGACAATCACCTGCGGGAAGACCTTCAGGTCGGCGGTGAGTTCGTCGATGCCCTTGCCTGAGCGGGCGATCAAATCCAAAACGACCAGGGCTGTGAGCAAGCCGTCACCAGTGGTGGCGAGATGAGGCAGCAGGATATGCCCCGACTGCTCGCCGCCCAGCGCCGCGTTGTGCGCGAGCATCTGTTCGAGTACGTAGCGGTCACCCACCGGCGCGCGCAACATGCGGATGCCGCTGCGCTTCAGCGCTGCCTCAAGCCCCATGTTGGACATGGTGGTGGCTACAACCAAGTCTCCGGTGAGCAGGCCGCGGGCTTTCAGATCGCGCGCGGCCATCAGCAGGATAGCGTCGCCATTGAGGACATTGTTGCGCGAACCGGCTAACATGCAGCGGTCGGCGTCACCATCGAAGGTGAGGCCCAGATCGGCACCACGCTCGCTCACTGCGGCAGCCACGCAGGCCGGATGAAGAGCGCCGCAACGATCGTTGATGTTGCGGCCGTCGGGCGTAATGTTGAGCAGCGTGACCTCACCGCCCAATCGGCGGAAAAGCTCAGGCGCCACGGCTGCGGCGGCTCCGTTGGCGCAGTCGGCCACGATGCGCAAACCGGACAGGCTCAGCCCCGGCACGCAATCGATGAGGAACTGGATGTAATCGGCCTGGAGGGCTGGATTGTCTTCAACCGCAGGTAGCGAAGCCGGATCGGGTGCGGCAACCTGCGCGGCGTGGTGCAGAATCTCGTCTTCCATGGCCAGCTCGACCACATCCGCCAGCTTGAAGCCGTCCGCGCCGAAGAGCTTGATGCCGTTGTCCTGCCAGGGATTGTGCGAGGCGGAGAGGACCACGCCAGCCTGAAATCCATGGGTACGGACCAGGAAAGCGACCGCGGGGGTGGGTACGATGCCGGCGCTTTCGACACGTGTACCCGCGGCGCGCAGGCCGGCGGCGAGCGTGGCGGCGATCCAGGGGCTGGATTCGCGCGTATCGCGGCCAAGCAGGACGGCAGGCTGGGCGGCTGTGTTGCGCAGGGAGTGACCGAGAGCCAGCCCAACCGCAAAGATGGTGGTTGGGTCGAGCGGAAACTGGCCAGCGACGGCGCGAATGCCGTCGGTACCGAAGAGCTTGCGCTCGGCTGGTGCGATGGTTGCGGTGTTCATAGGCTCAGTTCTTCATTCTATTGTGTTCGGGAAGATTGTGGGCTGTCCGTTGTTTCCACGCGGCTGGCGAAGGCTCCGTCTGCCAGTCGCGTGGTGAGCCGGTCACCGGGGGCGATCTGCGCGGTGGAGCGGACCAGCTTGCCATCGGACGAGAGAACCAGAGCGTAGCCGCGCTCGAGAACGGCAAGGGGCGAGAGCGAGTGAAGCCGCGCATTGAGTGCGCCGATGCGGACGGCGGAGCGTCGCAGAGTGCGTTCGAGAGAGCGGTCGATGCGGGTGCGGGAGGCAAGAAGGCGCTCGCGGGCTTGTGCAAGGGCTTGGCGTGGATCGTGACGCAGGACGGCGGCGGCGAGGTCGGCCACTTGGCGCTGCCGTTGGCGGAGTTGGTCTTCAACGGCTGCTTCCTGGCGAAAGCTTAGGTCGTCCAGCCGCTGGGCCTGCCGGTGCAACAGCGTGGAGACGCGGGACTCGGCGCGGCTGACCGGCAAGCGTGTGAGCCGCTGCCGAGCCTGCAAAAGCTGGAAGCGGACGGCGCGGTCGAGACGGTGAGACTGGTTCGCAAGGTGCTCGGCGATCTTGTGCTGCGCTTCGGTGATGAGCTCGGCGGCGGCCGAAGGCGTTGGAGCGCGCAGGTCGGCGGCAAAGTCGGCGATGGTGAAATCGGTCTCATGGCCGATGGCGGAGACCACAGGCAGGCGCGAGACGGCGATGGCGCGGGCCACGCGCTCACTGTTGAAGGCGGCCAGGTCTTCAAGCGAGCCGCCGCCGCGGGCCAGCACGATGACATCCACAAGGCCCGACTCATTGAGCTGGGCAAGGCCGGATTCGATCTCGGCGGGGGCTTGGTCGCCCTGCACGGCGACGGGAAGAATCAGGACGGTGAGGCCGGCGTGGCGGCGGTTGACGATGTTCAGGAAGTCGCGGATTACGGCGCCGGCGGGCGAGGTGACGATGCCTACGGCGCGGGGAAACGCGGGCAGCGGGCGCTTGCGCGCGGCATCAAAGAGGCCTTCGGCCTTGAGGCGCTGCTTAAGCTGCTCAAAGGCCAGTTGCAGCGACCCCGCGCCGACCGGCTCCATGGTTTCAGCCACCAGTTGCATCTGCCCGCGCTGCTCATAGACGCTGACACGGCCGCGAACCAGCACGTGAAGGCCGTCCTCGGGGCGAAAGCGGAGCAGCATGGCCTGGCGGCGAAACAAAACAATGGGGAGCTGAGCGTCCGCATCTTTTAGAGTGAAATAGAGATGGCCCGAGGGCGCCGGACGGAAATTTGAGATTTCGCCCTCAACCCACACATCGCCGTATTCCAGCTCGATAAGCTCTCGCACCTGGCCAACCAGCTCACGCACCGGCCAGATGCGGCGGGTGGGCCGAGGCTCATCAAAGCTCAGGTCCAGCTGGGGCGCAAATGGATCCTTCGAGGTCATTCCCTACAAAGTGTAATTGGTGACTGTGTTTTACGATGATCGGCGCGATTCACTGAACGCGGGGTTGAGTTTGCGGTTCCCGCCATTGCACGGTAAGAAATAGAACGGAAAAGGATAAAACTCCGGACCGCGCTGATCCCTGGCCTTCGCGTCGGTATAGAAAGAGGGTGATGAGCGGAGGCATCTGGAACTATCGTTAACAACCCGCTAGGACCAGTCGGAAGTCATACTGCCCGCAATGGGGCGGGGGATTCTGGTTGGAACGCATTCCCAGGATTGCACTACGCTCTATCCTGCCTCCCCACGGACGAAGACCCGTCCATGGGGATCTGTGGATATGGAACGCCGGTCCCCGATTTGTTTAAAACGTGAATCTCGATACGGTGGTCTGGAGCCGGGACGCCATATGGCTTAACTCTTGCGATGCTTGCTGCATGTCGTGGGCGCCCTGAGTTATATCTTTGACCGCAACAGCCACTCCGCCAATATTCTTAGCGATGTCGTCGACCCCACCTGCCGCTTCATGTACGCTACGGCCGATCTCTTTGGTGGTTACCGTCTGTTGTTCTACCGCCGCGGCGATGCTGTCGGAAATTTCGTTGATCTGGTGAATGATGGCGTCGATTTCCTCGATTGCCTTAACGGCGCCCTTGGTGTCTGCTTGAATTGCATCAATCTTCTGGCCGATCTCCTCCGTGGCCTTGGCAGTTTGCTTGGCGAGTTCTTTCACCTCGTTGGCGACAACCGCGAAGCCCTTGCCCGCTTCGCCGGCGCGCGCAGCCTCAATTGTCGCGTTGAGAGCCAGCAGGTTGGTCTGCTGCGCGATCGATGTGATCACCTTGACCACTTTGCCGATCTCTACGCTGGACTCGCCGAGTTTTTTCATAGTCACTTTGGTCGATTGCGCTACTTTAACTGCATTTTTGGCCACATGAGCCGACTCGGTGGCGTTCTTAGAAATTTCACGGATCGAAACCTGCATCTGCTCGGAGGCTGCGGCCACCGAGGCAACGTTCCTCGATACCTCCGCACTGGCTGCGGAGACAACATCCGCCTGCACTGCGGTTTTCTCAGCGTTGCCCGCCATCTGCCGGCTCGTCACTGTGAGCTCTTCTGAGGAGGAGGCAAGCGTGCTTGCGTTGTCGGCCATGACTTTGATCGGCTCGACGATCGTTTCGAGAGTTGTGTTGATGCCTTCAACGATTCTCCGGAAATCGCCTGGATGTTTAGCGGCATCGGCGCGTGTACCCAGTTTCCCTTCCTTAGCGGCCTTGACCAGGAGGTCCGTATCAACGATCAGCGCCTTCAAGTTCCCGCGGACCTGTTCGATCGTGTTGTTGATCATGGCCTTCTTGCCGGGGAACTTCTCAAGAGGGGCCTCGAAGTTTCCTTTACCGAATTCGGCTACGCAGGTCATCGCTTTCTTGTTCATGGCGATATGGCCGGCGACCATGTTGTTCACCCCGAGCGCCATGGTTTTCAAGGCGCCTTGAAACTTCGACGGTTCCATTGAGACGTCAATGTCTCCCTTGCCCTGCTCGCTCGCAATGTGGATCATCTCTGTCGCGAAGTCGCTGAATTGGGCGGTCATAAACTCTTTGATCCTGCCAATATGCTCGGTCTTGTCGCCGGAAACCTTGAGATCGTCCAGTCCAATGCCCATGGACTGCAAGATGTTTTGCAGTGTCATCATGATGAACGCGTCACCGATGGCCTGCAGATCGAGGTTGAATACCTTTGAAACTGCGGCTTCGATCCGGCGAACCTGATCTTCGTCCTGGATATCACGGCGGAGATATTTTCCCAGCAGCACGTGATACTCCGCGTAGGCTCCGATATACCACTTAAACGGCAAATTGATGCGGTCGTGCGTGGCGCCTATATGAAGCCGCTTTTCAAAATAGCGGATGTCCCAGTTGACCGCAGCTCCGGCGAAGACCTCGGTGAGGTATCCGGCCTGCGCAGCCTCCAGGTGGGACCGCAGGGCCTGTAGCGGCATTTTCTTTTCGCGTGCGAATTTGTCGAAGAACTGGCTTGTAGGACCAAATTTGAATTGCCAGTCGTAGAAGTCTTTGGCGATCTGCGCCGCTACCGATTTGGCCCAAGGCGCCATTTCCGCGAGCAAGCCGCGTTCCTCGTCGCCGAGCCGGATGAACTCCCGCCGTGCCGCAATGTTGCGATCATCCATTCCAAACTGTTTGGTAAGGTTTTGGCCGCCGTTCTGCTTCCAATCCACGACGACTGCGGGTCGCCGAATATAACCAGCCTTGGGCGAGACAGAAGAGGGATCGATTGGCTTGTTTGCAGCAACTGCACCTGCTGACTGATTTTCCACGGTTTGTGCTCCTTCGCTTGACGGTATACAACGATTCAGGACAACAAGACGGACTCTTGCAAGCGAAGTGCGAATGAACTGCTCCTCTTGCGTAATGCCCACAACACCGGAATCGCGAAGAAGCCACGCTGCCCTGGCCGCGCGCAATGATCACGGCGCTTTTTTCCGCTTTCCCAGGAAGTCTCCTGCTCTCGACAAGCGCCCTGTTCAGACATCAACCTAATGTTGATAAAGAGCTTGTGCGATGGAAAACATCGGCCCCGACTGTCAAAGACAATACGCTCGATCCTTGCTGCTGTCTGCATCCTTTTGACCAGCAGCCTGCCGCCCAAATGCTTTAAGCGTGCGAAGGACCGAAGCCGGCCGGGTGTCCCGGGGCTCGACAAAACAAAGACGTGGTGTCCGGAATCCTCCCAGGTGGGGTGCACAGCCCTATCTAAATAATCATCTGCAAGGTTTTGAAAATATAGGAGAGGGAAGGCAGGGGGTATTTAGTAAATCGTCACAGGGGGAAGGACCGGATCGGGTGGGTTCCTGAGAGATTGGTCCGGGGAACGGGTACGCGACTCTAACCCCTGCGGCGATTTCTTTCATGAGTTTCACCATCCCCATTGTGCGCCTGCGGGGCGTAAAGCTACGCAAGAGGTAGGGAAAGAATTGTAGTGTCCCAGAAGCGGGACTTGGAGCATCCGGCAGTTTTAGGGTTGGCGGCAAATCCGACCGGAACTCGGAGAATGACCGCAGACCTGCTGGATAAGTGCATCTGACTGTTATCGCTAACTGACAATTGAACTTAACGGCTCGCAGTTGACGCTATAGGACAGCAGGTGTAGGCTCTCCACTGGGCATGAGACTTCGACCGGGAGTCACGGATGGAAACGTTATTGATTGATAGCGCGGCGCAAACCGGTTCAGCGGCAGAACTGAGGCGGCATCTCTTTTACGAGACCTCGCATTCCCCAGCGATTACCGACCTTGTAGGCTACGAAAAAGCCAAAGAGATCGTCGACTTCTGCTTTATCGCGAACCCTTACTACCCCACTTCCGCGATGCTCGAGGATTTGCAACGCAGCCTCCCCAACCTGATCAAGTCCTACCCGTCGAGCAACCCGCTGATGAGCCAGAAACATCTTGCGGCGGTCCTGCATGTCGATCCCGAGCGCCTCATCATTGGCAACGGCGCCACTGAGCTGATCTCGCTGATCGATATGACCCTGATCGACCGCATCGCGGTTCCCATTCCGACCTTCGGGGAATACATCGAGAAAATGAAAGATTTGCGGAATGCGGAGCTGTATCCGCTCGATCCGGCAGATCGCTATCAACTGCACCTCGATGACTATTTAGCCTGGGTCCATCAGCGAAAGCTCGCGTCCCTGCTGGTGATCAATCCGGGCAATCCGACGGGCCAATTCATCCCGCTCGATGAGATGGTGGAGTTTCTGCATCGCGCGCGAGATCTGGAACTTGTGATTGTCGATGAATCGTTCATTGATTTTTCCGGTGATCCGATTCCCAGCCTGTTGCCGCTCGCGGACCAGTTTACAAATCTGCTGATTGTGCGCAGCATGAGCAAGCACTGCGGCGTGCCGGGTTTGCGCCTGGGCTACTGCTACAGCGCGAATCTTTATATCCTCAATCGCTTGCGCCGCTTTGTGCCAACCTGGAATCTGAACACGCTCGCCCAGTATTTCCTTTCCCTGCTGCCAGAAAACGATGCCGCTTATCATCAGGGCCGCAAACGCTTGATCGATGACGTTCGCCATCTTTATGAGAATCTGCGGACCGTCCCGCGCCTGGAGGTCTATCCTACCGGCGCCAACTTTGTACTCTTTAAGATTCAGAATGGCATGAACGCCACCGAACTTCAGAGCCGGTTGCTGGAAGAACACGGAATGTATGTGCGCGACTGTTCGAACAAGCTCGGTATGGATGCGCTCCACATCCGTGTCGCCTCGCAAGGACGCGAAAAAGATACGCGCCTGGTGGAAGCGCTGAGGACAATGCTGCAATGAATCGCCCTGTCGTTCTCGTCGCCGCCAACCGAACGACCCGGAAAGACAAGCTGATTGATTACGTCGGCGAGTTTCATCTCGAACTGCTGGTTCGCCTGGGCACGTTGCCCATTATCGTGCCGGTGGTTGACGGCACACTGGCGTGCCTCGCGCAATACGAGGAGCGGATGGATGGCCTGCTGCTGGTGGAAGGCGATGACGTCGATCCGAAACGATTCGCGGCCCGAAAGGCCAACTTTCAATATGTTGAAAAGACGATTCCGCTCAAAGACGAAATCGAGACCCGTTTGTTGCATCATGCGATGCGCCGCGAGGTGCCAATTCTGGGCATCTGCCGAGGATCGCAACTGCTCAACGTAGTCTGCGGCGGAACGCTTTACGGAGACGTGCAAAAGGAAAAGGGCTCGCACCGCGCCCATATCGATCTTCAGAATTACGACACGTACCGCCATCCGGTCTCTGTCGTCCCAGGCACACCACTTGCGCGTTGGTATCGCCGGAAAACGCTGAATGTGAACAGCTATCATCACCAGGGAATTCGTAAGCTATCGCCTCGCTTCCAGCCGATGGCGCATGCCGACGATGGTTTGATTGAGGCCTACTACGATCCTGAAGCTGCTTTCGTCGTAGGACTTCAATTTCATCCCGAACGCATGCTGAAGGAATACGCGGGAAACCTGAAGGTCTGGAATGCGTTCACCGCTGCTGTCCAAGGCAAGCAGCGGTAACAGCCTTGCCAAGAGCGGCGACGCGCTATTTTCGGCTGATTTGAGGCTAAAATCTAAAGGTAAAGATTACCAATCAGTTAATATACTGAATTCTCAAACTATTCATAAGTATATCTTTACGAGAAAATATTAGATGGATTCATACCCCCAGGGGGTTAGGGGGGGTAGGGGGTCATTTTTGCGGGTGCGGATCAGGCAGGTTCCTGAGAGATTGGTCCGGGGAACGTGGACGCAACTTCTGCCCCTGCGGCAATTTCTTTCATGGGTTTCGCTATCCCCATTGTGCGCCGGCGGGGGGGTAATACTACGCAAGGGGCTGGGAAAGGATAATTTCCCAGATTCCAAAGGCGGGACCTGGGGCACCAGGCGAAAGATTCACCCACCTGATCGACACTTGGCCTTCCGATATCCTGCCAACCTCAGTCGTGGTCCAGTTTCCGATGACCGCGCTCCGAGTAGCGTTATATCAATTTCTCCTATACATCGTATAGTTATTATGGTATACAGTGTATAGATGGATGACAAAAACGGCACATCGCAACGTATTTACCAATGCGCGCTCTGCATCCTCGAGGCCGAGGGACCGCACGCCGTGAGCATGCGCCGCGTGGCCAAAGAAGTCGGCATTACCGCCATGGCCATTTACCACCACTTTCCCAGCCGCGAAGCATTGCTGAGCGCCGTGGTTGATTCCGAATTTGAAAAGCTCGTCGGGTTCTTCCGGCGATCAAACGGAAAGCGGAGTTTTGAGGCTGCCATGCTTCACATCATGGATGGGTATATCGATTATGCGTTCGCTCATCCGCGCATATTCGACTACGTTTTCTCGACACCTCGACCCAGCGCTCGGCGTTTCCCTGATGATTTCCGCGCTCGGCGCTCGCCAACATTGAATCTCACCGCCGATATCATCTCTTCTTGGATGAAGCTCGGTAAGTTGAAGCACGACGATGAGTGGGAGATCTCCATGGATCTATGGGCTCATGTTCACGGCTACCTCGCGCTTTGGCGTGCAGGCCGCTTTCACTTTTCGGAAGACGAATTCCGCAAGCTCGTTCACCGTTCCCTTCGGAGGTTATTGTATGGACTCGCACACTAATGTTCTGCGCCGCGCAGTGGTGACTATGGGCGCAGTTGTACTGACGGCAGGCGCTTACTTTGTGTCATCCGGGCTTCAGCGTCTGTGGTGGCCGGTATGGCTTGCACCGCTTCCCGTTCTTCTGCTGGCTCCCAGATTGCGTGCCTGGCAGGCGTTCGCGGTGGCCCTGTTCGCACGTGGGATCGCCTCTGCGTTCGGCTTCTGGGACTATCTGCGCCATGTCGTCCAATTCCCGCTCTGGCTCGTATTGGTCACGATTCTGGCTCCGGCTGCATTATTCGCTCTCGGTGTGATCTTCCATCGCGGGCTGCTGCGAAAAGGCAACCCGTGGCTCGCCGTGCTTGCATTTCCTGTGACCATAGTAGCCGCGGAATATCTATTCAGTCTTTCTCAGGGGACATTTCTCAACACCGGTTATACACAACTGGAGAATCTTCCTATCCTCCAGCTGGCAGCCATTACGGGCCTTTGGGGAATTAGTTTTAGTGTCAACCTGCTTCCCGCCGGATTGGCAGTGCTCGTCTCCGCGCCGGAAAAGCCCCGCCTTCGCATAGCTGTTGCTCTCGCTGCTTTTTACGCCTGTGTTCTTTCCTATGGCGTGACGCGCCTATATACCACGCCTCAGGCTTCCAATTCAGTTCTCATTGGCCTTGTGGAAACCCACGCCGGCCAGAATATCTTCCCGCCGGACGCACAAACCACGATGGCCCTGATGCGGGAGTATGCCTCGCAGGTGCAACCGCTAGCAGACCAAGGCGCGCAGTTCGTCATGTTTCCTGAAATGTCGGCTCTGATTCCCGACTCAGCCTTGGCGAAAGTTGATGCGTTCTGGCAGCAGACAGCGCGCGATGCACATGTGCAGGTACTTCTCGATATTCTCCACGTCACCGATCATGGTACCTATAACGAGGCTCGACTCTATTCCGCAACCGGTGAGATCGAGACCGTCTATCGCAAGCATCACCCCGTTCCTACGTGGGAAGCCCGTACCACGCCAGGCACAGAGACCTCTGTACTAGCCTGCCCACGGGTAACCAAAGAAAATCATCCATCCGATCCATCACCCGCACCTCAGCCGGCAGGCAAAATCGGGATTGAAATCTGCCGCGACATGGACTATCCCGAATTGTCGCGACGCTACGCGCATCAGCAAGTGGGGCTCATGCTGGTGCCCGCATGGGATCAGGGTATGGACGTGGACGCCGCCTCGCATGGGCATTTATCCGTAATGCGCGGCGTGGAAGACGGCTTCACCATGGTGCGCGACGCCAAGGTGGGACTGCTGACTGCCAGCGACGACCGAGGCCGCATCCTTGCAGAGCAGCCTACGCGCTCCGACGGCACCTTAACGACAATGCTGGCCACCGTTCCAGTGCGCCATGACTCCACGCTTTATCAAAGATGGGGAGATTGGTTCGCGTGGGTCGATCTCGCCGTGCTTGCAGCAATACTTGCGTTCTGGGTCGCTCATCGCGCAGTTTCGGACACGCCGGTTCAATGAAGATGTGTCCACTCGATCGACACAGAACTTCCGGCATCCTGCCAACCCCAGCAGTGATGGAGTTTTCGAGTTGGCGACCAGCCGAAAGGTGATTCAAAAATTATCTGCAAGGTTTTGAAAATAAATAGAGGAGGGTGTGGGTATTATTTAAATGGTAAACAGGGGAGGGTGCGGATCAGGCGGGTTCCTGAGAGATTGGTCCGGGGATGTGGACGCAACTTCCACCCCTCCGGCAATTTCTTTCATGGGTCTCTCTATCCCCTTTGTGCGCCGGCGGGGCTTAATACTACGCAAGGGGCGGGGAGGGATTGTCGATTTCGTCTGAAATTGATACTCCTCTCCCGATCAATCGAATCAGCCGAACAATTTCCCCTGATGTTCGATGTGGATATGAGTGGTCATGCTCTCAATTACCAATCGTGCCGGGATCTG
>Ga0302140_10005101_pt1 | contig 16642 bp, 10 predicted proteins | sample I_Bog_E1_1_FD_202095 | JGI IMG/M metagenome (GOLD analysis project Ga0302140, IMG submission 202095) | Peat permafrost microbial communities from Stordalen Mire near Abisko, Sweden - I_Bog_E1_1 | ecosystem: Environmental > Terrestrial > Soil > Wetlands > Peat | place: Sweden: Abisko, Stordalen... | reverse complement strand
GAAACCCTCCCGAAGGGCACAGCAGTGCTGGGGCACATTGTTGACGCGCAGCCGTTTTATTTTGACTCTACCCCCTACGCGCATCAGGTACCGTCGCGCGTCTCGATTCACTTTGACCGCCTTGTCAACGGCGGCAATGAAATTCCTGTCAACCTGTCTGTCAGAGCGCTGGCGAATACGCTTGAATCACAGGAAGCAGCCTATCCGCACCACACTGATGAAACTGACTCCCTGGGAACGATGATTCTGATCGGAGGAAACGAGTTTTCTCCCCTTGAGAACTCAATAGAAGCTCCTTCCGGTGACGTAATCGGATACAACCGGAAACACGGTGTTTTCGCTCGCCTGCTAGCTTCGAGTTACAGCAACTCGAATGGGTCTAGTCGATGCAATGAGACAGACACGGAACAATCCATTGCCATCTTCTCTCCCAGCGCGTGCGGCGTTTACGGCTTCGCAAACCTGTACATGCCAAGCAGTGGAAGCGACGGAAGCGGAACTTTCTCTATCGCATCAACTCATCGCTCCGTAAAGTTGTATGCCGGCAGCACAGCATTGCTTCAAGTCGTAGCTGCCCAATAACAGATGGGATACCTCAAGCCATTGTTGAGCACAGGATAATTCACCATGTTGCAAGTCGGACCTGCTCTCAGAGTTGTAATTCACCTGAATGAAGATACAGCCTCTGAGGGCGACTATCTACATCTCGAGATTTTAGGCTTCCTCTACACTAAGGGGGTATCGGGGGCCACAGTGTTTCGGGGCCATTCCGGCTTCGGCTCCCATCATCGGATTCATACTCACGGCGAGGCCGGTACCAGTGGAGAACATTTGCCAATTCGTGTTGAGTTTATAGACTCGACTGATAAAGTTTCCGCATTACTTTCAGAGCTCAAGCGGCTTGTGATTGACGGTGTTATAGAGATGCAAGAGTGCAGCATCGTTCACGTGGCGACGGCAAGTCGCCACCCACAGGCGGAGGACACAAGAGGATGAGGGCAAGGATAACCTGCATAACTCTTTGTATTTCTGTCTCATGGTTTATCCCTCCATTGGCTCAAGCTCAAGCCGCAATCGATCCAACACCTTCTGGAGAGAAGCCAATCCCGTTTGTTGATTTGGCAAAGGCATCAGTAGGGACAACCGGTTTAGTGGTGCCTGGAGAGAAATCTGTGTCCGAGTCTCCCGTGACGCTAACTCTCGCTGAGGCAGAAGCACGTGCGTTGAAGAACCAGCCACGTCTTCTTTCGCAAAGGCTACGGACGCAAGCGACAGATACTCAGGTGAATCTTTACCACGCGGCACTGTTACCGCAGATATACGGGAATCTGTCGGCAGTGGAGGCAAACGGAGACACTGCCGTTGGAGCTGGTGCTGTAACCACTTCGAGCATCTCGACCAGAGCCGCAGGTGGAGTCTCACTTGTGCAACTGATCACAGATTTTGGACGCACAGCAAACCTTGTCAATGCAGCCAGATCTCAAGCCAAGGTATCTGGTCAGGAGTCTGAAATCGTGCGTCAACAGATATTGCGTGACGTTGATGAGGCGTATTTTGCAACCCAAGCAGCAGAGAGCGTCCAAAAAACCGCCCTAGCTGTCCTTGATTTCCGCCGCACCTCGCTTAGGCAATTGAATGCGCTGGCGCAAAGTCAGATGAAATCAACTTTAGACGTGCAATTTGCCCAGGTATTAGTCTCAGAGGCCGAGCTGGCCTTGGCTCAAGCTGATAGCAACACCCAAAAAGCCGAAGCACAGCTAGCCGAGACTTTGGGTGACAATGGAGATGTCAGCTACTATCTGCCAGATTATGTACTTGCGGACGAACCCCTGCCCTCTGAGCCTGATTCTAACCCCAGCAACTATATTCACGATGCGTTACAGAATCGACCAGACATCAAGGCAATGCAGCTACAAAGTGAATCAGCACACAGATACGCAAAGGCAGAGAAGGACCTGAGCTATCCGACGATAAGTGCGATTGGTACAGCGGGTGCAATTCCTGTCCACGATTCAACCCTTCACCAGAACTACGGCGCAATCGGTGTCAACCTCAATATCCCTATTTTCAACGGCGGTCTGTACTCTACTAGGTCGGCGGTAGCCAAACTTCAGGCACGTGCAGCAGATCAAGACACCTCCTTAGAGGCACTTCGGATCACTCGAGATGTTCGGATGGCATGGTCAGATGCACGAAATGCTTACTTGCAGATTCAGGTTGCACAACGTCTAGTAGACGAAAATAACGTGGCAATGCGTTTGGCTCAGGCGCGTTATAACGCAGGACTAGGCAGCATCGTGGAATTGAATCAGGCGGAATTGAACCAGACGTCTGCGCTAATCACTGCGGCCAGTGCCCGCTTTGACTACATGCGCCTGATGACTGCATTCAACTACACGCTTGGCAATATGCACTGATCCAGGAGAACAGCGTGAAACTGTCATACAATTCGACCCTTGCCGGCGCATTCGCACTCTTCATAATTGCTCCCATATCTGGATGTAGAGATCATGTTGACGCCTCCGTAGTTGATGCTCCAGTGGTCCCCGTGAGCCGTGTTATACATACCGAGCTGAATAATAACGTGACATTGACAGCGGAGTTGCAGCCCTATTTTGAAGTTGATGTGATGGCCAAGCAGGCAGGCTATATACGTCACATGTTAGTCGATATCGGTGATCATGTTAAAGCAGGCCAGCTAATCGCGGTGCTCGAAATCCCTGAGTTGCAGGACGATATGCAAAGAGCTAAAGCTGATGTCCAAACTGCTGTGGCAATGCAGTCTGCGGCAGAGCAGGACAAGAAGCGCGCTGCGGCTGCCGAGGCAATCGCTCATCTGTCCTACACACGCATACAGGATGTCTCAAAAAGCGAACCCGGGCTGGTTCCTCTTCAGGAAGTTGACGTAGCGCATTCCCGTGATCTTGAAGCAGAGGCGCAGGTAGCAGCCGCCGAGCAGAATGTGCAGGCTTCGATCAGCCGCCTTCAGTCTGCGCGAGCTCAACTGGACCACGAGAATGCTCTAGTTGCCTACACCAGAATAGTGTCTCCCTTGAACGGTGTAATTACCCAACGATTCGCGAGCGATGGATCGATGATTCAGGCGGGAACAAACTCTAATACGCAGGCAATGCCAGTGGTTCGCGTGTCACAAGACGATATTCTTCGGCTTATGTTGCCCGTACCAGAAGAAAATGTCGGCGGAATCCACAACGGACAGGCAGTAAGCGTCATTATCCCAAGTGTGAATCGTACATTTGCCGGAACAGTAACGCGCTCGTCCGATCGTGTGGACAGTTCCACACGCACCATGATTGCAGAAGTCGATTTGAAAAATCCAAAGCTGGATCTTATCCCTGGCATGTATGCCCAGGTTCAACTGAACCTTGCTAATGCATCCGATGCGCTTGCGGTTCCTGTAGGCGCTGTGGAAGCAACGGGGGGCACCTCTCATCTCTATGTGGTTGATACAAATGGCATCGTACATATACGTGCTATCAAGACAGGACTTCAAACTCCAAAGTATGTGCAGCTAATCTCCGGCGCCAGGCCAGATGAGATCGTAGTCCTCGGGCGACACTCTGATCTCCAGGATGGAGAAAAAGTACAGCCGCACTTCGAGTAGATCTCTCACACTCGCAGTAACCTTCAAGAGGTTCAAGCCATGTCCCGTTTTGCAATCCGCACTCCATATCTGATAGTCGTTGCCTGCCTGATGATTCTTGTGCTCGGCGTGAGTAGTATCGCCCGCATGCCCGTTGATATGTTTCCTTCCATGAACATGCCTGTGGTGGTAGTTGCTACTTTCTACTCAGGAATGCCGCCTGAACAGGTCGAGGGGAATATAACCTATCACCTTGAACGTTTCTTCACTCTGGCTAGCGGTATCGATCATATAGAGTCACGTTCTCTGAACGGTGTGAGTATCATAAGGATTTACTTCCAGCCAGATACAAACGCAGATACAGATGCCGCTACTATTGCTAACCTTGCTGTATCGGATATGAAAGATCTCCCGCCCGGCACATTCCCACCAGTAGTCCTGAAATCCGATGCATCAGGTCTGCCAGTTTGTCTCGTGACCATGAACGGCGATGGCATGAGTGATGGTGCACTCAAAGACATAGCTCAAAACTTCGTACGGAATCAGCTAGCAAGTGTACCTGGGGCATCAATCCCCCAGCCTTTTGGAGGACCTTGGCGTCAAATTCAGTTCTACGTCGACCCGTATAAGTTGGAAGCGCGCCAGCTGAGTCCGATGGATGTGGTTCGTGCGCTTAATCAATCGAATCTGGTTCTCCCGGCAGGTGACGTCAAGATAGGCAACCTAGACTACGATATCTACTCAAATGCTCAGTTCGACCTCAAAGACGCAGGTCAATATCCGATCAAGATGAGCGGAGAAAATCCCGTACTAATGTCGGATGTGGGGCAGCTCAAGGATGCACATGCGCTTCAATACAATGTTGTTCATGTAGATGGTCACCGCTCAGTCTATCTCCCTGTCATGAAGCAAGGAGGTAACTCCAACACTATTTCCGTTGTAGATGGGATCCGCACCACGATCAAGCATCTGGTAGATGTTCCTGCTGGAATGCATAGTTCCGTTGTGTTTGATCAATCACGTTTTGTCAAGACAGCAATCACAACTCTCTTGCACGAGGGCGGTATCGGTCTTTTTCTAACCTGCCTCATGATTCTAGTGTTCCTGGGTAGTTTGCGGGCGACTGTGGCTGTATTTTTCTCAATTCCACTTTCCGTTCTGGCTACCTTCTTTGTGTTGCAATTGAATGGGTCTTCGATTAATAGCATGGTGCTTGGCGGCTTGGCACTTGCGTTGTCACGGCTCATCGATAACTCCGTTGTTGTACTCGAGAACATCTACCGTCATCTTGAGATGGGGGAGTCGCAGCGAGTAGCCGCTGAAAATGGAGGACGCGAAGTTGCACTGCCAGTCCTCGCATCAACACTGACCACCGCCGTTGTGTTCTTTCCTGTCACTCTGCTGGAAGGCGTGAGCAAGTTCTTGTTTTCGGCGATGGCCTTATCGGTAGTGATTTCACTCTTCGCGTCGTATGTAGTAGCGATGACTGTTGTGCCGCTATTCTGCTCGCGCTATTTAAAGATCGATCATCCTGAGAATCTTTCAGAGACTGCGTCCGGAGAGGCACGTACACTGAAAGGTGATAGACCAAAATGGGGTGAGCGATTCAATTCCGCATTTAATTCTCACTTCGAGCGCATGCTTGCCTGGTACGAGAGCCTGGTCGAGAGAGTATTGCGCTATCCCGCTCGTCTACTCATTGGGTTTGGCATTGTTTTTTTGATCAGCCTTTCGCTTTATACACTGCTGGGTTTTTCATACTTTCCTCAGACAGATGCAGGACAATTTGTAATTAATATCAAGGCTCCGTCAGGGACGAATCTTTCAATCACAGAAGGGGAGTTCGCAAAAGCAGAGCAAATTATTAAGAGTGTTGTTGCTCCCAAAGACCTGTCGATCATCGTCGACAACATAGGTGTCGATAACGGGTTTTCGGCCATATATACTCCTAATGCTGCAATGCACACGGGTTTCATTCAAGTCGGGCTTACGCCTGATCATCATATCGGTAGCTATGAATATATCCATCGAATCAAACAGCAACTCTCGACGCAGATGCCAGAACTATCCGCTTATTTCTCGACCGGAAGCCTGGTAGACTCGGTTGTAAATATGGGAGCGCCTGCCCCAATTGATATTCAAATATCTGGTGCTAACCTGCCGTCAGATCAAGCTGTCGCTCAACAGATCGTTGGTAAGCTTCGCAGGTCTCCCAACTCTGCAGACGTATTCATTCCTCAGGATTTGGATTATCCATCACTCCGAATCAATGTCGATCGGTTGCACGCAGCAAAACTAGGCCTCACCGAAAAAGAAGTGCTGACCAATGTCATCACGTCGCTGACCTCCAATCAGATGATCGCGCCTAATCTGTGGATTGACAACAAGAACGGGAACAATTACTTCCTGACTGTGCAATATCCAGAAGCGCAGATACGTACGATTCAGGACTTGGAATCCATTCCTCTGCATGCAGACGGCGTTACTCAGCCAACACGTCTAGGGATGGTCGCGAGCATCCAGCCCATGTTGGCTCCGACAGAAGTGGATCACTATCAAATCCGTCGAAAGCTAGATGTCTACGTCAGACCCTCGAGCGAGAACCTGGGAAGGACAGCAGATACAGTCAAGCATGTTCTGGCTACAATCAAGGTTCCGGCCAACGTCACAGTCACAGTACATGGAAGTGCTGAAGCCATGAGCAAGTCCTTCCGCAGCTTCAGTACCGGTCTTGTTCTATCTATCGTTTTGCTCTATTTAATTCTAGTAGCACAGTTCAGGTCCTTCATCGACCCGCTTATTATTTTGTTGGCGCTTCCCCCGGGCATCAGTGGCGTACTCCTGGTCCTTGTCCTGTCAGGTACAACGATGAACGTCATGTCGCTGATGGGTGTAGTGATGTTGGCTGGAGTTGCCATGTCAAACAGCATTCTAATCGTCGAGTTTGCACATCATCTTCGGAGCGAAGGTCACAAGGTAATAGACGCGATCATTGAGTCGTGCCGGGTCCGTCTTCGTCCAATCCTTATGACCTCTCTTGCAACGGTCATTGGCCTCTTGCCAATGGCACTTAAACTAGGCGAGGGAAGTGAATCTTATGCACCGCTAGCTCGCGCACTCGTCGGAGGCTTAGTAGTTTCCGTACTACTTACCATCTTCCTCGTACCCGCAGGATTTTACCTCGTCTACCGCGAGAAGTAGTTGATTCGTAAGTATCACTTTAAAGGCTGGAGATCACCAAGCATCGTTGGTATAAGCTCAGAGACCGTTGGATGAATGTGCATCGCTCTTTGCAGTGTCGTGTACGGAGCCTTCGCGTACATAATGTCCAGGATGCAATGAATAGCTTCGTCTCCCCCAGTACCGAGGATCGACGCTCCAAGAATCATCTTGGTTTTTGCATCGACAAGAACCTTCATGAATCCCTGGCTCTCGCCCTTCTCGACAGCTCTGCCTACTTTCGTCATCGGACGGGTGGCTATGAGTGCCGGTTTTCCCGACTCACGTACTTGTTTCTCCGTCATACCAGCTCTTCCCAATGGAGGATCAATATAGAGCGCATGTGCAGAGATCCGGTCGCTGACCCGGCGCGGATCGTTGTCTAGTAGGTTCGCCGATACTATTTCAAAGTCGTTATATGAAGTATGCGTAAATGCGCCTTTTCCATTACAGTCGCCGAGTGCCCATATGCCGGCTACGCGAGTCCTAAGTTGGTCGTCGACGACAATATACCCATGCTCATCTAATTCAACATCCGTCCGATCAAGCCCAAGATCATCCGTGTTGGGACGTCGACCCACAGCAATTAATACATGTGTACCGACCACCGCTGGTTCGCCAGCATGGCAATCTACATGTACCGTGACTCCGTTCAGGTGTTTGGCAAATGCAATGCATTCAGAGTGCAGACGAATATCGATCCCCTCAGCTTCAAGGATGTTCTTTATAGAGGCGGATACGTCCTCATCTTCATGTTGAACAAGTCGATCGCCTTTCTCTATAACCGTCACCTTACTGCCGAAACGGCGGAACATCTGCGCAAATTCCAGACCGATATAACTACCTCCCACAACCACAAGGTGATCAGGGAGAACGTCAAGATCGAGAAGGGTTGAGTTAGTGAGGTATGGCACCGTCTGAATGCCAGGTAGGTCTGGTACAGCGGCGCGACCACCAACATTGATAAAGATCTGATCTGCCTGCAGGATGTTGTCTCCAACTTGAACTTCCGTGTTGGAGAGGAAACGCGCCTGTTCGTGAAAGACTGTACACCCTTCCATGCCGCGCAACCATGTTTCGATACCATCACGGGACTTAGCAAGGATAGAGTCTTTGCGCGCCCTGACGGCCTTCATGTCGATTGAAACTTCGCCACTAAGGATGACCCCATAATCTCTAGCGCGACGCACTGTGTGTGCGACGTACGCACTGGCCACCATGGACTTCGTTGGAATGCATCCTGTATTGACGCAGGTTCCACCAAACAGCTTCCGTTCTACGAAAGCTATGCGTTTTCCCGCCGTCACAAGTCTGCCCGCCAGGGATGGACCGGCTTGCCCTGCACCAATAATAATGGCATCAAACTTTGTCATCACTACCTCACCCATTTGAAATTAAAGGTTAAAGAGACCGCTGTTAGCCCAGGGAGCATTTTATATAAGATGCAGATCGCAGGGAACCAGACTTAAGCTACCTAAAGTCTATTTCTATATGAGGTCTACGGATTATCGTTTCTGGCAGAAATAGGCCAAGCTGCACCTTAAACGCTTGTTCTTGATCGCTTTTGTAACAATATGTTAGATTGAAACAAATGTTTGTTGCGATCAGCTTCGATACAGTTCGCTGTTGTGCCTCTCCGGCGCGCTCGACCTGTTGTTGTCGGCGCTAGGCACTGCAGCAACCAAACACTTCACACCTCACAGTAGTTTCTCCTCCAACATACAAGTCGCTCGGAGCAGGGAATTGATTCCCCAACTGTATCGCCACATTATCGTCTTATGTATCCCGTGTTGCCGCCCTGGCTTCGCGTGCTGTCGTTGTCTCTAGCTCGTTGATTCAAAATCTCTTCTACACCCTCCATCATCGTCACAAATAACTGCAAGGAGTTTCACTATGGCCAACTGGCGTCGTTCTGTATTCATTTCTCTGCTTCATGTATCCATCCTTGTGCTCGTGCCGGTGTTGCCTGCGTGTGCGCAGCTAGTTGGTGGAACTATTACAGGCGACGTTGTAGATTCTGCAGGGGCTTCCGTTTCACGAGCAGAAGTTCTGATTCGTAATGATGAGACCGGTGGTGTTCGACATCTTGAAACCTCGTCCTCCGGAACCTTTTCCGCACCGTCAATTCCTGTTGGCGTTTACACCATTTCTGTCAGCCGGGATGGATTCGCGCCCCTCAAACAAACGGGAATTGGTCTGACAGTAGGTCAAAGCATCAATCTGCATCTCGCACTTCAACTCGGCAAAGTCGAACAGGTCGTCACCGTTGTCGATACACCCAGAGGGGTTGATACGTCGACGCTCCAGTCCCAAGGTCTGGTCGACGAACGTCAGGTAAAAGAACTTCCGTTGAATGGACGCAGCTTTGACCAGCTCCTTCAACTCAATCCCGCGTCAATCAGCTATACGACGCAGCGTTCCGGCGGCGTCGGCACGTCGAATTCGTCAGTGGGAAACATGTATTCAATTTCTGGTCGTCGCCCCCAGGACAATCTCTTTCTCCTAAATGGAATCGAGTACACAGGCGCTTCTTTGATCAACGTCACCCCCGGCGGAACGAGTGGCCAATTATTGGGTGTTGAAGCTGTCCGCGAGTTCAACGTCGTCAGCGATACCTATGGAGCAAATTACGGCAAGCGCACGGGAGCCCAGATCTCGATCATCACCGCTTCAGGTAGCAACCAAATTCACGGATCCGTGTACGAGTTCTTCCGTAACAGCGCACTGGACGCACGCAATTACTTCGATCAGTCTCAGATTCCTGCTTTCGGAAGGAATGATTACGGTGTCGCCCTGGGTGGCCCCATTCGTCGCGACAAGCTCTTTGGGTTTGGCAACTACGAAGGATACAGACAGCATCTTGGATTGAGCGATGTCACCTTTGTTCCAGACGCCGCCGCCCGTGCCGCAGCCGTTCCAAGTGTGCAGCCACTCTTGTCTCTATGGCCGGTTGGGACTACAGATTTGGGAGGAGGAATTGCTGAGGCATTTTCTAACCCCCCGCAACATGTTCGAGAAGATTTTGGCACCACTCGCGTCGACGCCAACCTCACGCAAAATGATTTGTTTTTTGCCGCATATACCGTGGACGACAGTGATGCCACCACCCCATCGGCCAATCCGTATTCCTCGATCTACGAGCGGCTGCGTGAGCAAGTCCTCAGCGCTCAGGAGCAACATGTCTTTTCGCCAAGCCTGCTGAATACCCTGCGAGTGGGTTACTCCCGCGCAGCATTTGGATTCCAGAGCATCGTCTCCGGCGGAGTGTCAGGTTGGGTTGCGGGAGCCCCTGTCGGCTCGATCGTGATCGCCGGCAGCACGGCATCAAACGGCGCATCGCAGGTCACGCTCGCGGGTGCCAACACTGGCAGCAATAACTCAACCGTGAGGAATCTCTTTACTGTTGATGATCACGTCTATTGGACTCACGGTAAACATCAGATCGAAGCCGGAGTTTGGCTGCAGCGTCTCCAGTCAAATGACTTCCTCGCGCAGAATCAGTACGGCCAAGCTTCATTCTCAACATTGGCGACATTCGAGCAGGGAGCCGTATCCAAGTACACAGTAGTACCGGCACCGACGGAACTGGCTTGGCGCTCACTCTTTTCTGCGGGGTTCATTGAGGACGCATGGAAGATCGCGCCTCGGGTCGAACTCCGTGCGGGTCTCCGCGTGGAGTCTTCCAATGGTTGGAATGAAGCGCAGAATCGCGCATCCAACTATGACTTTACGAATGGCGTGATCAACTCCACTCCCACAGTAGGTGGCTCAGCCCTCTCTGACAATCGTGCTACGTTCCTGCCAGAGCCGCGTATTGGTGTCGCTTACGACGTGTTCGGCACTGGCAAAACAGCTGTGAAGGCAAGCTTCGGAGTCCATCGCGCACTCCTAGATACCTTGGATTACCGCCTTGACCAAACCGCTCCATTTAACACGACACTCTCGTTCAGCAACACCACCGTGAACGATCTGTCTCAGCTCTCAACTGGGCTGGTGTCAGGCCTCATTTCTCCAAGCAATGTGCAGCGAAACATTGAGACTCCCACTGTACTTTCGTGGACAGGGAAAATTGAGCAGGAAATTGCTCCGCATACAACAGTGACGGTCGGCTACGTTGGTTCACATGGCTACCATCAGATCCTTTCAGAAGACCAGAACACGCCTGCAGCCGTCATATGCCCGTCAGCCTCCTGCGCGGCCTCGTTGGCGGATGGCACGGTTTACTATCCAACGACCAAGCTAGCTAACCCAAATCTCGCGAATTCAACCTCTTGGGTATCGCAGGGCATTAGCAATTACAACGGTCTCGAACTTGATGTGCGGAGACAGTTCGCACAAGGCTTCCAGCTGAGAGGCGTTTACACATGGTCGAGAAACCTCGACGATGGTTCTGCCTGGAATACAAGCGTCTCCGCAAACACGCCGGCTTTCGTTTCCTTTCCAGGCAATCCCAAGCTTGACTATGGCCCCGCCGCAACTAACATCTCGCACGCTGCCGCTATCAACGGAACGTGGGAACTCCCCATCGGCAGAAACCACTACCTCTTCGCAAATGCTGCACCCCTAGCGCAGGGTGTTATCGGAGGATGGACTCTCAGCGGCATCGCGACATTGCAAAGCGGCTTCCCGTTTTCTCCTCAGCTCGGCTACAATCCCACCGGCAACGGAGACTCCCGCAACCCAGCGCGTCCACAACTCAATCCAGACTTTAACGGAAAACTCTATTCCAGAACGCAGTCAGATTGGTTCAACCCAGATGCCTTTCTGGCACCCTATCCCGGCACATTTGGCAATACAAGCCGCGACTCTCTTATTGGCCCGGGGCTCACGGACGTAGACCTCTCGCTTTTGAAGAACACTGTCATTCACGACCGCGTCCATGCGCAGTTCCGGGTGGAGTACTTCAACGTACTGAACCACAGCAATTTCACTACTCCTAACGCTGTTGTCTTCAGTTCCGGCCCAACGCCTGCAAAGCCAACCACGGTCGCTGAGGTGTCTCCAACAGCTGGCGTCGTGACTGCGACTGCCACGACGTCGCGGCAGCTGCAGTTTGCGTTGAAGTTTCTGTTTTGAACTTGGAAGGGCCGCCCGCAGTCCGGGGGCGGCTCTTCCATTGTGCTCAACGTCCTTTCTTTGTTAAGATCGTGTAGACATGACGCACGTCTTCCATTACGGCTCCTGTTGTTGCCTGTCATTCACTTTGACGGGTGCCTAATCTAGTCTCTGATCTCCGCAGAATCTGATCCAGATGACACACCCGAAGCTGAAAAGCCGGGTTGAGTCTCTTCATACTTAGGCGTTCAGCAATCCCTTAGCAGCACAGAGGTTTGCATGCCGGTTGTAGAGAGCGACACAGCACCAGATTCTTTATCGACACGACTATCCCCCACTCGCCTGAGCCATTTGCGATTGCTCGAAGCCGAAAGCATCCACATCCTCCGAGAAGTAGCCTCTGAATTTGAGCGCCCTGTCATGTTGTATTCTGTGGGAAAAGACTCCTCAGTTATGTTGCGGCTGGCTCAAAAAGCTTTCTATCCGGGGCCCATACCTTTTCCTCTGTTGCATGTGGACACAGGCTTCAAGTTTGCCGAGATGCTTACCTTTCGGGACGAAATGGCAAAGTCTGTCGGCGCAGAACTCCTAGTCTGGCGTAACGAACCAGCGATTGCGGCAGGGACTAATCCCATAGCTTTGGACACCAAGCGTTGCTGCGGACTGCTCAAGACACAGGCATTGCTGGATGCACTCAAGCACTACAATTTTGATGCAGCCTTTGGTGGCGCCCGTCGCGACGAAGAGAAGTCGCGTGCCAAGGAGCGCATCTACTCGTTTCGAGACAGTGCAGGGCAATGGGATCCGAAAAATCAGCGCCCTGAACTCTGGAATCTTTACAATGCACGCATTCATCCGGGCGAGAGCATTCGAGTATTTCCCCTCTCCAACTGGACGGAGATGGATGTTTGGCAATACATCCATGAGGAAAATATCCCGGTGGTGGATCTCTACTTTGCCAAGGAACGTCCGATGTATATCCGTGGAGACGCTCTACTGCCAATCGAACAGTCCTTCGTCGCCAGACTGGGCGAGCAACCGACCATGGTCAAATCGCGACTACGCTCACTCGGATGCAGTCCATGCACTGGAGCGATTCGCTCCGACGCAGAGACAATTCCTGCAATCATCGCAGAGCTACTATCCTTTCGCTCCTCCGAACGAGCAAATCGGGCCATCGATCATGATCAGGAAGGCTCTATGGAACTCAAGAAACGCGAGGGCTACTTCTAATGTCGACCTTAGCCACTCCAGGTTTTGCGATTGAAGAGTTCCTTGAACAGGAGCGGGAAAAAGATCTACTTCGTTTCTCCACCGCAGGCAGCGTCGATGACGGAAAGTCTACCCTGATTGGGCGCCTTCTTTACGACACTCAATCTGTCTATGAAGACCAGGTACGCTCGATTGAGGGAAAGGGCACCACGGCTCCAGGACAGATTGATTTTGCCCTGCTGACCGACGGTCTCCGCGCAGAGCGAGAGCAGGGAATCACGATCGATGTAGCCTACCGTTACTTTTCGACTGCGCGCCGCAAATTTATCATTGCCGATACGCCGGGCCACGAGCAATATACGCGAAATATGGCGACAGGCGCCTCAACCGCGGATGCAACCGTAGTACTTCTGGATGCGAGCAAAGGTGTTCTGATGCAATCGCGTCGGCACGCTTATATAGCCTCGCTTCTCAAGGTCCAACATGTCGTAGTTGCAGTAAATAAGATGGATCTCATCGGCTACGACGAAGTAGCTTTCCGTACAATCGAGTGTGACTTCCAGGCAGTTTTGAAGGAAATAGCCGAGGACACAGGAAATCCTGTTACCGCAACATTCATTCCTGTCAGCGCTCTTGCAGGCGACAACATAGTGCACCGCTCCAATAGGATGGAATGGTACGCGGGGCCAGCGCTTCTTGAGGTTCTAGAAACGCTTCCTTCATCGTTCGATACGCGCACTGCACCGTTTCGCTTTTCTGTACAGCGAGTCATTCGCCCGGATCACACCTTCAGAGGATTCTCCGGACAGATCGCGTCCGGAACGATTCATCCAGGAGATGCACTCACTGTCCTTCCATCAGGAAGAACAGCCCGGGTCGCACGCATCGTAACCTGGGATGGTGATCTTGCGGAAGCTCACGCACCCTTGTCCGTAACCCTCACTCTCGACCAGGAACTCGACATTAGCAGAGGCGATCTCCTGGTAACATCAGAAGCTTCAGCTAAAATCGTTAGAAACTTCCCGGGCTCGCTTGTATGGATGGACCAACGACCACTTGAGATTGGACGTCGTTATCTCCTCAAGCACAGCAGCCATACCGTCCCGGCGATCGTCTCGAGCCTTGAATATCGGACCAATATCGGGACATTCGCACATGAACCCGCCGACACTCTTACCATGAATGGCATTGCCGCAGTCACCATCCAAGTCTTGCGGCCAATTGCTGTGGATGCCTATGGTGAGAATCGCAATACCGGTGCCTTTATTCTCATAGACGCCGAGACCAATAGCACCGTCGCCGCTGGAATGGTTACACATCTGAGCGAAGCCAATTTGTCGGTGGTAGAAGACTCCACTGACCAACTCGGTAGAGTTACCAGTGAAGACAAAATCACTCGCTGGGGACATCGCGGCGCAGCTGTCGAACTGACTGCACCGACTGAGTTGATCGATACTATTGAGCGCTCGCTATTTGCAGAGGGAGCAGTTACCAGTCGAATAGACCTAACCGCTGCCGGCTTGAATCCAGATGTGCTCGCGACCTATGTAGACTTGGGCGTCCATTCCGGGTTCCTAGTACTGCTGAAGGGCTCCGATGATCTCAGCACTCCGATCGTACGCACTGAAGGTCAGCAACGCGAACTGGATACCTCTGATTTTGATAAATCAGTCTCAATTGTTCACGACCTTCTTATCAGTACTGGGATCCTTCTCAAAGCAGGAAAGGCAGATCTCAAATGAGCACGATACAACTGGACACAATCGCAACTCAGGTGAAAAAAAAGCTCGATCATGTTCGGGCTGCTCTCGCGACAGCGATTACAGGAAGCGCGGACGTGTGTCTCACTTGTAGCTTCCAGGCAGAAGACGTGCTCCTGACCAAGCTTGCGCTGGAACTGGATCCAAAAATTCCAATTCTCTTTCTCGACACGGGATATCACTTTCGTCAGACTTACGAATATCGCGATCAGATAGCCAATGAATGGCAGCTGAATCTGATCAATCTTCTACCTGAGAAGACAGTCCCGGAACAGGAACTTCAACATGGACTCCTGTACCGGTCCGCTCCCGACCAATGCTGCAAACTGCGCAAAGTTGAGCCGCTCTTCAGGGCCGTTGGAGAATATCAAGTCTGGCTCACCGGTCTTCGCAGGGAGCAGGCAAGAAGCCGCTCTGCGCTTGAAGAATCCTCGTTGTTTACTCTGCCCGGCGGCAAACAGGTATTGAAACTCGCTCCTCTCGCTGAGTGGACGACACGCGACGTTTGGTACGCGTGCGAGCAGCTCTCTATTCCGCTCTTGCCGCTTTACGAACAAGGCTATACGTCGATCGGTTGCGAACCATGTACGACGCTGCCACTTGATCCCAATGACCCACGATCTGGGCGTTGGGCAGGCAACAAAGTGGAATGCGGCATACACATAGAAGTAGCGCCGTCCAGCTAGGTTCGGAAGTACATCTCGAGGGCATTCAATGCAGTACCTAATCGGATTCATGATAGCGCTCTTCATCGCGCTCACAGGAGTAGGCGCAGGTACCATCACCGTGCCTATTCTTGTATTATTCCTCAAAGTTCCGGCGCCTATCGCTGTTGGAATCGGTCTGACTTTCTCCGCTGTCATCAAACTCGTTCTCGTACCCGCTCAAATTGTGCGCGGCAACGTAGCTTGGCGCACGCTGGGATTCATGCTTCTCGGTGGGGCTCCCGGCGTAATCGTCGGATCTCTCATCTTGAAACACCTTGTAACAGCGGGTTCACAAAACATGCTCAATGCGTTGCTTGGCGTAATCCTCGTTGCTACGGCAAGTTGGCAGATTCTCTTCTCATTCCGATCGATGAATTCGTCACAAGAGCGTAAGGATCGAAGCCCGCTGCTGGCATGGCTCATGTTTCCCGTGGGTGCCGAAGTTGGCTTTTCTTCAGCTGGGGCAGGAGCACTTGGCAGCGCAGCGCTGCTCAGTCTTACACCCTTGCTGCCGGCGCAGGTTGTAGGGACTGACATTGCGTTTGGCTTCCTTGTGTCATTGATCGGCAGCGGAGCTCATTGGTTTTCAACCAGCTCGGATCTGCAACTCCTGGTGCAACTCACAGCTGGCGGCATCGGCGGCGCGGTGGCCGGAACCCTGCTCAGCAAATCTATTCCGCGTCGCCCTCTGCGTGTCGCATTGTGGCTTTGGCTGCTGGTTCTCGGAGGACAGTTCCTGTTCACCAGTTACCAGGTCTGGGCCTCTCCGCGGTAGTACGGATCCTTGCGTCGACGCCTAGTGGGTCTTCCCACCCTTCAGCCGATCTTGGTAAGCCACTCCATATTCTCCTCCTTCAATTAGGATCAGGTGGCTTAGCCGTTCAATCTGTAGCCACTGGAATTGGTCGACTCAGTCTTCATATTTCATAAAACACCAGTTCCTGTCCGTAATCCCGTACGTCTATACGTTTGGACTCGCGCGACGATACCTATCTCGCGTCTGAATTGTTTTGTCTAAGGATAAGATGCTTGATATCAATCATTTGTCATCTTTATCAACTCTTCTTCAGGTATGTTGATTGATC
>Ga0302140_10005100_pt1 | contig 16646 bp, 11 predicted proteins | sample I_Bog_E1_1_FD_202095 | JGI IMG/M metagenome (GOLD analysis project Ga0302140, IMG submission 202095) | Peat permafrost microbial communities from Stordalen Mire near Abisko, Sweden - I_Bog_E1_1 | ecosystem: Environmental > Terrestrial > Soil > Wetlands > Peat | place: Sweden: Abisko, Stordalen... | reverse complement strand
CAATAACATCTTTAGTTCCATCAACTTGAGCCAACAGATTTAAAATAAAAGTTCCAGGAAATGCCCCAAGGCTAGCATCAATACCGTCCGGTATTTTTCCTTCTTTTCCCCCAATCAATAAAGTTGGAAGAGCAGAATTAAAAATATTCTTAGTATCGTCCATCGTTAAATTATTGACTTTGCTAATGAGATATAGTTCCCAAATCTTTTCCCAATCGAGATAGTAGATAGTTCTCTTCTGAAAGAGTTGTTCAGGACGACAGATGATAATAGCGTTAGTTCTAATCTGTTCAAAAGTATTAGTTGCTTGTTGAGGATCTCTATCAATCCTTTCTCTTCTCTTTAACATTAAATCAAAAGAAATATTAGTATTAATCGTTCCATTAGGTCTAACATCAATCCAATCTTTAGCTGATATCAAATCGACCGTTGTCACTGCTGGTTGATAAATTGCAACTTTGTTCTCTAGTTTGGCACCATAGCGACTATCAGGACAAAATCTAACATTAAGTTCTATTGGATCATCACCGTTGATCATTTGGTCAAACCTAACTGGTTTAGAACCTTTCAATTCTAGGAGAACTTTATTTTTACCTGGAAACATGAAGTTGATAGCAACTGTTCCTTTCCTTAAATTGTAGCTGTCGTAATCGGTCTTTTCAGAAGGTTGAGGTTCAGCTAAAGGCTGGGCAGTTGGCTGTTGAAGAATCGAAACTTGTTTAGGTTTAGAAGTTTGGGCAAACATCGAAAACATGTTATTAACAGTTGAAGCAGTTTTAGGTTTAACTATTTCTCTAATTGGGATAAGACTCTTGTCGGCATTACCTAAAAATAATGCCCATAAGATAGCTCGTCCTGGGTCTAAATAAAAAGGGGATGACGTGCCAAGGGTCAATGCATCTACTACGGTATAAATCGGTTGACCGGCACTCAATAAAACTCCAGGATTCGACTTATCAAGTCTTAAATCGATTTCTTCTTCTGGTTCCATTGTAAAATAAAAGAATGAATAACACTTGACTTTTATTAAAAACATTTAAAATGTTTTTAATTTCTTTTTTGGCTGGATTGTTAGAGAAAGCTGAAAAAATTGAAGTCCTGTTGAGAAACCAGTGCCCTGAGGAACGATGATAGGAGTTGAAGAAAAAACCAATTGGAAGGGATTCCATCCTTAGTGTTTTGAGTAGCAGGAAAAAAGGCTATAAGGTTCTCCATTTTATGTTCAAACCGATTCACTTTTAGATTTTTACTAATTACGGAAGGGATGAGGGTTTCAAGTAATTGTTGAAGGACTCCTAACTGTTGTTTTGATCTTTCCGAACCTGTGATGTTTCTAATCATAATACTGAAGGAATTGATGTCAAACCTAAAAGAAAGTTCAATCTTGATATCGTCATCTCCATCATGAATCGCAATGGAAACGAAACTGTCCAAATCCTGATTAGAAAAACGATGAAGGGTTAATTGTTGGTTTTGCTCACCGAGTGGATAGAGAGCTTTCATTTTTCTGATCATCCAGACAATTACGGTGTTAATGTCGAGAAATCGGTTGTAGTTGATGTTATAAGCAATATCTAAATAGCCAATGTTAGGGTTAAAATCTTCTTTGAACATCCATCCTTTAATCATAGGAGTCTTAACTTTAAGAGGAATAAATTTAAGGTCATCTCCTTGGTTGAAAGTGAAATAATCGTTGACTGATTGTACATCTCGATTCCAGAGTAATTTGAAAAACGGCCCAGATACACAGACGTTTTGACTAATAGTCGAGGCAGAACACCTGGTTAAAAGCTGATCTAAAGTTTCTCCTGCGGCAATGCCAGATGAAATAGCTTTAGGAATTCCTCCAATAGCACTAGGAATTTGCATATCGGTTAATAAGGCACTGATTGTAGCTTTAGATTGTTCATCTCCTAAAAAAGCAGCATTTCTAATAGCGTTAGGATCATAACCTTTCCCTAAAAGGTTAGCATAGAAAGTCCATAGCTTAGCCATATCAATTCTGAAACTCTTTTGAATTTTAAGATACTTTCCCGGACTGCAGAAATGTAAAGCTTCTACCTTAATAAGTTGTCTAGTCGACGTATCATTTGGATTTGTAACATTGTTAGTAACAATGGTCTTTAAAATCTGATCATCGGCCAGTCCGTTTGGATCTTTAATAGTAGGTAATCTTAAGAGATAGTTTATTTTAAAATTAGCCGATGTTAGCTGGTTACAGTCTAGTCTAATTTTTCCTCTAGCATCATAATAAACAGCCTCAGTATCAACAATATAAACTCTAATTCTGAGACCAGAATTGAATCTAAGGGTTTTACTGTACTTGGTATTAGCTGGAGCTTGAGGAGTAGCGTAGCCGACACTATCTTTGATAAACATTGGATTAAGGCTATGTAAAATAGCATCACCTGAATTGAAAAACAACGGAGCACAAATATAGTCATCTCCTTCTATTGATGAGCCATACAATATCACGTCCTTCCTCAAAGTCCAACGATCAAAAGTTTTCCCTCCAATTTTAGCATCCTTAGTCTCAAATTTTTCTAGCTCGACATTTTCAACGGGTGCTTTGTTCATTTTCTTTTTAATCCTTTATTTTATTTCTGATTTTGTTTTTTATTTTTGAAACTTTAATTAGATTGAAACCAGAAATAAGATTAAGATTCCTAAAATGAGTAATTTAGGAAATATTGTACTAGTTGGAAAAGGCTGTTCTGACGAAAGATTTAACGGCTTAATAGGCTCTAGATTCCTAAAAAGTTAGTTTTAGAGAATTGTTAGTAGAATTAGGTCCTCGTTCTGGCGAAAGACTTAAGAAATTTTTTTTCGAAGCTGGGAAATTTTCCATGACCAAAACTTGGGAGAGACCATGTGGATTCCTCACCATTCTTTAAATAAATCTGCTACTGTTGATAATCCTAAACTAAAAAGAAAATGGTTTGGATAGACTTAAAATTCTGAAGATTCCTAAAATTCCGGTCGAAGCCTTAAGATTCCCAAAAGAGTGATTGAGCGTTTGGGTAGAATAAAACCGTGTAGAAAATTCCGGTCGAAGCCTTAAGATTCCCGAAAAGTCAAAGAACCGTTATCAATTTCGTCATTAAAGAAAATCTTTTTATATTTTTGGGAATCTAAAGGTCTCCTCCAGGATTTTATGGGAATCTCAACAGAAGGAAAGATCTTTCCATAATTTTGGGAATCTAAACCCTTCTCCCGGAATTTTATTCAAAGCCTTTAAATTCCCGAAAAAGAAGAGTTCCACCGGGAATAATTTTTATAGTAGAAGGTCTTTTAATAATTTTTGGGAATCTTAAAGTCTCTCCCAGAATTTCGTGACAAATTTCAATAGTATCACTATTGAGAATCTTTTTATTTCTGTTTTCTTTATTATTTAAATGCTAATCGCGATTTGAAACCTCTTAGGCGGTAGTGCGGACGATCGTCAAAGCGCAAGTTCCAGTCGTGACGTTGGTGTAGCTGGCGTAGAAGCTGGCGCTTGCAGTGATGGCAACCGTCGGAGAACCCAGAAGGGTAACTCCAGTACCACCCGCGATGGTAACAGTCGCTCCAGTTGTGACAGACGTGTTGACGATGGTGAATTTGAAGCCACGACCAACCGATGAGTTCCCATCGGCAGCAACAATCGCAGCCGCAGTGGGCGTAGTCAAGACGATCGGTGCACTTGGAGCGGAAGACAGGATGTTGTTGATCAACTGAGCGGTCGTCAGAGCGCCTGCTGTGCTCTGTGCAGATCCAATCGTCAGATAGTTGTTGTCAAAGCGAGTCTCGAGCGATGCAACCTGAATGCCCAGAGCGGTATTCGCAGCATTGGCGGGGGCGATATCTCCAGTTTTGGTCAACCAGTACTCAGAAGTTCCTGACATTTTGATTTTCTTTTGAAATGATCTTTTAAAACGTTTTGTTTTTCTAAATCAACTTTTATTTGTTGAAATTTTATTCAGTTTCTTATTTTTTAAAGGTTTTTCGAAAAACCAGAAAAACTAAATCTCCATTGATTGCAGTAGTTTAAATCTATCAGCAATCAATAAAAGTTTAATTTGTTACTTTTTTATTGTTTTTAATTGATTTTTATTAACGATTACAGAATAAAAGGAAATGGTGGAAACAGTTTGTAGAAAATTGACGATCGTAGAGACTATAAAATTCGTAATATTGGCGATAATAATATATGCGTTGGTATCGGAAGGTTGGGATCTAATGAATACTTGGATAAAAGAAACTTTAGGTCTAAAAGAAACCACGTGGGATAAATTCAAGATTTTTTTAGTATTTCTATTTATCACAATTGTCTTCTTTGTCGTATTGAGAGTTGACCCTATTAATATTCTTGGTGTGAATACTCATTGCTTAAATCTGGAGTAATAAATTCCCAAAATAATTCTATTATTTAGTTTTTCAAAAATATGATAATAACAATAATCGTATTGTTATTTTGTTGGTTGTTCTAATTTGGGGTAGTTGTTGGCTGAGCAATAGGAAGGACTGCTGGAGTAGTAGGAGTTCCATTGTTGGCTAGAAGGTATTGATAGAGGACTCCCAAACTAGCTTCTAGCTGAGCATTCTTAGCTGTTAAGGTAGCGATTTGGGCATTAAGATTACTTGGATCAAAGATCAGTGCTTGATTGGTAGTGATTTGAGATGATGTCAATTGGGCAGCAACGAGTTGAGCCTGTTGAATGGCACTAATTTGAGCTTGCATAGAAGCGATCGATGCCTCTAAGTTGGTAGGATCGAACGAAGGAGCAGCTTGAGGAACGATGGGAGGAGTGGTGGGAGGAGCATTTTGGAGAGGAGTGTTTTGGAGAGTTGCAACTACTGCTGTTAAGTTAGACATTTGATTTTGAAGATCCCTTATGCTAGTATCAAGAAGCTTATAATCAATAAAAGGTCGTCCCTCTAGATCACTTATCCGATTGTTAACAGAAGAAAACTTAGTATCGGTTGTCAAGGAAGAGTGTTGAAATTGTTGGATCTGAGCGGAGTTGCCATGACACATCTGAGATAAGGCATCCAATTGTCGTCTCAGATCAGCCAAGTCTTGTAATGATGCTGATGGCTCTGGTGGCGGAGTTTGAGGAGGAGGGGTTTGAACGATCGGTTCCTCTCTTTTATGAGCTGTAAGCTCCTTTACGCCATTATTATTGTTAGCAGCGATTAAAAATCTAACTTTTGGCATGATGGTATTTTCACACCGTTGGACGATCTCATCGGCAAAACGGACATCGTTGGCCATTCTTCTCTAATTCCGTTTTATATTTGTTTCGGTTTTATATTTGTTTTAGATTTTATTTTTGTCTTTTATTTCCTTAAACCTTCCTTTTAAAACTAAAAATCTTAAATTCTTTGGCCGGTAAAATAATTCGGCTAATCGGAGCTGTTATCGCCCGACTTAAGTTCAGCATCAATGTCCATTTGAGCATCTAAGTGTTCAACTTGAATGTTAGTTTTTTCGATGTGGTCAATTTGATCTTTGATCTTATTAAGGTCATTGTCAATGTCTGTAATACTTTCTTTTAGCTTTGATGCGGCTAATTCTCTAATAGCCATTTTGTCAACACAATCGTTATAATCCTTGGGGTAATTTTTAGCAACAAATCTTTCTAAGTCTTCATCGCTCTTTTCTTCAAGATTTTTCAACTGTCGATCGAATTCTTCCAATCTTTTAATAGTATCATAAGTACTATCGCCTAATGCTCTTATTTCTTCCTTCCGCTCTTCGGTAACATCTTGATCCTTAAGGTGCTGTTCTTTGATCTTGTCAATTTCATTTTGTAGGAATTTATATTGTCGTTGTCTGATATCGATAATGAATAGGTTCATCTGCTCGTCGATATCGTCACTGAGACGATTATAAATTATCCTATAATAAGCAGTTTTACCGTCTTTATTTATGAAATAGGCGGAGAACAGACCATAACTATAATCTAAACTCCAAAAGATCGAAAATCCAAGATGACTGTAAGATTCACCGTAAGGATTGAACCCAACAGCGCTTTTAGGAAAGAGCTTACATTTAATTAAGCTCTTAGCAGAAATAACCAAGTCGTAGTCAGATAGAATATCTTGCAAATTCTTTTGATAGAAAATTAACACAAGAGGGTCAGTTGTTGGATTATATTTATTTAAGAATCCGATCTCTAAAACTCTAGTTAGGAAAGCCTCAGATCTCACAGTGATATGCCTTTCCAAAACAGCAGTATATAAAACTATTGACATATCAATTGAATCTTGATCTCCATCGATATAATCCTTTTGGATATTCCATCTCTTTTTGGCTATTAGATACATTCCTTTACAAAGGGCAATCCATTTTTGGTATTGCTCAGCTTTGTTTGGATCAACTCTTTCAGATGCAATAATCACCAACAAATGGTCAGCATACTCATCAGTATTCATTGAATACTCCAAAATTTCTTCTCTAATACTATCATTTTGAAGAACAGAAAGGAGGTTACTTATTTTGATACTCTTTCCGTCTGCACTCAATTCAACATCTATTTTGCTGTTATCACTGTTGGTTGTTTTTCCTATCTTGCTCATGCCTCGTTTGAAGACATTATTAACTTTAAACTTTTGAAGTGAAGCTTCTCGTGCTTTGTTGTGTTCAAGCTTTCTTTGTTCCGCCCGTCTTTTGAATTTTTCAATCAAGACATCATTGCTGTCTTCGTCGCCATAATAGTTATCGTCTTCTAATTTAACACCGATGGTTCCAGGAGGGAGTTTTGGATCAGACTCGTCAAAGAAGTAGGTTAATGGTGATGAGTTGAGAATATCATAAGAAGCATATTCTGGAATATCATAAGAAGAAAAGTCTGGAACATCGGAAGACTCTAACGGTGAATAGGCATTGTACAAATCGTCGAAGTTGAGATCTTCAGAAGCAGAACAGTCATTATTGTTATTAATAACTTGAGAATCACTTTTAGAGCGATGACTCCGTTCTTTTTGTTTAGCGATCATTTGATCAATTTCTTTGCTAGCTTCGACTTTTGTTCTATTTTCTATTTCGCTTCTTGTTCTATTTTCTCTTCTATGTTCTGCCGCGATTTGTAAAGCTCTTTCCCTAGTTGAGGCACTGTTCTGAGCTTCAATCTGTCTCTTTTCTTTAACTTGTTCCCATAGTTTCTTACCTTTCTTTTTCTTCCCTGGAGCGGCTTCTTTGACAAACAAGGGATTAGGCTTTGTCATCTTACCATTGAGTTTTTCATTTTCTTTAATCTTCTGATCTAACAATCGATCGATTTCATCTTGTTCTTTCTTCTTAGTTTTCTTATTAGATTGTTTACTAGAAAGTTTCTTCTTTTTTACTTTGATTTTCTTCTCTACGACAACAACATCTATCTCTTCTGTTTCCATAATAACGGAATAGGTCTCGATAAGAATTTGTTCGATTTCCAGCGAATAACTATAAGTGCTAGTAGTGAGTTGTTCGATATCCATCTGAGATTTAGATGTAAACGACTCGATCTTCTCAATTGTCATGGTGCAACAATAAACCGAAATATTAACAATCTCAATGCCCATCATGGCATACCTAAAATGGACAATCTCTTTTCTAATTTCTGCCTTCTCATTATCTTGTTTGGAATGTTCTAGTTTTCGAATCTTACTAACTACTTCGGTTTCCTCATCGGAAGCCCAGTTTTGATGAGGAATAAATATCTCATTGATTTCACTGTTATCACTATCTTCTGCATCGCTAGTACTCATTCTAATTTCTAATTATAATTATAAATTTTTCTTTTCTATAATTAAAGAGATAACAAATCTCTTTTCTTTCATTGTTTAATTCCAAAAATAAAATTAAAAACATTTTTAATATAAAATCAGAAATAAGATGGATGTTGGACAAGCTTCTTTGTTAGAGAAAACTCTTATAGCGGCCACTAAAAATATGCCAAGTTTAGGAGATGTTCTAGTTTTTTGTGATAGTAGAGAGGATTTTAGTAGTTCATGTTCGAAGGCTTCAGCCTTTTGGAAGGTAACGATTGGTAGAACTTTAGGAAAGTGGAAGGTGTTACAGAGAGGAGATTTAGCGGAAGACGATTGGTATTATTTTGCAAGGTTATTAGATAGTGGACTTGAGTTTAAGTATGCTATGACGTTTGATGGTACCAATGGAATGTGGAGTACTATCGCTTTGCCATATTCTAGTATTAGAGAGGATAAAACTCTTCAAGTAAATCAAGATCTAAATCATTTTCAATTTTCTATTCCAGGAGCTGTTCCAGCTGCTGGAACTAACGGATACTTTATTAGTTTTGCAATCCATTCCAATACTGGAGGACGAAAAAGAATTAAAAAATTCATTGTAGGGCCTGATATGAACAGAAATTTTATTTTGGCGGCCCAATTGATCGGCGAAAAATATTTTAAATTTCATAAAATCTATCAAGTGGAAAATGGTGATTTCTTTGATGAACAAAATCACCATCCAGATGTCGGAAATAGACCTCCATTTCCCAATAATCCTGAATATTTCAGAGATAAAATTCTTGATATAGGACCTGATCCTGTAACCGGCCATGCTCGTCAAGAGTGGTTTGTCTATTATACTAATCAAGTGACTTTAAAAAATTATAACACCACCGCTGATTTTGACATTATTCCCTTCTCTTTTTAGGGTCTTAAGGGACTCTCACGAAAAAGAAAAACCGTGAAAATAATTTTAACATTTAATTAAATGTTAAAAGAAGATGTTGACTACCTGTTTTGTCAGTGGTGTAAAAATATCAATTAGTGACTATAAGAAGGAAGTAGGAAAAGACGCATTATGTCCTTTAGGCCATCCATTGATAGCAAAGAAGGGAAAGAAAGTCATTCACCACTTTGCTCATAAACAAAATCAAGGTTGTGATGCATTGTTATGGCACAAGGGCATGACTAACTGGCACTCACAATGGCAAAAAATTGTCCTTGACAAAAGCAACGTCGAAGTCTGTCTAGATCCTAATGGCAACATCGTCGGTATTTCATCCTTTCATGGTGGCAACGTCACTAGTCATCTTTCTAATCCTCATGTTTCTAATCCTGCTCTGCAGATGCCTACCTACAGCGCTGCTTTAGCTTCGACTGAACCGACTTCGACGTTGATGTATTCTCAATCAGCTCATAAGATGATTCCTGTGGTTCCCAGTAATGCTGGGCAGTTTTTGACTCAAGAGTCCCATATTGCTGATATAATCAAGCCATCAAAACAAATAAACCAAAGGCCACTAGTGGTGGAAATCCAACATTCTTCGATTAGTAAAGATACGATTGATACTAGAGAAGCTTATTATAAGAATATGATTTGGCTTTTTGATACCACTCCAAGAGTAACTACCAGAGAAAAGTGCAACAAGATTGCTTACATTGATGGAAAGATCTGTTACTTGAAGGAAAAGGTGACTTATGTCTGTTTGATTACTGCTCCTAGTACGGTTGTTTCTTCTTTTAATTCTCCTTTGTCCCCGGTAGAAAAGTGCTTGGGAGATGAGTGTCAAGGAGAATTTCTTGCACCGATTGGAGGAAGTTTTATAATAATAAACAGCAGAACTAAGTATTGGTATGACACAATTACTCCGACCTACTTCGATTGTGGTTTTGGTATTTTGAGACTATTGAAGAAATTAGACAAGGGATTTGCAATTACTCTTTACATGACTTATGAACAATTTATGGCCGAAAGAATGCCGGGCATTAATGAAGAAGAAATGAAAAACTGTTCATGGTTTCATTCTATTCCACTAATCCAAATGATGAAATTGAATTTATTACCCAAACCAATCGATGTTGCAAGTATTGTGCTTTGTAAAACTAGGATAATTATCAAGTATAATGGTAATGAATTAAATGGTTTAGGTCTTGAAAGAGGAGCGGAGGATTGGCATGGTGGAGAATTTTATGGTCAAGGAATTACATCTACTTTGGCGGTGACCGGTGAGAAGGGCAAAAAGAAGACTATGAATGGTTTGAATCCGAGCATCGAGCAGAATGATGATTTAATGCAGCAGCTTATACGGCAAGCACAAGGAGGGATCTTTCATCCTGGCACCAATACAAACATAAATATAAACTTAAATAACAACAATAACCTAAAGGATGAAGCTTTGCTGGTTTCTAGGTTGAGGAAGTTTTTAGGCGTATCAAACGCTGTTAATATTGAGCTTACTAACATGAAAGGCTTAGAAGTTATAGTCCTTCATTGCAATAAGGAAACCTATGGGATGAAGGATAAGTTCAAGACCTTGGGGATGATCTATAAGAAGAACACCGGAAAAAAGAGCTCCTCTTCTTCTGCTGCTGTCGCCAAAACTAAGGAGGCACCATATTACTGGGCGAAAGCGGTTGACATCGAGAATAAATTAAATTCGGTTTAAATCGGACTTGGAATTAAAATTAAAAGAATTAAAAAGAAAAGAATTAAATAAAAAAAAGAAACATCGAAAAGAATAAAAAGAAAGGAAACATCGAATTAAAAAGATTAATTCGATAAAACAACCAATGAAAAATACGGAAATAAAAATAAACAAATGAGTTACCTAGATCAGCGTCCACAGCCGTTGGTGGAAAACTTAAATTTATGTGTTTTTTATTAAAAATACATTTAATAAAAAATTTTTCTGAATAAAAAGAAAGTATGTAGAAGTAAAAATGGATGTTCCAAAAGATCCTGTAGTAGAATCTTTTGAAGATAACCGTACTGAAAATCTTCTTCAATTTTTAATTAACATCAATTTGACAAACGATAATAAAGTAGAGAATATAATAAATAATAATAACATTATAGTAGATGATAGATTAATTAATAAAAATCCTAAATTAGAATGGAGGGCCGTTATTTCCGAAAAACTAAACCCTGAAGCAATTTCTCTTTGCCGAAATTGCGGAACAACAGTTCTCATTCATCCTAACTATACTAATGCTGGTATATCTGGCTGTGTAGGTCATGGAAAATGCAATAAATCAGAAGATATTATTAAAAAGATGGTAGAGTTTAGAGGATGGATATTAATCAGTATAGAAGTAATAAAAGGTCGGAATGCAGTTATTCATTTTAAATGTGATAAGGAACATGAAAATAAGTTAACTTATGAAGCTTTAAGAAAAGGTTCAAATTGTAAAAATTGCAATACGGAAAAGCGAAAACTTAACGCTAAACTCAAAATAGGAAAAGCAAAGAGACCAATATGTGATTGTAAAGGTTCTCAAGGACGAGGAAAACCCATTGTTTGTTTTCATTGGAATCATAAAGTTATTTATCCAGATTCAGCTAAAGAATGGGATTATAAGAAAAATTTTCCTGTCAGACCCGAAGACATAGCTCCGGGATGCACTAAAAAATATTGGTGGATTTGTGCTAATTGCGGTGAATCGTATCTGCAAATCGTTGAACATAGAACTGGTTTAAATAATAATAGCAGATGTCGAATTTGTTCTGGACAAGAAGTTTCTATAGAAAGATCTTTAGCTACTACTCATCCTCATATAGCTGTACGATGGAGTAAAAGAAACGGAAATCTTAAATCAACCGATGTTTCCCATGGATCCGCTAAAACAGTTTGGTGGACTTGTGACAATGAGAAGCATAAGGATGAACCTGACGGACTATTTCATTATCCAGCAATGATATCTACTCAAACTTCTCATGGATCCGATTGTCCAAGTTGTAATTTAAAGGGCTATGATCAGATGATCGGAGGACATGAGCATTTTGTTAAAATAGCCAATGAAAAACATGGTGATGGTAGATACGGATACCCAGAACGATATAAAAAGAGCGATATAAAAATTAACATTCATTGCCCCAAAATCGGTAAAGATGGAAGTATTCATGGTCTTTTTCCTCAAACACCAGAAAAACATAAAATTGGTCAGGGATGTCCTAAATGTGTAGATGAGCAAACACAATCTAAAAAGGCTTCAGAAGTCAAACAGATCTTAATTAAATTGGGATATATTGAACACGTTACGATGATTAATGAATGGTCAGACAATGGAAAAATTCGAAACATATCAATATTATATATAGATGAATATCTAACTCCTGAAATATTTGCTATAGAAGTAGATGGTGCACAGCACTTTAGAATAGCTAGCTATGATGATGGTTTAGAAGATCTTATTAAAAGGATGCATCGAGACATGATAAAGGACAAATACTGTCTTGAAAATAAAATTAATCTATTAAGAATTCCCTATAATATGTCTAATACTAAAGAATGGATAGAAGAAGCAATTAAACTTTGTAAACAGGGATATCATATTTATTTCTCTTACAGACATTACTACGAAGAAATGCTTAGAGTAGCCAATGTTGATTGGAGCAAGATATTTGTTTTCATCATCGATTGTCCTAAAGTTAAATTTTAATTAGAGAAAAATATAACAGGTTTTTCAATTTTGAGATTGAAAAACTTAATTAAGAAATCTTTAAATTAAAAACAAGTTAAAATTCCCAAATAAATGAGTTATTTGGATCAGCGTCCGCAAGCTCTTGTGGAAGTAAAAGGAAGTGTGATAAGAGCTCGGCCGATTATTTTAGCTATTGTCTTTGTAGTGGTTGTTATCGTTATTGTTATTATACTGTTATTATTGACGGCTCCTAAGAGCTCATCTAGCAGTAAGTGTACATCGAATAGTGGTTGCTCGGGACTAGCAGCAGTTTGCAATACTGTTACAGGAATTTGTGTTGAATGTTTAACCAATACAGATTGCCCTAGCGGGCAGGAATGTATTACTGGGAATAGTTGCAGTGCCATTACATGTACATCGGATAGCAATTGTTCTGCTTCTGCACCAAAGTGCAATACTGGAAATGGAGTATGTGTAGAATGCTTAGTGCCTGCTGATTGTCCTATTATGGGATCAAATTGTAATACTAATGGAGTCTGTATAGCACCATGTACAGGTGCACCTAACCCGGTAACAAATGTTACAGTAACTGGAGAAACAGGGACAAATATCGTTTCATGGAATGCACCAGTTGGTGGTCAAGTAGTTTCTGATTACGTGGTAAATCAGGAAGCTAATATTTGTAGCAGTACTGTTGGTCCAATTGTTGCCACCAAGGTTGTCCCAGCCGGAACAACTACTACTGCTTTTACGAATTTAAATCAAGGGTTTTATTGTTATAGGGTTCAAAGTCAAAATGGTTGTGGTAGTACTCCTATAGGGTCGAGTCCTGATAATAATGGTGTAGTCTGTGGAAACCAACCTACTCCCTGGCCTGATGGTTTATATAGTTATACGATTGATCCAAATTGCATTCAGGGTCAAAGTCTTTTTCCAGATTGCAATTGTATCTGCGGGCCTAATGGTATAGGATCTATTCCACCTTGCGGAACTATGTCGAGTGGTATTGGTAATGGACCTTGTGGTTCTTATTGTAGTACCCCAGAATGCCCTTCCAATCCACCTGCTGGTAGTCTCTGTGGAGTCGATCTTACATGGAATGGCTCTTATCCAGGAGCATCTCAATTGATAATTTTTACTCGCCAAAACGTAACTCTATTAGATGATCAAAGTCAACAAATAACATTGCTAGATAGCGAGGCTACATTACCTTTTCCTATGGATCCAGCTATGAATAGTTTTCTTCATGGTACTCATATATGGTATCAAAAATGTGGATTAACTAGTACAGTTACTGATACATATGTAACTGCAGCAACAGAAGCAACTGTTACTATGATATCGCCAAGTGCTCCTGATCCTGGTAACTCTCTTAATACTTTAGTAGGGCCAAATCCTCAAATAGAATGGAAAGCGGTTTCTGGTGCGGATTATTATGCCATTTTAGTTTTTGATTCGAATTTAAGTTACGGAACTGTAGTACAAAATCCTATTATCGATGCTAACACTGGTAACCCCAGTTATACATTCGTAAGTGCTACCTTTAAGTCGACTAACCCTAGTATTCATGTTTATGCATATACTGCTTGTTATGTTTCTGAACCATCTCCTGGATCATCTGTTTCATCATAAGAAATTTTAATTTGAGATAATTACGTTATGGTTAAAGTAATGATTTTTACATCTAAAAATTATGTAAAAATAACAAAAAAGAATTAAAATTTAACAACAGTAAAGCGTGAATCTTTGGAAAATGTTGAGGATTTTGCTGGGCGTAATCATTTGTTTGATTGGAGGAAGTTTAGCTGAGAATGCCAATATGGTATGGGGTCAGTTTGGTTCATTCGATTCTGCTACTCCTAGTAATGGTGGAGTAAGTCCAAATAGTTTAAATAATCCTGTTGGTATGGTTGTAGATAGTTCTGGAGGTGTCTATATTTCTGATACGGCATGTAATCGAGTTTTATATTATGTAAAAGGATCAACCACGGCATCAATAGTATGGGGACAGCAAGGATCATTCGTTACGAATCAACAAAACAATGGTGGTCTTAGTGCCAATTCCCTTTTATTTCCGCAAAGAATTGCATTAGACGTTAATGAAGATCTATTGGTGGCGGATGCATTGAATAATCGTGTTCTCTTTTTTCCGAAGGGAACCACCACGGCAACTAGATCCTACGGGCAAAATAATTTATTTAATAGTGCCGTGGCAAATTTAGGAGGAATATCAGCAACTAGTTTGAATCGACCTTTAAGCGTTAGAGCCGATGCTAGTAACGACATTTATATTGTTGATACTTCAAACAATAGGGTGCTCTTCTATGTAGGTACGTCGACCACAGCTAGCAGAGTTTACGGACAACCGAATTTCGCGACTTCAAATGGAAATGCCGGTATTTCAGCGTCGAGTTTATCTTCTCCAAGTGATGTGGCTATTGATAATTTTGGTAACGTTTATATTTGTGATAATAATGATAATAGAATTTTAGTCTATGGTGGTGCCTCGACTGTAGCAAGTAGAGTTATAGGGCAGACCTCATTTACTACTGGAACTGAAGGATTATCAGCATCTTCGCTTAGTCTGCCAACTGGAATAGCCGTAGATTCTTTGAGAAACGTCTATGTCTGTGATAGAATTAATAACCGAATTCTAAAATTCGCGGCTAATGCATTAACTGCTGAACTTGTTATAGGTCAAGAAAGTTTTACAACCAATACTCCCAATAATGGCGGACTTTCAAGCAGTAGTGTCGAATTTCCTGAGGATGTAGCAGTAGATGTTAACAATACCTTGTATGTACTAGACAGTGGAAATTCAAGAGCCTTATGTTATGGTTGTGGATCAGGAGTAACAACAACGGGATCCGCAACGACTAAACCTGCTTTTGCTTATAATTTAGTTCCTCAAGTTCCGTTGTTGGTTATATTTCTGATGTTCATCTTTTAAAAAGGATATCCCTTTGTACTTACATTTCACATTGTATTAATGTGAAATTCTTTTTATAATTCCCTATAACTATTTTCAAAATTTTTTATGTATATATCGCAAAAAAATTGGATCATGGATAGAATAATAATGTACTATACGAGTATGAGGAACATAATTATATCTTATATTTTCTACATCTTGAGGAGTTCGACCAGAAGCATGTGTATCAAGAATACGGCTTGCTATATTATCGGAGTTTGGCCATATAGTATGTTGTTTGTTAGCTATCTCAAATACCATTGCTTGAAGACGTTTTAAACTATACTCTAAAGAAATGTCTCTATTATTATTGCTTATTAGATTTGGATTCTTTTTAAAATTTGGGTATTCTTTTATTAACAGCTCATTTAATAAACAAATGTCGGTTGATAAAGTTGATAAGAAATCGATAGTAGATTCAACTGACGAAATAGGTCTAAGAGCTTGAATAGACGCTTTTCCTAAAAAAGCTGCTTTAACTAAAATATTAAATTGATTAAAATATGTATCAACTTTAAATTCAGCGTCATCGCTCGCCCCACTTCCTAGTAATTTCTTTTTATAGTAATCTGAAATACTGTAGAAAAATACGAAATCTTCTAGAAGCCATTCTTCTATAGGTCTGTTAAAAAGAGTTTCGATTTTATTAATTTCATCTAATCTCTTATTTACTATAATGGCATTATCAAAGTTTATTTCAGGAGGGATCTCAGTTTTAAATTTTATTTTTGGACACTTAATAAAACTAATCATTGTATTAGAAATATCCATGTTAATTGTTTTAATTACTTCATAATAATAATGTTTATACGATGCGTATACGTGATGACCTTGTTTACAAAGATTAATAACGTACTTTATAGTTTCTACAGTTTTATCGTATGGCATATTATAAGGAATTCTGAGAAGACTAATCCTATTTTCTAAACAGTATTTATCTTTGTTCATATCTCTCGTCATTACAGTGATGAATTCTTCTTGAGTATAATAAAATCCCCTTTCATCAAAATGCTGTACCCCATCAACTTCAAATCCTAGTCTTTCGGGAGATGCGAACTCATCGATACGTAAAGGTAATATATATCTCATTCTACCCTCATCTGACCACTCTTCAAATAAAGTTACATTTCTAACGTAACCCAACTTGAATAATATTTGTTCTACTTCCAACGCTTTTTTAGATTTCTTTCTAATTGGTTTAGTTAAAATGGTTTCTTGTTGAGGAGTATTTGTAGATTTCTGCTCCACGGCCGGATTATATACGTCCATTTTTAATTTATCATTGAAAAATCACTAAAAATGATTTTTGGTAAAATTT
>Ga0302140_10005089_pt1 | contig 16676 bp, 12 predicted proteins | sample I_Bog_E1_1_FD_202095 | JGI IMG/M metagenome (GOLD analysis project Ga0302140, IMG submission 202095) | Peat permafrost microbial communities from Stordalen Mire near Abisko, Sweden - I_Bog_E1_1 | ecosystem: Environmental > Terrestrial > Soil > Wetlands > Peat | place: Sweden: Abisko, Stordalen... | reverse complement strand
GCTTGGAGCGGGACAGAATCCCGTTGTCTTCGATTCGGGAACTCGACGAGGCTTACTGGTGCAGTGCAAGTAGCCAAAAACTGACCTGTCGCAATGTAGTGGAGCATGCACGATTGATGCAGGATTGCGATCTCGCGTTCCCGGTAATTCTATCGAGCGACGGGCGGGTTATGGACGGGATGCATCGCATCTGCAAGGCTCTCTTGCTAGGTTTCGACCATATTGAAGCGGTACGCTTCAAGCAAGATCCGCAGCCGGACTTCATCGGAGTCGATCCTGATGATTTGCCCTACTGAGAAAGAACTTGGAGCGGTGCGGCTACTCGCGGACGCTGATGCCGAGCGCCTTCATCTTCCGATATAAGTGGCTCCGCTCCAGGCCGAGCAATTCAGCGGCGTGGCTGATGTTGCTGCGAGCTTCTTCAATTTTCTTGAGGATGTATTCGCGCTCGTAGGCGTCGCGCGCCTGTTGCAGCGAGGAGAATTCCTCCGTGGAGCGCGAACCAGCTTTGTGGGTCAGCGGAGGAAGGTGTTTGCGTTCGATACGCAGCACACGGGGATTGAGAATCATCACCCGCTCGATCACGTTCTTCAGTTCGCGCACGTTGCCGGGCCAGTGGTAGGCGGCCAGGGTAGCCAGCGCCTCTTCGCCAATCTCCATGCGGGGACGGCCATAGCGGCGGCCGAATTCGGCGAGAAACTCGCGAGCCAGGGGTGGAATGTCCTGCTTGCGTTCGCGCAGCGGCGGCACAAAAAACGGAACGACGTTCAGGCGGTAGAAGAGATCTTCGCGGAAGTTCCCTTTGGCGATCTCCTCTTCGAGGTCTTTGTTGGTGGAGGCGATGAGGCGGACATCGACCCGCAGAGGCTGCGCGCCACCGACCGGTGTGAAGAGCTGATCGTCGAGGGCGCTGAGAACTTTGGCTTGGGTCTTCAGGCTCATGTCGCCCACTTCGTCGAGAAAAAGTGTTCCCCCATTGGCGCGTTCCAGGGTACCGCGCTGCTCCACCGGGCCGCCGGGCTGGGCGCCATGGCGATAGCCGAAAAGCTCGGCCTCAATGTGCGCCTCGGGAATGGCCGCGCAATTCAACACGATAAAGACGGAGTCGCGGCGCAGGCTTTCGGCGTGAATGGAACGGGCGATCAACTCCTTACCTGTCCCGGACTCGCCGTAGATGAGCACGCGCCCGTTGGTCGGCGCCATGAGACGAATCTGCTGGCGAAGGGCTTTGAGCGGGACGCTGTCGCCGGTGAGCACCGACGCGGCATTAAACTGCCGTTTGAATTCCAGGTTCTCGGTGCGTAGGCGACGAGCTTCGACCGCATTTTTGAGCACGATCAAAGTGCGATCGAGTGAAAGCGGTTTTTCCAGGAAGTCGTAGGCGCCGAGCTTCGTGGCTTTGACGGCGGTCTCAATGGTGCCGTGGCCGCTGATGATGACGACTTCCGGGCGCATTTCGACTTCCAAACGATGCATATCGGCGAGCACGTCCAGGCCATCGCGATCGGGGAGCCAGATATCGAGCAGAACGGCATCGTAGGGTGCATCTTGCAGCAAAACCATGGCCTCGGTTGCCGAGGCCGCGGTGGCCACGCCATACCCCTCTTCGCGCAGGATCTCTTCCAGAGAGTTGCGGATTTCCGCTTCATCGTCGACCACCAGAATGTGATTCACGAAGGCAATCCCCTGAACACGGAAGCGGTTGCCCCTTCAAGCACAGGCGAGGGAGGCGTGACCGGCTCAGCCAACGGCAAACGCAGCATGAAGCGCGCCCCCTTCGGACTATTATCCTCGGCGCGCAACGTACCGCCGTGCTCCTGCACAATTTTGGCAGCGATCGATAAGCCGAGCCCGGTGCCGCGCGACTTTGTGGAGTAGAAAGGCAGAAAGAGGCGTTCGCGGATTTCGTCCGTCAAGCCGTGGCCGGTGTCGGAGACCTCGATTTCAACGGATCCGCCATCGTCGCTGAGCGCGCTGCGCAGTCCCAGGACGCGAAGCAGGCTACCCTGCATGGCTTCGGCTGCGTTGTCGATCAGGTTGGCAAGGGCGCGCCGAATGGCATCGGGATCGGCAAGAACCGGAGGTAGATCGGGCTGCAGATCCCATTCGACATTGACGCCTTGAAGGCGGCCCGCGAACATGGCCAGAGCTTCCTCAATGACCCGGTTGAGAACGCACGGGCGCGGCTGCGGCGCAGGAAACTGGGCCAACGCAGAAAACTGATCGACCAGAGTGCGCAGAGTTCCGACGCAACCAAGAATGACCTCGCTGCATTTGCGGATCACCTGGAGCGAGTCGGTCTGGCGGCGGTCCACGTGGCGGCCGATTCGCTCGGCGGAAAGCGCGATGGGGGTGAGAGGATTCTTGATTTCGTGGGCCACGCGCTGGGCCACTTCCTTCCATGCCAATTGGCGCTGGGCACGGAGCAGTTCCGTCATATCTTCAACGACAAGAACGCTGCCTGGCTGCCCATGGACCAGCTCCAATCGAGCGCTGGTGACGGCCAGGTGGCTGGCCCTGCCGCGGTTGTGAAACTCAATCTCCGTGGAGGCCGCGCCCATTCGTTGGCCGCGCCGAATGACGCCTGCCAGATCGTCCCAACACTCGGCGGGGAGCAAAGATTGCATGGGGACGCCGGCGAGACTTACGTCCTCGCGCCGGCCGACCAGCGCGGCGAAGGCACGATTGGCCTGAAGGACGGTTCCCGCCGCGTCGAGAGTGATGACACCGCTGGGGATGGTCTCAACGATGGTTTCCAACTCGCGACGCCGCTCTTCGATGGCCTGGTTTGCCGCGGTCAACTGTGCCGAGGAAGTCTCTGCAAGCGACCGGCTCGCATCGAGGTCGGCGGCCATATGGTTGAACGCGCGCACCAGGTCTCCCATCTCCCCCGTAGCCATGAGGGCGACGCGGTGATCGTATTTGCCGGTGGCAATCTCATCCATGGCAACCGCAAGTGCCTCGACAGGCCGGGTAATTTGCTTGGAGAGAAACAAGGCCAGCCACACGCTGGAAAAGAAGACAAAGACGGTGATGAGCATGAGCAGCAGGATGAACATGGTGCGGATGCTTTTGCGGGAGCGAAACAGCTTCCAATACTCATCGGCCCCAGCACGAATGCGCGTGACGGTCTGGCTGAGGCCTTTGGGCATGGGCAGCGCAACCACGACGACTTTGCCGGAGCCGGTTGCCGACAGCCCCAGGGCATATTCCTGACCCGCCACTTGAAACTCAGCTTCGTCTCCTCGTTGCGCGGCGGAGAGAAGGTTGGCCAGCCAAGATCCGTGCAAGGGGACCACTGTGCCAAAATCGCCTGTTTCATTTTTTTCCGGCAGCCAGGGGAGCAAGCTGGCCGCGCTGGATTCAGGCGGGGCTTGAAAAACCGCAATCGGGTGCAGGTCCTTTCCGTAGGCAACGGCGAAGCCGCCGTTCAGGGTGATGCGCCGCGAGTTCAGTTCATCCTGTAAGGTGGGCAGGTCCTTGTCGAGAGCCCCTGAGGCCGCAATCGACTCGGCTTCCACGCGCGCATTGTCGGTGACGTACTGAGCGAGTTCCAAAACGACGCGCGTCGAATCTTCACGCAACTCCGAAGTGTTGGGAGAGAACCAACGTTCAATGGCGCGGTTCATGACAAAAAAGCTGAACAGGAACATGCAGACTGCAGGGGTAAGCGCAATAAGAGCAGCACCCAGCACCATGCGGATACGCAGACGCGCTCCCAAAGTGCTGCTGGTTTGGCCGACATAGAGCTTGAGGAGGTTCCTGAGCAGAAGCATCAGGAGAAAGAGGAGCAACAGAAACACCAGCACGGTGAGGCCGGTGAAGACCAGTGTCTCTCCGGATGTTTCCGGATTCAAGAAACCGACATTGGAGGTGTCAAACCACTGCAGCGCGCCGAGCAAGGCGAAGAACAGCAGTACTCCGCCAGCAAGCAGAGCAACCGACCGGCGCCGCGGATCGGCAGACAATGGCATGGTCGGATTATAGAGCGATTCAAGGAGCCTAGCCGAATTTGACTCCGGGTCCAAGCAGCCCGACAAACAGGCAGAGAATCAAGCCCGCCGTCAGGATCCACCCCAAACTGCGGGAGATGGGGGGTGCAGGAGCCGACCGGTCGCCGGCGCGCGCACCGATAAAATGGTCCAGCTGCGTGATTCCGAATGCGCCTGCCGCGGAGGGGATCGCGGCGGTGAACAAGGTGGTCCATCATCATTTGCGATGAACCCACACCTGCCCCAACCGTCTTGCGAAAGGAAACGCAATTGGCTGGTCCCACTCGTTGAAGATCCGTGGGCCTTTAGACCTGCGAACACCCGAGCGGGCTCAGGATGAGGTTGCTGATCGTGGTCACAATCTGATCGGAAGCGTAGCGGGGGCTGCTGGAAAGCTTCTTCCAGTTGGGATCGTCGCGGAATAGATTCCACTTGGCTTCCAGCTCAGCCTGGTCCGCGAAGCTCACCATGTAGGTGAGGCTCGGCATGCGTGAACCGATCAGGGTGTCACCGAAGAACACAGGATGAAAGCCTGCCTTGAGGAAAATCTCGAATTCGCCGGAATGGAACATCTCCACCTTGCGCACGTGGTCCCCATTGCTGGGACTTTCATAGGTGCGCAGCTGGAGAATCCGCTTGGCCTTGGTTCCGGCGCCGGGCGGCGGGGTGAGTTTGGGCCAGCCTGGGAAAGCGGACAGGAGCCAACTCTCCACTCGTTGGAAGGGAGGGGCCGCGGCGGTGGCATCCCAAAAAGGGGCGGCAGCCTGGAGAAAGGCCGCGTCTTCGACCAGGTGCAGGTCCAGCGCAGCAAGGGTGGGTAGGTTGGAACTTGAAATCACCAGGTAGAACGCCGGCGTTTCCGGCCCGAACTCCAGCCGGAAAGCGCCGACCGGCCCTATTCCCAAGCGGGTCAGTGCGGGAAGGAGCGCGTCGGCAAAATAGCTTTCCGTCAACTTGGTCTGTGGGCCGTTGATCAAGGCGTAGCGGCGAATTTGATAGAATTCGGGGCCAGGCGTAGGCGAGGCGGCTTGCGCGGTGGCATTGCGGGTGACAGCAAGGGCCGAAGCCGCGACCGATGCGGACAAGAATTGACGCCGTTCCATGTTGCCTCCAATCGACGCCCCATTCTAATACGGCATCGACACACGGGAAACGTTGCGAAAGTGGCCTGAGAGCCCTGCGCTCTCAAGCCGAGAGGACATTTGCCGGCGCGACCCAGGCGCGGTTCTGGCTTTCGGCTACGCCGCGGTGCGTGAGTGTGCCCAGCCAGGTGTTGAGGCCCTCCGCGAGTCCGGGGTCCTGCTTGAGGGCTTCGCGCGCCCCCAGGTTTGCCAGGCGCAACAAATAGGGGAAGGTGGAATTGGTCAGCGCCAGGGTGGAAGTGTGCGGCACCGCGCCGGGCATGTTGGTGACACAGTAATGCACCACGCCGTCCACCTTGTAGCTGGGGTTGGAATGGGAGGTGGGCCGGGCCGTCTCTACGCAGCCGCCTTGATCGATGGCCACGTCCACAATGACCGCGCCCTTCTTCATTTGCGAAACCATGGCCTTGGTGACGATTTTGGGCGCTGTGGCGCCGGGAATGAGAACGCCGCCGATGACCAGGTCCGCCTCCCGGGTGGCCTGGGCGATGTTGTAGCTGTTAGAGGCCAGCGTATAGAGACGGCCGCCAAAGATATCGTCGAGATCGCGAAGGCGATTGAGGCTGACGTCGACCAGGGTCACCTTGGCGCCGAAGCCGAGGGCGATCTTGGCAGCGTTGGTGCCCACAATGCCTCCGCCAATGATGGTCACGTTGGCCGGAGCGACACCAGGGACACCACCCAGCAGAATGCCGCGTCCGCCGCGTTCCTTCTCCAGGTAGGTCGCGCCGACCTGTACGCTCATGCGGCCGGCGACTTCGCTCATGGGGGTGAGCAAGGGAAGCGTATTCGCGCGATCGCGCACGGTCTCGTAGGCTATGCCGATGACCTTCTTGTGAAGGAGTTCGTCGGTGAGGCCGGGTAGCGGGGCAAGGTGCAGATAGGTGAACAGCACAAGACCATCACGGAAGTAAACGTACTCGCTCTCGATGGGTTCCTTCACTTTGACAACCAGATCGGCTTTGCCCCAGGCGTAGCCGGCATCGCCAACAATCTCCGCGCCGGCGTGCTGGTATTCGGCATCGTCGAACCCGGATTGAGCACCGGCCTGGGTTTCGACGAGAACCGTGTGTCCGGCCTCTGTGAGCGCCTTGACGCCCGCCGGGGTTACGCCTACCCGAGCCTCGTTGTCCTTGACTTCTTTGGGAACGCCAATGATCATCCGTCTCTCCTGTCTCAACAGAATACGCGCCCGGAACCAAAAAATCGGCCCGATAAAGGCCTGGGCCGGATGGCGGAGCGGCCAGGGGTGGTGTTGTTCGGCAAGCCAGGTCCGACACAGGCGGCGGGGCCGGCCCGGCATCAGGGTACGTGACGTTTCCGTCCAGAGGTCATAGCGGTTCGTTACCAATTCGTGGGGGTGGATTCACTTGGCGAAGCAGCCGATACTTCAGAAGACGACTCATCCGCCATCTAACAATTTGAATCCATTCAAGGAAGAGAGAGGACTTCAGACCGATGCAGGAGGACATTCAGCGTCCACTCCCCCTACGGAATCCAGCGGGATATCGCTCTCTTCGCCCGACAAACATGCATGGCGGAATGGGTGCTTCGACCTACGCCTATGTGGCTTTGGCTGCCGGCCTGGGGCTATTCATGGGTTTGGGGATGGCGGTTGCGATGGGACGCGGGAAGGCCCCGGTTGTGCCGCAACGCTCGGCAGCGCCGACGACCCCTCGCATGAATGCGACCGTTTCCTCTTCTGCGAAGCCCATTGTCCCACTCGCTCCGGTGGCCAGAGTGCAGGACCACAGACAAGCCCAGAGCGTGGCTCGGCCAATCTCGGCCAAGCCCACGCAGGCGGTCAACACGAAGGCCGATCGCCGCAAGCCGCGCAGGCTGTCTAAATTACTGGACTGGAAGATGCCGCGCCGGCAGAAGCGCATTCCGTATGTCTCTCCCAAGCCGGCGAGCGTGACGGAAGAGCCGACTGCGCTCGAACTGGCCACTCGGGCAGCGGCTGCCGGACCAGTCGTCCTCAGTATTCAGGGAGACGTAACGGTTGTCGGCTACGATGCTGCGACGGCCACAGTTGAGACGTATGTGGGCGAAACCTACGTATTAGCCGGCCCATCGAGCGAGGGCGGCGGAATTGCGTGGCAAAACTATCCCTTCAACGCGCATTACAGCTGTGACAGCGCAGGAAACTGCATGTTGAATCACGCCGGAGCCTCGGCGATTGCCCGGTTAGCCCGATAGTCAAGGACCGTCTGCGTTCGGCGCAAACGGGTTCTCGATGAGGGGTGCGCCGCGTTTTGGTCAGGCCTACCACGGCAGCAGCCTCCTTACGCCCCTACCATAGCCTGATAAAAGCTGATGCCGGCGACGGCGATTCCGCCCAGCGGCTGCCATCCCTTGCCAATGAATTCCTTCACCAGCGCTTCCAGCTTTTCCTTTGTTGAAGCTTCCAGAATTTTGTACGCGACGACGACCGGCATTTCTTCCTCCGATGAACCGCTTGTGGCAAATTTTAGTCACAATGGCATCCATGCGGCGGGGAAATCGCGTGACCGTGGGCAAAAAAGCTACTCGGCATTATCGATTTGGGCGCGCTGCAGTTTGTCGGAAAAGTCCACGTACACGGCTTTCCAGGTGGTGTAGAAGTCGATGGAACCCAATCCCTCGCGGTGTCCGTTGCCGGTCTGCTTGACTCCGCCAAAGGGCAGATGCACTTCGGCGCCGATGGTGGGCGCGTTGATGTAGGTAATGCCGGCTTCCAGGTCGCGCATGGCGGTGTAAGCGCGGTTCACATCTTTGGTGTAGAGCGAAGTGGAAAGGCCGTAGTCGATGGAGTTGGCAATTTCGACGGCTTCTTCAAATGTGTCGAATTCGATGAGGCTGACCACCGGGCCAAAAACTTCTTCGCGGGCGATGCGCATGGTGGGGGTGACGGAGGCGAGTACGGTGGGAGCGAAGAAGGTTCCATTGGCATAGGGACCTTCGGTGAGAGCGTGGCCGCCGGTGAGAAGTTTCGCCCCTTCAGCAAGGGCAATGTCAACATACTTCTTTGAAGTTGCGATCTGACTCTCATTCACTTGCGGACCGACTTCCACGGACTCGTCCAGTCCATTGCCCACTTTTAGCCTGGCCGCACGGGCGACAAACTCGTCGGTGAACTTTTGCGCGATCCCCTTTTGCAGCAGGATGCGGCTGGTGGCCGTGCAGCGTTGCCCGGTGGTGCCGAATGCGCCCCAGAGGGCGCCTTCGAGAGCGAGTTCCAGGTTGGCGTCTTCCATGACAATCTGAGCATTCTTGCCGCCCATCTCCAAGGAGACGGGCTTGAAGGTGGCGGCGGCGCGTTGGGCAACGAGCGAACCGACTTCGCTGGAGCCGGTAAAGCTGATGGCGCGCACGTCGCGATGCTCAACGAGCGGAGCGCCGGCGTCCGGGCCGAGGCCACACACGATATTGACGACGCCCGGGGGGAGGCCGGCGTCCATGAGGCATTGAACCAGGTTGTAGGTGGAAAGGGGCGTGTCCTCGGCTGGCTTGATGATGCAGGTGTTGCCGGCGACGAGAGCCGGGAAGAGCTTCCAACTGGGAATAGCCATGGGAAAGTTCCAGGGCGCGATCATCCCCACGACGCCGACAGGCATGCGCACGCTCATCGCGAACTTGTTTTGCAGTTCGCTGGGCGTGGTTTGTCCGTACAGCCGCCTTCCTTCCCCGGCAACGTAGAAAGCCTCGTCAATGGCCTCTTGGACGTCGCCGCGGGTTTCAGCCAGAACTTTGCCCATCTCCCGGGTCATGTCGCGGGCGTACTGCTCTTTGCGTTGCTGCAGGATCAACCCGGCACGCTGGAGGATTTCAGCGCGCTTGGGAGCGGGAACGAGCCGCCATGTGGAAAAAGCCTTCTTGGCAGCGGCGACCGCCAGGGCGACGTCATCGGCGTCGCTCGTGGGAAACGCGCCCACGATGTCGGAATGGTCTGCCGGGTTCAGGTTCAGGAGTGTTTGACCGCTTACCGCCGGACGCCATTGGCCGGCAATCAGATTGTGATAGGTGGGGTACGCCATTGCGGAAGACCTCTAAGAAGGCTGAAAAGTTGAAAGGGCCGAGCCAACTGCGCCCGAATTGGGAAACACCTGAGTTTACCGCATTGGAACGAGAATCCTATGTGCAGGCAAGTCGGGAATACTCCTTTCGTCGACTGGCCGTACAATACATTTTGAGGTAGATTTAATTTTCCGATGTCATTGAACGGTTATCCATCCCGCTCCTCGCGGTCACATGGCTTACGCTCGCTGTTCAGCATGTTTTCGAGCGATCTGGCCATCGATCTCGGCACCGCCAACACGCTGGTCTTCGCGGCTGGCAAAGGCATTGTAGTCAACGAGCCATCGATTGTGGCGATCAACAAAAACACCGGCGAAGTGGAAGCCGTGGGCAAAGAAGCCAAAGAGATGCTGGGCCGCACGCCGGGCAACATTGTGGCCATCAAACCGATGAAGGACGGCGTGATTGCCGACTTCAAGGTCACTGAGAAGATGCTCAACTACTTTATTCAGAAGGCGCACAACCGGAAGATGCTGGTGCATCCGCGGATTGTGATCGGCGTGCCTTCGGAGATCACGCAGGTAGAAAAGCGGGCGGTTGAGGATTCGGCGTACCGCGCCAAGGCCAGTGAAGTGTACCTGGTGGAGCAGGCGATGGTGGCGGCGATCGGGGCCGGATTGCCGATTACCGAACCCTCGGGCAACATGGTGGTCGATATAGGCGGCGGCACGAGCGATATTGCCGTCATTTCGCTGTCAGGAATTGTGTACTCGCGTTCGGTGCGCATGGCGGGCAACCAGATGGACGAGGCCATTACCAATTATCTGAAGCGCAAGTACAACCTGCTGATCGGCGAGCGGACGGCAGAGCACATCAAGATGGAGATCGGTTCAGCGTACCCGCTGGATAAGCCGCTGACCATGGAGATCAAAGGCCGCAACCTGATCGAGGGTGTTCCGAAGACCATCAGCATTGACGACAGCGAAATTCGGGAAGCGCTGGGTGAGTGCATCGCGGTCATCGTGAACGCGATCCGCGTGGCGCTGGAACGGACGCCGCCGGAGCTTTCCGCGGACATTTCCGATCGCGGCATTGTGCTGACGGGAGGCGGAGCGCTGATCAAGAACCTGGACAAGCGCATTCGCGAAGAGACGGGCTTGCCGGTTTCTGTGGCGGACGATCCGCTGGCTTCGGTGGTGCTGGGAACCGGCAAGATGCTTTCCGACTTCCGCTTGCTGCGCAAGATCAAGATCGATTAAAGCCAAGAATACCGGTGCCTTGAAGCGCTTACCAGCGTTGCCTCAGGCACAGATCGGACTGCGTTCTTCCTGGTGTGATCAGTCAGAAGTTCGCGGCACGAATAGAACACCCGAACCGCAGATCCTTCGACTAAGATTGGCGCAAAAACGCGCCAATCTCCGCTTGGGATGAAAGTCAATTCCGATATGAACTTCGGACTCGGGACACTAGAATTTGACCGTGGCGGCAGTCGGGGTCCAGGTGGCGCCATATCCACATTGCGGGGTCAAACCCGGCCAGAGTTTCCACAAGAACCAGGTAGGCGTGATTCTCCGGAACTTGTCGTTATAGAGATTCAGGCTTGAGAACCCGAGCGAGCCGCTCGCAGGGTAATCGGTGCATTTGGTCACGCTATACACTTCCAGCACCCCTGCAAATCCCCAATTAAAAGTCTGCCCCTGGCTGGAAGTGTCGATGAGTTCCGATGTGGCGCCGGTATCGGTGTCCCGGGTGACGATGTCCCACGAGGAACAGGACAGCGTGTTTGCCTTGCAGGTGTCTTTCATTTCTCCGAAGATGATGTGTCCGGGGGCTGTGGGAACGGGCCTACTTTCGTAAACGGTGCCGTTTGTGCAGCAATTCCAACTGGCGAGCCCCCAGGCGTCGGGGTAGTCGGAGTTCCAGCCAAGCACCGGTTGAATGATGGTTTTCACGCCGTTATAGTCCTGCATGCCGGGAAAGAAAAAGATGACTTGTCCGTCCCGCGCGGTGGGCGCCAGAGGCACTTTCCATTCAGCGGTCATTTCCCCATAGGAGGTGGTGGTCTCCGTGTACACGGCTTCCATCCAGCTATGACCAATGGTGGGCGTGGCATCGCCTGTGTTTTGGACAGAGACCTTCTCGCCCCTGGCAGTGAAGCGATCGAAGGCGCAGGCCGGCATACTGTCTAACGAACCATCGCTGTGTTCGATGACGAGTTCATCCGGGTGGAGTCGATCTCCCGGGGCAAGTTGCCGCACGCAGCTGGGATGGAAGTAGCCCATCGGCGTGATGACGTATCCCCCTGGAACGGCCGCGGGACGGTTGGGCCCAGCAAGAGTGAGAGCTCGCAGGGAGGAGGGTTGCAGAGCGAGCAGCACAACCAAAGCTAGACCAATCAGAAACCTGGTTTGCGAGGGGAAGAGTTGGATCATTGCCGATCTCCTGGCAGCCGGGATACAGACCCGGAGCATTTGCGTGAACCAGCGACTGAAAGGAGAAAACTCTCAGTCGACTGTTGCGGTCACACGATGGACCGCTTTCAACGCTAGCCAAGAGGAATGCTCAACACAACGGTTAAGACAATGGTCAAGCACGAGATGATCCCCGTTAGTATACGGCGGGGACAATTGTGCATGATCACAACAGTTTGCCGTGAGCAGTCGCGTGCGATGGACATCGACTCGGCCACTCGGCACAAATTGGGCTGACACATTAAATGCCCCAGGTTTCAAGATGAAACCTGGGGCATTTAATGTGTCAGTGGATCCGCGATCGAGGTTGAAGCGGGTCAGCTCAGTAGGTGATTGTCATCGCCGAGGGGCCACCATCGAGATACGCGCCATAATGGCAATTGGGCGACGGATTGCTCCCGTCGGGCAGCCAGGTTTCCCAACTCGGTGTAATCTTCTGGAACTTATCGTTATAGACACTTACATTTGTGGATTCGAGTGAGCCGCCAGCGGGGTAGTCGCTGCATTGCTTCACGTCATAAACCTCAAGTACGCTTCCGAATCCCCAGTTGAAGGTTTGCCCAAAATTCGATTCGTTGTAGAGCTTTGTGAAGACTCCGGTTTTCAGATCTGTCGTATCGATGGTCCACTTTCCGCATTCCAGCGTGCCGGCGCTGCACTGGTTGTATACCTGGCCATAGATGGTGTCGCCGGTGTTGACGCCCTCGGATGGACTCACGTACACGGTGCCCTTGGTGCAGCAGTTCCAGCTGGAAATGCTCCACTCGTTGGCCTTCGAATAGTACGGGGTGTTCCACCCCAGCACGGGCTGAATAATGGTCTTGGTGTTGGGATAGTCCTGCATTCCGGGGAAGAGATAGATGATCTGGCCGTCGTGGGAAGAGGGCGCTTTTGGCACTTTGAAGTCTGTGGTGATCTTCCCGTAGGAGGAGCTCGTAAAGGCTTCGACAGCGACCATCCAGCTATGGCTAATGTAGGGCGGTTCGCCGCTCTCGGCATCCGCCGACGGGTTCAAGGCAAGCCATCGGTCCTTGGTCGTTCCGGGATTTGTGGTAGCAAGTTCCGTTGGCACCTGTTCGCCCTTGGCGGTGTAATGCGGGTAAGCGCAAGCGGGCATGGCATCGGAAGAGCCGTCCGGGTGATAAACCGCCAATTCATCGGGGTGAAGAACGTCGCCTTTGGCAACTTCCTTGACGCAACTCGGATGGAAGTACCCCATTGGAGTCGCTTGATAGCCAGCGGGAACAGCCGCTGGGCGGTTTGAGCTTCCGGGGACTTGAGCGTAGCCGACGGCCAGGCTGAGGACGGATAGAGTGAGGAAAAGCTTGCTGCGGCGTGCCGAAGGGAGGTTGACCATGGTGGGGTCTCCTTTAATTTTTGTTCTACGTGCCGGGGATTGAGGGCGTTTGCCGGGGGGCGGAGAGCTATAAGAATGGATCGACGGCCAGTATTCCGGAACTATATGGATGAACTGCTATCAAAGTCAAGGATTTCAATATCTCTAATTGTCTGGAGGCGAGGGGCGCACGAATCTTCCGTTAGTATACTGATGTTACTCGCGCATGTTCGCAGCCGTTTGCCGGGCGAGTTCTCCGATGGAATCAATCGTTGTCCGCTATCGAAATCTAGCCGTGCTGCTGGTGATCCTGCTCGCGCAAATCATCGGACTTGCCACGCAGGTGCGGCGGACGCGGGACGGACACAGCACACTGGACCCGGGCGACGGCCCCGGAGTTCGGCTGATCCGCCTTTGGGCGAATGCGCTGGTTTCGCCACCGGAACAGGCGATTCATTCCACCAAACTGGGAGTCGGTTATTACTGGCGCGAGTATGTTGACCTGCGCAACGTACGGCAGCAAAACCTGGATCTTCAAAAAACGGTGGACCGGTTGCGGCTGGAGCAGGCTGCGCTATTGGAAGATGCGCGGCAGGGGCAGCGGCTGCAGAGCTTGCTCAGTTTTCAGGAGAAGTACATTTATACGACGGTCGCCGCACAAGCCATCGGGTCCAGCGGCAGCGATCAGTCGCGTGTCATCTACATCGACAAGGGCACCGACAGCGGCCTGCAGCGCGATATGGCGGTGATCACGCCGGACGGGATTGTGGGCAAGGTACGCGACGTGTTTCCGCACACCGCACAGGTACTGGCGATCAACGACCAGACCAGCGGAGCGGGAGTGATTTTGGAGACAACGCGCGTGCGCGGCATATTGCGCGGGAACGCCGTGGGGCAACCGCAGATTGTGGATTTACTTGCCGACAAGCGGATTCAGAAAGGCGAGAATGTGTTCACGGCCGGCGGCGACCAGATTTTCCCGCGCGGCCTTCCCGTGGGCAAGGTGGAGAAGGTTGTGCCGGATCCGGATCGCGATTCGTTCATCAATGTGCTGATCACGCCCGCGGCGCACCTTGACCGGCTGGATGAGGTGCTGGTGATCACATCGACGGCGCCACGCTTCTCTCCGGAGCAACAAAAAGACCTGGCCGACAGCGAATCGCTCAAGGGAGACGAGGCCGCTGCACTGCTGAAACAGGTGCAAGACCAGAAGAAGGCTTCGGAGATGATGGCGGAACGGCTTCCCAGTTTGATCGATCCCAATTTGCCACCGGAGCAGCAGCCGTTGCTCGACACTGCGAATCCCGCCCCGGTCGGTCATCCTCCGGTAGCGGTGCATCCCGACCGGTTTACACCGGGCGCAGCAAACAACGCCGGAACGGACATGGCCCCGAAGAACGATGCGGCGACGGGCGTTGCGCCCAAGGTACCCTCCAGCGCCCCAGTTCGCTCCCCGAATCCAGCCGGCGCAAATGCAGAAGCGGGGGCGGTGCCCAAGCCTGCGGTGAAACCGGGCGACGCAAGACCGGAACATCCGAGCCCGACCACGCCGAAGGGCGCCGGGCAGACGAATGCGCCGAAACCGAGCCACGTCCCCCCCAGCCAGGAAACGCGCGGCGAGCCAACACAAAATCCGCCGGGGAGAACCCCCTAGCCATGCCGCTTCTTGGCGCTGAACTGCGGCGAGACCTTGAAGTCCGCCGCTATCCTATCCTGGTTTATGGGCTTGTGCCGTTGGTGGCCCTGGTGCTGCAAGCGTGGCTGCCGCGGGCATTGGGCGAATACGCGTGGTTCGACCTGCCGCTGGTGATCACGGTCTACTTCGCTCTGGGTCGACGCAGCCCCATTTTAGGAACGCTGATGGGTGCGGCTCTGGGCCTGTTCGAGGACGCGCTGACGCATCACGCAATTGGCGTGAACGGCATTGCAAAGTGCGTAGCCGGTTTTTTGGCGGCTTCGGTCGGCGTCCGCATCGATGTGGAGAACCGCACCATCCGGTTGATGCTGACATTTTTGTTGAGTTTGGTCTCGAGTGCACTTGTTGCTTTTGTTTCGAGGTTTCTTCTCGGTCTCGACCAGGAGTGGCGATGGTACACGGTCCTTTATACCGGCCTGGGCAACGCGGTGTTCGCGCTCTTCCTGTTCCCCATTCTGGATCGATTGCAGATCCATGACTGAGGAAGATAGACACTAGGGACCAGGGATTAGGGACTGGAAAGCGATTGCACGGGCCGAGCTGCACGCAGACTGCTGCGGAGTTGAACGGCGATCGGGATCCGCGCGTCGATCAGAAAGAAAACGAAACCGGTGCGGGAAGCGGCCCGGCAGTATGCTGAAGGTGTATTGCAATGGATTCAGGCAGAATCAATCGCGAAGAGAAGATCCCCACCTTGAAGCTGACGGTGGTGCAGTACGGGATTCTTCTGATGATGCTGGCGCTGGCGGCAGGGCTTTGGAGGCTGCAGGTGCTGGGCGCCGAAGGCTACCGGGTGCTGGCGGAGCAGAACCGCGTCCGTAAAGATCCGGTGCTGGCCGCCCGGGGGAAACTGTTTGATCGCGAAGGCCGGCTGGTGGTGGACAACTATCCCTCCGCCTCGTGTTTTCTGATTCGCGAGCAGAACCAGAACATTGACGCGCACCTTCCATTGATTGCCAAGGGACTGAACCTTGACCTGGAGCAACTGAAGGCCACACTGCGCCGCTACCGGACGGCGCCGGGGTATCAGCCGATACCGATCAAGCAGGACATCACTGACGATGAACGGGCATTTGTGGCGGCCCATCGCAACGAGCTTCCCGAGTTGGAGATGCTGGACGTGGAACGCCGCCTGTACCCGCGGGACGGATTTGCGTCTCATTTAATCGGGTACGTAGGCGAGGTGAGCGAAGAAGACCTCAACAACCCGCGCTATGCGTACTACGAACCGGGAGACGTGGTGGGCAAGGCCGGGGTGGAGGAGACCTACGACGAATTGCTGCGCGGCCAGGATGGCTCACGGGACGTGATTGTCGACAGCCACGGGCGTGAAGTGGGCTATCTGGGAATTCAGCACGCTATTCCGGGCCAGGACCTGAAGCTGACCATTGACAACGACTTGCAGCGCGCCGCCGAGCTGGCCCTGGGGAATCGGAATGGGGCCATTGTGGCGATGGATCCGCGCAACGGCGAAATTCTGGCCATGGTTTCCCGGCCCAGCTTCGATCCCAACGCCTTCTCGGTCCGCATTAATCGGGCCGACTGGAATCACCTGATCACCGACCCCGATCATCCGCTGATGAACAAGACAATTCAGGCCCAACTTGCTCCCGGATCGACCTTCAAGATCCTGATGTCGGTAGCCGGGCTGCAGGAAGGCATTGCGCAGAACCTGAAGGTGAATTGCACGGGCGGATGGGGCCCTTACGGATTTTTCCATCACTGCGACGAGCACCACGGCGCGGTGGACATTCACAACGCAATTCCCTACTCGTGCGACACGTACTACTACCAATTGGGCGACCGGCTGGGGATTGACCGGATTGCCAAGTACGCCACGGAATTTGGATACGGGCAGAAGACGGGCATCGATCTGCCCGGCGAGCAAGCGGGATTGATGCCGTCGGCACAGTGGAAGATCAAGAACTACCACAACCGCTGGTATCCGGACGAGACGCTGGACGTCTCGATCGGCCAGGGCGCGGTGGAGGCCACACCGATTCAATTGGCAAGGATCATTGGCGGGATCGCCTCGGGAGGGCA
>Ga0302140_10005087_pt1 | contig 16684 bp, 20 predicted proteins | sample I_Bog_E1_1_FD_202095 | JGI IMG/M metagenome (GOLD analysis project Ga0302140, IMG submission 202095) | Peat permafrost microbial communities from Stordalen Mire near Abisko, Sweden - I_Bog_E1_1 | ecosystem: Environmental > Terrestrial > Soil > Wetlands > Peat | place: Sweden: Abisko, Stordalen... | reverse complement strand
GTCACATACGACCATAGACTGAGGAGAATTGGGCATCCCGTCCGCTCTGCCATACACAAGCCTCAGATCGGCAGATTAGTAGTTGGGTGGGTGACCACCAGCGAATACCTGCTGTTGTATGTTTTTGCCCTTTTTTCGTTGAAGTTGTGTGGAGAAAAGTCACTTTTTTTTCTTTAGTGGGGCTGGTGGAGACGCTGAAATTTAGCCGAGACCCCTTTTTAAGCGAAAATACCTCACCTCCAGGCGTAGGAAGTTTCAACACCTGTACGCGGTGTCCCCTCCTGTGCCCCTCACCTTCTGCAGAGCCAAGACTGAGTAAACAAGGGATAACTGCATGTCGTAGCTAAGTTGCAACGCGTGTACACTCAATCCAACGTGTTATCTTAGCACCGGAGCATCGTCCGTTCGCGCAAGATCCATTACCTCACGGCACATCGTCTACATCCTCACCTTTAAGGCTAGAATTTCTCTCACCTCCAACTTTTACATCCGAGCATCGGAATCTCGGTCTTTGTTGATAGATTTACAGTTTTGATCTTTATTATTCGGTTTTTATTTGATTTTGTTTTCCATTCTCCAGCTGCTCAAATGCCTATTTGCGCTACGAGCGAGGCCATTGTTAGTAGCAATTCGAATGAAGACGTTCTCTTTCATAGTGAAACCTAGGCCCGGTATATGTGACGTTTTTTAGAATGGATATTTCGGATGGTTGGTATAATGCACGCTAGTAAAATGTATAGGGTACGCCAGCCACTTTCAAGGGAGTTTGGAGCGTTCGAGGGGTCAATAAACTTTGAGTAAAATTTGTCCATCATCTTTGCGTATTCAATCTACAAACTTTGCAGCTAAATAAATGACCTCATTCCCAGCTTCTGACGACTACTTGACACTTGATCCTTCCCCATCCTTCATCAACATTCTTCTTCCTCCACATCTAAATCTCGACTCCGGTCAACACTTCGAACCTCAACATCACCTTTGACAACGACGGCTTCGTTCGACCTCGAACACCCCCTTACATAGACACCAATATGGTTCTCGTACCCCTCACCCAAGACCTGAAGGTCACTTTGGCTGAGCCTATGCTATCTCACTCCGGCCACAAGGCAATTCGCGTCACCTATGGCGGTATTGACACCTTGGACATATCCCTCCGACGCACCGTCCGTGTTCCGGACAATGGTACTGCTTACGGTACGTCGTAACATAATTGATCGGACCTATGGCAGCCAGGACAGTCTACTGGTTGTTGCTAACAAGTGGCAGAGCTACCTCCCGATTGTGGTCCATTCCCTATTTACTCCGTCGCACAATACAAGTCAGAGCTGCCCGAGCACATGGCTGAGAAGGGTGGGTTGTTTGTCCCGATCTATGGTAAGCACACTTCTACTTGCCCTGCCTGAGTTAGCCAACATGGGTTTCACCTTTTCGTTCCGGGGCAATAACAGTGAGCTAACTCGGGTTGGTACATAGAACGTGAGGCAATGTGGATCAACTTCAAGTCGCAACGTCCTTTTGCGATCAAGATCCACGCAGGTGGTATCAATGCTGTTTCCGGCGAGCAACACGTCGCTGCAGATGATATTGCTATGATGATGAGACGCAAATTACTCCTGACTGAAGGAAAGTGCATTCAAGACTACGTGTAAGTGATGTTCTGTCTTGCTTCGTACAATGCTTACGTGGAACCAGCGTTTCCGGCTCGCAGCTCTGGCTCGATGGCATGGCAACAAAGGACGGTAAAGTCATGCAGTTCGTGGCCACACCTGTTGGTTCTGGCTATTCGGTCGAAGCACAGATCAGTGGCAAAGAGGTTATTGCTGGCCTACAATTCGAGATCGTTCCGACCAAGAGAGAGGCTATGCAGATCGTGGTCAAGACATTGACGGGAAAGTCCATACCCTTGCAAGTAGATGCTTGGATGACGGTCGCCACCATCAAGCACATGATTACATGCTGCGAAGGCATCCCAAATGATCAACAACGTCTTATCTTCAGTGGAAAGCAGCTTGAAGACGGTAGGTCAACCTTTCCTTGGTCATATGATTGGTAATGATTGACTTTAGCAAAGGTTATACGCTTGCCCACTACAAAGTCTGCAATGTAGGTCTTGAAGAACATTATCCTTTTACATTATGCTAGCTGTTTACTGACAATTGCAGGACTCCACCATCCATTTAATCTTGAGGCTTCGCGGAGGAGGTGACGCCGAATCCCTAGCTAAGTTGAGAGAGAAAAATAGATTGGAAGAGGAGCGCCAGCTCAAGGAAGAAATCAAGTCCGAGCTCAAGTCCGAAATGACCGTTGCACCCGGTGGATTCATCAATCAGACGATCGTCAGAGACCTTGTTCGGGCCGAGGACTGGGATACCAAGAATGTCATTATGTTCAACCTGCAGTTGCTGAATGCTCTTGCCTTTGAGCACTTGCTTGGCATCAAGGCACCACCTACCCCAGTAAGTATTCTTGGAAAGCCTCTCACAGTGTTTCAACTTCTGTTGAAACATTGTACACGTTACTCAGTACTGACTTGTACCGTTCCTAGATTACTCCAGCTCTTTATAAGCAATACGGATATCCGTTCTTCAAGCTTTACGAGGAGAAGAGTGGTATCGAAGGCAGTTTCCCGGGTATGAAGAGCGTCGACCAACTCGACGATGCGCGAGGCACAAAGCGAACTCATGACGACAAAGCCATCATCAACTTCCCTACTGTCGAGCTTAACTCCATTGACAAGAAGACTGAGTTTATCCCAGTCTCCTTGTTAGAGAATATGTTGAGAGAAATGAAGGTTGATGGAGAGGTCGATGGAGAGGTTGATGGAGAGGCTTAAGATCTGGAAGCTGGTGACACTTGTTGGCGGTCGCGAGCTCTGGGTATTTGGCTTGGAAGTGGTACATTGGCAAGGCAGCAGGCGGTACTGGACGGGTTTACTGGCACTAGCAATGGAATATTGGCTTCGGATGTAAGAAAGCACTAGAACTGTGCCGACAAGAATAGCATGCAGTCGCACTTTTCAGATAGCATCTTCTTTGAAAAACAATTTCCAGCCCGCCGAAAATTGTTCGAGGACTTGTTGGATGATTCTATATACGTCTGAAACCCAGGCTATTCTAGCCGCCTGTTGGGAGAACTGGCAAGGAAGACACAAATTCTTCTATTCATAGTGGTAGACTTTGACTATCCACCATCCTACTCCGTGTTACATCTCTGCCACTTCAACCACTTCAATCACTTCAATCACTTCAACCTCTTCAACCCCATAACAAACATCTCAAACTCCGCCATATGCTGTTGATTGCTGGAATTGCAAGTAGCTGATTTCAAAGTGCTATGTACTCTAGTCCAACAATGAAGAGCCTAGACGGAGTTCGACCTTAATCGTTTCAAGCCTAGCGCAACTGGTCTTTTCTCATACTCGTTCAGCAAGGACTCAGATATCGTGACAGGCGAGGAGGCCTCTTTCTCCCAATTTGCAACCTTCTGATCTTGCACAGCCTGGATTCCGGTATTCCACTGTGTCAGGACACTCCATACCCTGCCACTCTTGGTCACTGGAACTTTGTTCCAGTCTTCTGATTGCCAGCCCTTGATTCCCATCTCTTCTTCAAAGACTCTCCGTTGTAATTGCAAAGTTCCTTCTGCCCACCACACTCTCTGTCTCCACCTCCCTTGCTCCCACCTTGAATACCTATAGCGGAACCAGCCGACGATAGTTTCGAGCCAAAGGCTACTACAGATGAGAATCGACCCAACCCCGAAAATGAGGCTAATAGCAAGAGTACTAAAGTTATCATAATCCGTTCGCCTGATGATTTGATTTTCGCATAGCCATTTCAAACTTGCATTGTATTCGCCTTGGTTTTGCGGGACCCATGACGTAAAATGGTCAGGTGGACCTGTGATATAGCTCACAGTAAACTGCTGAACCAGCGTCAACCCAATGTTGAACCAATTGAGCGCTTCAAGCTCCCATTGATTATTGGAAATTGGCAATGATTGCTCTGCGACACAGAGCTGATCCGCAAGCAACGGCGTAGCGAGACTAGATATCGTGTTGTAGAAACTAGAATAATATAATGCCTGCGCCAGAGCCCATGCGGTGGCCCTTTGATGGTTATTTGTGAGAACATCTTGGAAGTCTGCACTGGTGTACTGAGCTAATTCGATAAGAGATTGAAGAGGCGTGCATGTTCCTTCAGGATTTAGGTGAGAATGAGAAGCCGGATTGCAGATTTGGACTTGCTCTGTGCAAGCGAGGGCGGACAATCTGCGATCTGGAAAGTATACTTGAGTTTCCCTGGAGTTGCTGACCACATCACTCATTACTGGTCCCTTGATGTGCGCAGGCAGCCATAGGTCATCGCTGACGTCAGAGTATGTCCCGAAAAAGGACGCAAAGATCAATTCGACGGTATTGTTTGGCACCGAGAGCTCTGGAAGAGGAGTGAAACTGCTCAAGTCCATACTCGCTGGTTCAAACATTTCGAATCTGCAATGCATTAACGTCGGAATTAAGATGTTAGCAGGAAGCATTGAATTACTGCTGAACTTACTGTAGATCATATGAGGATTCAAAGCTATTTTGGAAAGTAGTCGCAGCATCCCTGAAATTGGTATATAACAGGGTCATATTTGCAAAAGTAGGGTCAGTTAGGCCTAAGAGTGTAAGATTTGTTTGAGTTGCGCCGTAGAAGGCGGCCGTGTAGTTCACTGTAATTGTCCCACGGGTGCCCTCAGAAAAGCTTCTGTATCGAATTGATGTGGTGCCGTTTTCGTAATAGCCGTCAGATTTGAGGGGAGCGCAAGCAGCAACTTTCCTGAACCGAACTCGATCCTCGTCTCGACTATTGATACCTAGATCGTCACGGGAATCGAGCATGCCGGTTGTCATTTGCAAGGTGCCATTAGCGGGCCCGAGGCATAGTCCACCAAAGGGACATGAAACTTTTGTTGAAGTCCAATTCAACTGTTTCTCCTTAAACTTGCCGCACTCTGGCAAAGATTGCGAGTCTCCCAAGCAGCCTTGGACATAATCTTCACTTGCCACAGAGATGACATTAAGATAGTCATTCCATGCGTCATTCAGTGTAAGGGGAATGTCTCCGAATGGTGTCAGAAGGGGAAACCACGGACCACAGCTCGAGCTTGGGGCTATGAGGACCTGATTTCCAGCAGTTGTAATGTGAAAAGCTAGGATACTAGCAGCGCTGAACGCTATGACGTGAAGAAGCCCAAGGCAAATGAGCGTGAGGGAAGCCTTAAAACGCCACGCCGAGACAGAACGCCAAGACCACCAAACATTCGTCAGCTGCCAGAGTGAATTGAGATCGGAGACATTATTTCGCAAGATTGCCTGCTCCTGATGGAAAGAACCATCTCTTGATTCCTTTGTTGCTCGCATCTGATGGGCGAGAAAGCATATGATACTCCATGACTGCCTTCCAGCCAACTAGTGTTTCGTTTAGCAACACGGATTGACAAAAAAGGAAGCTACCGCAAGGTCGTACGAAATGATGCTTACATGTATAAAGATGGCAAGCGCTGCAACAAGTATAGCGCCGTTTCGACTCGGAAGAGTTAATGTTGACCCAAGCACTGCTCCTTTCGACCAGTTCGTCCAAAAGCCGAGGTGGATCGCCGTGTCTGAAGACATAATACGGTTATCATGTGGTAGTAACTATTGAAGTTTAGAGTAGCAGAGTATAGATCTACCGACGAAGTCTTACTTATATCGCTCGCTAAAAACTTCCTCAGAGCTACACTGGGGGTTTACTGGTGCGGATAGGCAGTGTGCATTCCAATACCGATAAGATTAAGATTTTCCTTTTGCCCCGGAGGCACAGTTCCGTGGTAGAACCAAACCCTTGAGGTTAATATATACTGCGGCGCAGCTCTCGCGGATTTTGTTCGTTGATTACGTTCATTGATTTAGCCAGATGATGCCGGAAACTTTCCCCGACAGTAGTCCCACGCCAAGCAAAGTCGTCCACTACATCTCTCCATAGAAAAACATATTTGTGGCTGTGTAGTGGGGTCCAGAGCTCACGTGTGCTTTCTTAACCTTGTTAAGTGCGTTAGCAGTTCCTTCTTAATTACCACCGAAATGGTCCCTATCATAACATGGCAGGTCCCACTCTGATTCGTTTCTAATTTTGTACCAGGCAATACATTTCAGTAGACATACATGAATGCCACAATATCACAGGAAAGGGTGCCTTGGACTAGGCAGACGCATGATCTAATTAATGTCGATATTAAGTGCAGCTACTTTGAGATCCGGAATCCCAATGTATTCAATTTAATCTCCCGCTATTTGTTATTCTCGGATCTAGAAGCCCCTTCCACTGATGTCATCTCCCATACCCTTACTTTACAGTTGCGAGAGGAACGTCTTTCTTTTTCGTCTGCTGAAACTCAAAGCTGAATCTGAACTGTGTATGTTTTTGATTCATGCATGTTTATAGTTCTTACAGATGAGCTCCAGCACGATTGTCAAAATAGTATTTAGAGTCAAGTGGCATAGAATCATTGATAAGGACCTAATCATCTACATGACAGAATGCTCCCATTAGAGCAGGTCAATTCAACGTTGTGTTTGCGTTCTCTCAGACCAGGCTCAGCAACCTATGTAAAGCAAAATGCATAACATAACGACAACAAGACGACTGCTCAACGTTGAAGCAAATGGGGATATCCTGGTGGCCGCACTGCTTCTCAATATTGTGCTCGAGTTCGGGGTCGGCACCGCAGTCACTGTCGCCCCAACGGGATTTGCTACAATCGAAGTCAGTCAAGCTTCCTGTTTAGCCCACATCTACCACTTACCAACTTTCGAACTTATTACACCCTGTTGGGATGTAGGGGAGGCAGCCACGCCACCCGAGCTTCTAACAGGCGTGCTGTCACTACCTCCCGCCGTAACAGTCACAAGGCTCAATGTCACCATGGCTGGAACCTCACCGGAGCTGGTCATTGGTGTGACAGCAGCTACAGCCTTGGTGTTCGTCGGATATGGACCGTGATACATGTTCCCGACTCTTCCATCAGCAAGTGTATACTCTCCCGTCACAAAATTCCCCGTGGTGCCATCTGCCGCGTGGAAAGTATGAGCGCTGCCGTAACATGTCAGCACTTTTCTCTTGAACCCTCGTCCTCTCTCTTCCTTCTGCCCATCGAAATGTCACAGAACTGCGAACAACGTACGCCTTATCATAGCAAAATGGATCGCCCTTGAAACTCAAACACTCTTCCGTGCTCGCACACACCAGTTCCCGCTTTACAAGGAGTGATAACAGCGACCTCTTCTTCACATCGGCGATGGCGAGCCATGAAACCTCTATTATCTCCCAATATGCCAGGAAGGCGACGTCTGCGTCGATAGCACGAGCATTGGCGGCGGTACAAGATTGTGCGAGCTGCGGCTGTCAGCTCGTAAGGAGACTTAAATGGATGGAGACGGTGTACCGTGAGGCTCGAGAGATTGAGGAGCGAGAGGAACAGGATCCAGATTCGTAGGGCCATACTTGTTATGATATGTTATCGAGTGTCTAACTTTGGATGGGAAAGGAACACGACTGACTGAATGCCAAAATTGTACATTAAGGGGCATAATACGATCTTATCTTCTGGTGTGGTGGGCGACGCGGCTGCTTTACGCCTCTGGTTTCTCCTCTTCACTTTCTGTTCAGTATCCAAGCGCTGTACGCTCTGGCGTCCAGTCACTGAGTTTGTACAGCAGTGGCATGGAACATGCCGATGTGTGCCGTGTTGCATGAACAAATGAAGATTTGGGGGCTGAGTGGCGCCCAATATTTTCCACGCTCGAAGCGAGGGGCAGCTGGAAAAGGAATATAGGGGTTCAAGGCTGCCGAAAGCAGGGATGGGTTCACAATGCTGCATCGAACTTCAACCAAACCTTTTCTGATATCACTGTTATGGAAAGCAGTTGAGAGGAAAGCAGGTTTTAGCAATCAAATTCTCTTTCAATATAAGAGACTAGAAATACAAATTTTGTTCTTGGGCGGTGTGGCCCATCATCTCATCTGCGCAAAATGAACTACAGCGCGCCATCATACAATACAAAATACAATACAAAATACAATACAAAACATCGTTTACAACTCACAAAGAAGGAAACGAGCCACAAACAATGATCTATTGACCATACTCAACCAGCAGATCGGCAGGACTTTGGCCCTTCGTGACAGTCACCCACATGCGACCTGGGTCAGGAAGAGGCAGGCCATTTGAACGACTATTACGAATGTTAGTTAACGATCACAATGCATTAGCGGAGAGTCAGTACAGATGAAGCAACGCAGGTATGACAGGCTATTGCCCATACTCGTCGAGGAAGTCTCTGGGGTTTTCTCCACGCTGAACCCAAATTCGCATATGGTTTGGATCTCGGAGGGGTAGACCATTAGGTCGACTGTTAGAACAAGTCAGTCTGGGTACTGAAGGAAGTAACAGATAGGGAGCACACTGGCAGACTACTGTCCGTACTCATTCAGGAAGTCTCGGGGGTTCTCGCCAGCTCGAACTATTATGTGCATGTGATTTGGGTCACGGAGAGAAAGACCATTGGGTCGTCTGCTCCAATACAATTAGTCGCGCAAGGGGAGAAAAACACCGCAAGCAGCAAGTAGACCGGCGGGCATAAATTCAACAATACTACTGTCCAAATCCGTCCTGATAATGTAAACGTCGTTGGCTCTACGGCGCGATCATTCGGCGAACCGTGACGCATGATGTGGCCGTCAAGAAGCACCGGTCGGAAAGAGGAGATTGAAATATCGAACGCAGATGCAAATATGAAGAATACTATATGACGAAAGAAAAACTACAATGTACTCAGCTTCAACTTTATCGCGGCCTGGCGTCTTCTTCTTCCCGTCAAAGATCCTCTTCTTCTCAAAGAACGCGTATGCCTTGGGATAAACCGCACATTCCGCACCACCCATCATCTGCTTAGCCTTCAAGAATCTTGCCAGCATGCCAGGTCTTGTGTCTAGAGCCCGGCAGAACGATGCCTTCGTATATGGTTTCGGCTTTCCCTGCTTGTCAAACTCGCCCGGCATGCCATTCTCGGGCTTGTGGTTGTCCTTGCCGAGTAAGGCATTGATCTTCTGGCGGACAGTGGAGCAGATATCGTAGATGGGGATGGTGTTGTCGTCTTCGCCGTCGAGCTTGATGTCGAGGAAGGAGCCAGATGGCTTGTCGGCCGATGCTGGGGTAGCTTTCTTGGTGGCCTTTTTGGCTGATGGTTTCGTGGCAGATTCTTTGGATGCAGCCGGCGAGGAACCGGAATTTACTTCTGCAGATGTCTTTTCTGCGAGGGCTTTCTTGGTTTTTGGCTTAGAACTGGTGGCCTTCGAGGTTGGCGGTTTGTCTCCCGGCTTGGTAGCAGGGTAAGGCTGTGCGCGTGGGCCAGAGGTTCGGCGGGCTGCTTTTGGCATTTTGGATGGTCGGTGGATGTTTTCGGAGGTCAATTGAGAGATTAAGGTGAGTTGGAGAAGTTGGTGAAGGATGGAGAAGCCTGAGCAACAGTGAGTTCTATGTTGCATGGGCCGGACGCGTCGAATCGTCTATTTACGCGACTGTCAACAACTTACGTCATAGCATTGACATCTTTGATCTTTCTCCTCTCTCTTTCTTTCACCATTCTCAAAAAGGAATTTGGTTATCAAGTACGTCATCCTGATCGACAAAGTGGCAGAAATTGACGTGTTTTGATCTTCGGGACCTTGTTCTTGAGGAATTCCCGATCATAAGGAGAAGCAGAACTCTCACACGGCCAAAGTCCTGAGCTCAGAGAACCCAGTTCTTCGGTGTCCGGTATGCAGAAGAACTTCAAGTGAAACCGCCATCTACTGCACTTGAGGTTTACTTCTAGAGTATGCGGCAACTTCAAGATACTCGCTCTCAGACCTTCAATAGTTGTATCCTGTTTCGGACATGCAATTAGGAACAGTTTCTTGTACTTGTTGCCATTGTTGAGCAAGAAACCCAAGCAACTCAAACTATCTGATACCAGCAGTGCCCAGTTTAAGATTTCCAAACTTCTTTTTCAGCTCTTGAACTTCTTCAGCGTGGCTGCTGAAATTATCAATCAAATCATCCCACATATTCGGCTCGTGCGAGTGCAACTTGTCCGAATACCACGCAAAGTCGGAGATAGTGAAGGCTCGAGAAGACTCGAACATAAATGCCAAAGCCCCTTCACTGATTCTCATCACCGGAGGCGCACTCTCAGAGGCTGCTTTGAACTCTTGATAAGCAACTCCGTGAGGGGTCATCCCAGTCTCAAAAGATGCGCCACCAGGCTGGAATCCATCACTTCTCCCGCCGTAATCCCCGTACACAAGACCCATCAGTTCACTTGCTACATTTCTATGGTAGTATGGAGGCCTATATGTATGACTGGCGACGTCCTAGCGAGGTTGGAAAGTCAGGAAGTCCGCGAGCGGGGCCGCCGGATCTCTTGACGGAGCTGTCAGAACGCAGAAGATCGATGGGTCAATATGATCAACACTGATGCTACCGACGTTCACGAACTTCGTCATGTCGTACTTGTACGGGTAGTAGTTCCCGTGCCATGCGACGATATCGTATGGACTGTGCTGCTGGCTGCTGCTGAATAGCTTTCCATGTAATTTGTAGATAATCTTCCAGTCAGCAGTTGTCACTTCGTATGCTGCGACTGGGGCTAGAAAGTCACGAGAGTTTGCAAGTCCGTTTGCTCCAAGGGGACCAAGTTCAGGGAGCTGGAAGTTGCTGCCCCATATTTCAAGAATGTAACCTCTGGAAGGACCCTCCGGCAGTTTGACAGTGTATCTGCATCCTCGTGGTATGATACAGATCTCTCCTGGTTGAATGTAGAGGTATCCAAACTCTGTCTGGATGTCTAGACTGCCTTTCTGCGGAACTATGAGGAAGTCTCCATCACTATTGACAAACGATTCTGCGTTCATGCTCTGATTTGCAGTGTAAATGTGCGTTGCCAAACCCTCTCTCAGTGATGGGTCTCCACTCCCGGCGATTGTTTTCATGCCAGTGACGAATGTAATCTCTCCAGTAGGTGGAATATCGAAGGGAAGCCATGCGAGTTGTGTGGGCGTAACGTGGATTTTTGGATTGAGAGGAAGAAAACAACTCTCCGTGTCTGGATTATCTGGCAACTGCGTGAATCCCTCTGCAACCTCAGTCAGATGCGTGTTCTTTTTTCCCGGTGGGTTTGACTTACGGTGTGCCACAGCTGGACGAACTCTGTAGAGCCAGGCATTCTTGTTGACATGTCGAGGAGCTACAAAGGCACTTGCAGTCATTTGCTCAGCGTAGAGACCGAAACGAACGTTCCGTGGCCTTGCCAGTGTTAACAGACAGAAAGTTGAAGTTCTGAGAGTTATCGTCAACTCACGAGTTCTGGCCTTGTGGAATCGTTCCGGGCACAGCTTCCGATACAAATTGGTTCCCAAAGCCAGCCTGATACTCGTAAGGGTCATTCTTGCGAGTTGCGAAGGCTGGTATCTTTCCATCTTTCTGCGTCTCTGTTCATGTTTGGCAAGCTTAGCGCCTTGGAACGTTCTTTCATCTGGCCGATAACATACCTGCCCAGTGAAAAATGCTCTGATAGTCGAGTTCGGCTTTTGGGCTGGCTGGAGCCATGGTTCGTTAATTTGACTTCAAGAAAAAGATTAACAACAAATCGTTCAAAAGTTTACTTCATTCAGTATCTGTCAAATGACTGACTGGGGGCATATATTATGGCCTCGCAATAGCAACATAACCTGATGCTGCGAAGTTTACTCGTTCCGAGTGTTCCTATTGGCTGAACGCATCTCTTCGTTACAACGACGTACTCATTTGATGACACCGCTTCATGGAAATGCCTTGTCATGTCCACGGTCTATACTTTCTATTTGTCATATTGATCTACTTAGTTTTGCTTCTTCAAGTTTCTGTAGTAATAAATACTCTGAAGAACGAGACATGCTCCTGATAAGGTGGGCTCAGGGGAAGTGGGGTAGTCTCTCTGGCGCCAAGCCTACCCCGCACCCCGCAACCCCCAATCTCTCAGAGAAGGCGATGCATAGGCAAGGTGCGTTAACCATACCTCAAACTGTCGCCATTGATAGAATCATTGAATCTGCTTATTTCTCCTCCAAAGCTGATTAAGCTTCTTCATCATGCCGCCTACCAATGGACACAGAGAACTTGTACCTGTCAAAGGCCGTGGCCCCACATCCCCTATTTCCAGGACTTCATCCTCCATCTCTTTTAGCACAAGACAGGTACCTAGGCGAAGCAAGATTGATAGGGCTTGCGTAAATTGCAGGACGTTTAGGAGAAAGGTGCGTATTCATATCCCTCTTATGGCACTTGTTCTAATGTTAAATTGAATGACAGTGCAGCGGAGCAAACCCGTGCCAATCATGCTCCAGCAACGAGCTGGGATGCACATACATCGCCGAGGATAGGGGCGCGAAGATGACACTGGGAACTGCTGTAGAGTGAGTAGAAGACTACATTTAGTGATTCACTTCTAACGAGTTGCCTCTAGATACATTGCGAAACTCGAAGAGCGTCTGCGGCTTTTCGAATCGGACGAAACGAGAGGCATTGATAGTTACTATCATTCCCACAAGGCGAATCATGCAAATTTGCAACGACAACTCGAGGGTACATCTTCAGGTGACCGTCATGATATGGGACAACTTCTTCGTGGGTGCAGCCAATTCAACAGTGCAACTCTCCACCCGGAGTTTTATGGGCCATCTGCGTCGGACGCCGTTATGGATCGAATTGAGACGTCACGGATGACCGGAATACATATATCGACTCGCGCAGCAGATTTTGAGTTACCCGAATCTGCATGTGGGGAATCTCCCGAAGCTCGACTACCCCAAGTTTGCACTGCGAGACTAGCACTTCAGCCCCTACCACCAAAGGCTGATGTCGATCGATATGTGCATCGATATTTCACCACGACACACCGTTTGTACCCCATACTAGAGGAGCGCGACTTCTGGATCCGCTACTCTCAGTTCTGGGTTGAACATAATGCTGGTCAAGAATCTCATGACCTGTGGCCGGCTCTTTTGAGAATGATTCTTGCCCTCGGTCATCAGCTCGCAGCTACAGATCTGAATAATGCTCTGGGACAGCATCATGATCCAAACTATCATGGGGTGCTCTATTTCAATTCAGCAAAATCTTCATTTGTGGATGCATTTTTCATGGGTGGGGACATTCTAGCTGTACAGTGCATGTTTTTAGGGGTCTGAAAACCACGTCGCAATATGTATAGGTCTGAACTAACGAAGTACTAGTTTGTATGGCTATATAATGAGCAAAGGCTCCATGAAGCATATTTAATGTTAGGCGCTTCTGCGAGAACTGGGTATGGAATTGGGCTTCATCGTGAGGCAAGCAACTGGAATACGAGTAACCACCAAAGCTCATCGAGGACCGCAATTTGGTGGTAAGTAGGACAGAGTCTCAGCTACAGGATATGCCACTAATCTGTCTACGGCAGGTGTATTTTTATAAATGAGACGTAAGTGCTCGACTATGTGTCTCCCTTCTCGGCCGATCTCTGAACTTGACAAGACAAATGGCGGCCTTGCTCGGACGACCTTGTGCAATTCAGCTCGACGAAGTCGATATTCCGCCATTCCCTCTCGACTTCCCTGCTGTCGAATTTCGATATGTCGAGCGCATGCGCCAATTCTCTCGGCTGACTTGGGAATGGTATTACGAGACTTACTCACTCGTCTACAAGGGCAGCAGCGCGATAGAGAGAGAGAAGGTTTCAGTTGCAAGTGACTCGGCTCTTTCTAACTGGCAGACGGAGTGGAACCATTCTCGTTGTGATAGCTCGCACGAGCTTATCGTCAAGATGCGTAAGACGATTCTTGTTGAGAGGCTACAAGCTAGGCTAATCATTTCAAAATGTTTTAGATATGTACTTCATTCGTGTTCTCTTGTCAAGGCCATTTCTGGCCTTAGTTTTGCAAAGCCCTAAGAAAGACCAACTAGCTGAAGACACTGGGAAAGAATCGGCTGCAAGATGCATTGACGTCTCGATCAAACTTGTGGAGCTGATCACCACTATCGACTTTGATAGCGATGGGACTCTCCATGCCGCACTGTTCCAAGCAACCCATTTCTTGTGGAATGGTGTCCTTTCCCTCCTCTGGTATGTTTCGGAGAGCAGTGAGAAGCGTCAATTGGATCACGATCGAAGTCTCGTGAAAGGCCACATTCGTGTTGCCATCAAATTCTTCGACAAGTATCAGCATTGTCTCCCCATGGCTCGTGTTGCCGCGGAGAATGCTTCGAGACTGCTCAGTAGTGCCAATGGAGAGACACAAGCTGATAATCTCGGATTCGACTTCTTCCCCAACGTGGAGATGGGACCCTCTGATGCTTATTTTGATTTCATGTCTTTCTCTGACTTGCCGAATCTGAGGTGTAAGTTCCTTACAATCTCAGAACCCTTATCAATTCAAGTAAGACAGTTCAAGCTGACCTCGATTCTTCTAGGGAACAATGAGAGTGCTGAGATTGCACTGATGGAGTGAGTATTGAAGTATCAGCTTATTTCGTCGTGGATGTTTGAAGGGACGAATCATGATTGAATTTATGGTGAAAACTATCGTTCACTTCCAAATGATGTCTGGTACGTTGTAAGGCATCTTAGACCTCATGATGAGGAGGAGGAGTTCTGAGGGAGGTTTCCACGGGGTAGCCGACAAGCAATTCAAACATTAGAGATTCCCCTGACTGCTGATCTGGAGCACACACTGTTGTCAACGATAGGACTTGAGTGCATACCTGCAGCTGCTCCCGCCTACTGGCTACCCCTCGCCTTCCTGCGTGTGGGGTTGTTAGAGATATCGTACTGTAACCGAGGCAAACAGAATCCCTTTTCCCTCGACCAATGGGAAGGCAGGGAAGCAAAAGTGACCACTAGGAATGCGAGGAACCGCAACACCAAATATTCGTCGCTTAGAGCTTTTGTGGTGAAATCTGGGGTGAATCTTTGCAGCTGATACTAGGCTCAACCAGTGGTAATCATCATCTATAAAGGAGTGATCGACATCAAGGTAGAAAGACGAAGAGATCTCAACTTCTTCAGCAGCTCTACAACATTATCGACACATCACCATGGCACAGTCAAGCAGACCTTTCTTGGGCTTTCAAGGCACCGGCCTGACCTGGGCAATTACTCTATGCTCTGCGAGCGCCTTCTTGCTTTTTGGTATGTTCTTCATTATTACGACACGTTGAGTTGTTACTTACTACCCACTACAACAGGCTATGATCAGGGAATTATGGGGAGCATCATATCAACCCCATATTTCCTAGAAGCAATCAATCTGAAAGTGGGTGCAATTAACTTTCGAGAAGAGAATCAATCGAGCTAACATATTGAATAGGCCACCGACACTGATACTATCTCCACCATCGTGTCAATATATGATATTGGATGCATGGTGGGCTGTCTAACGGCTGCTATTTGGGGTGGCATCTTCGGGCGAAAACTCATGATACATTGTGGGATGGTCATCATGGTCATCGGTTAGGAGGACCCCAGAGATATCCATGTTTGCTTCTGACCGTCAGCAGGGACCATTCTTCAGGCTTCTTCGTTCAGTGTGGGGCAAATGATTGCTGGTCGTGTTATAACGGTCAGTAGTTCCCTCCCTTTCACATCGATACGTGCAGCAAGAAACTCTAATTGAATTATAGGGCATCGGAAATGGGTTGAATACTGCGACAGTTCCAACCTGGGTTGCGGAGACCTCGAAAGCCAAATCTCGCGGCAAGCTTGTGGCAACGCAACTATCGATTGCTGCGTTCGGAATCGTAATTGCCTACTGGATGAACTATGGCTTCTTCCATACTCACGGGCAGATTGTATGGCGATTCCCCATTGGTAAGATACCTGTGTAGTCTATGAGGCTCTATCTGACTGCCCGATCTAGCGTTTCAAGCAATTTTTGCCATCATCACAGTCATTGCACTGTTCTTCCTGCCGGAATCTCCTCGATGGCTCTACTCCAAAGGACGTATCGAGCAAGCTGACATCGTACTTGCGGCTCTGAAAGCACTTCCACTAAGTGACGAAATCATCCAAATCGAAAGGAGTGAGATCTTGGAAGCTATTGCATTTGAAGATCAATCTGGCGAGTTCAGCTGGAGAACAGTGTTCTGGGATAAGTCGGGCCAGAAGATATCATACAGAATTCTCCTGGGCTTCATCATTCAAATGATTCAGCAGTTACCTGGGGTCAGTAGCTCCTCTTCCCTCCTGTTAGATTCCCGCTAATAAATGCAGGTTAACATTGTTATTTACTACAGTTCAACAGTATTTCTTAGTCTCGGACTTCCAGCAAAGACCGCCCTCGTCCTAGGCGGTGTTGCATCGATATGCTTCTGGCTCGGATCTTTGCTCGGCATTGCCCTCATCGAGAGAATCGGACGAAAGAAACTTCTGATCTCCGGCACAATTCCCATGCTTATCGGATACCTTATCTATCTGCCAATGGTCAAGAATGGTGGAAACAATCAACTCTGGGTTGCATTTGCTATGACGTGTTTGATTTGCGTCAGCTTTGGATGGAGCTGGCTCCCGGTGTATGTTGTCCGAAATCCTTGTATACACTCACTGATT
>Ga0302140_10005083_pt1 | contig 16696 bp, 13 predicted proteins | sample I_Bog_E1_1_FD_202095 | JGI IMG/M metagenome (GOLD analysis project Ga0302140, IMG submission 202095) | Peat permafrost microbial communities from Stordalen Mire near Abisko, Sweden - I_Bog_E1_1 | ecosystem: Environmental > Terrestrial > Soil > Wetlands > Peat | place: Sweden: Abisko, Stordalen... | reverse complement strand
TTATCACCAAAACCAAAACATTTGCGGAATACAAAAAAGCAATGGGCCTGCTTTCAAACGGCACCAATAATACTGTTTATGCTGACGACCAGGGCAATATCGCCTTTTGGTATGGCAACTTCATGCCCAAACGTGACCCGAAACTGGACTGGACCCTGCCCGTCGATGGCAGCACTACGGCTACCGAATGGCAGGGGCTGCACACCGTGGATGAAATTATACATGCGTACAACCCAGCGAATGGCTGGATACAAAACTGCAACTCCACGCCTTTTGCCTGCTCGGGTGAAAGCAGCCCCGCAAAAAGCAAATACCCGGCCTATATGGCTCCTGATGGACAGAACTACCGCGCGGTTGATGCCATTAAACTTTTGAGGGGGAGCGGCAAGCTGACGATGGATGATTTGACCGCGATAGGCTATGACCACTACCTTGCCGCCTTTGATGTGCTGCTGCCCCCGCTGTTTAAAGCTTATGACGATGTACCCGACTCGGTCAAAAAGCAACTCGCCGGGCCGATCGAAGTCCTCAAACAATGGGACAGGCGTTCGGCCATCAATTCCGTAGCAACTACGCTGGCAACAGAATGGGGCTCCGACGTAATGCGCGAGCTGCCTCCGGCCAAGACCACCGAGGCAAGTACCTACCAGACGGAACGGGTTAGCAACCTTATGCAGGGCATAAGCCCGATTCGCCTTACCGGCCTGTTAAACCAGGCCGTCGCTGACTTAAACAAACGCTATGGCACCTGGAAAACTCCCTGGGGGGATATTAACCGTTACCAACGGCCGGCTGACGGCATTACCTTCAGCGACAGTGCCCGCAGCCTGCCGGTGGGGCAAACTTCGTCGCTGTTCGGGCAGCTACCATCTTTTGTGAGCAGGCCAATGAATACGCAAAAACGATATGGGTATTCAGGCAATAGTTTTGTCTCGATTGTGGAATTTGGTTCCCGAATAAGGGCGAAATCCATTGTTACAGGCGGTGAATCCTTCGATCCCGCCTCAAAAAACTATACCGACCAGGCTGGCATGTATATTGCCGGAGTGTTTAAGGACGTTTTGTTTTATAAGGCTGATGTACTTAAACACGCCGAAAAAACTTATCATCCAGGTAAATAGCGTTAAATAAGTAAAATTGAAAAACCACTACTTAATCATGAAAAAATCCCTGCTTTTTTTGTCCGCGCTGCTGCTGGCCGGCGTCTTCGCAAATGCCCAAAGCATCAAATTCAGCGACTTGGTTTACATGGCCCCCATGAGCAATGAAGCCGTTTACGCAAACCTTAAACAAGGCAGCGCATTTAAGCAGGATTACTCGGAAGAGGTGGATGGCTACCAAATGGAATATTTTAAACGCGCTAACGCCAAACCCGACCAGGAAAGAATTATCAGCGGCAAATACACCAAACTCTATAACGGGGTAATTTTGCGCACGCTGGACTACACTTCGACAGACATACAGAATATCCTTAACATGGTGAGCCAGGCAAAATACGCCGGCATGAACGTTTTATTCGAAGGTTCGGATAATGTCAACAATATTTACCTGTTTAGCAACAACTTTTACCAGGTAAGCATCTATGTGCGCCACGACCAGACTTCAGGCGTGGTTGAAATTCAACAGAAAGAATATTTAAACATTGATTAATTGCCGGTCCGGCAGGCATTATGGGAAAAAAAGCTAAGCTATTTTGGCGGCGCGTTGGGGTAACCTTAGTACTGGCTGAAATTGCTATTTACCTGGTCTTGCTTCGAAATCCATTTCCATGGCAGCTTGTGCGCCTTGCCTTTATGGTGGTAAATTCGTTCATCATTGCTTACCTGGTACAAATTAAACTCAAGGTCGAAAAGCACAATGCGCAGGTCAGCGGTGCGGTAAAAGCAAAGAAATCGTAAAATACATTCGCTGAAACACCCGCCCACCTGGCGTACCAATCAACCGGAATAGCCGCAGCAATCATTTGCTTTATTGACTAAATTTCCGCGGTAAAATACCGTTTAGTTCCCTTTTTAGCATTACTTTCGTTTTTTACAACCACAGTACCCTGTAATTTTAATAAAGTTAAATGGACCCTATTGACGAAGACCCTAAAAACGATTACAAATGGGGCATATTTTATGTTAACGACAAGGACCCCAGGGTATTTGTTCCCAAGCGTTATGGTTTCGGGTGGACATTAAACTTCTCACGGTCATGGTCATACGTCATTTTAATATCCATACTCGCATTAGCTGTTGGCGATTACCTTTACTTTCACCATTCGGACGCTCATTAGCTAAAACACTGTGCAGGATTTTACCACAAAGAACTCAAAGCGGAAAACACAGCGGCCGCAAAGCTTTAATGTTTATTCATTTTTTTCTCTGTGTCCTCCGCTCCGTCTTAGCGGCCTCAGCGGTTAAAATTAAATTAATTTTTAAACAGTTATTTTAGCCGAAACGTCTTTGCAGCTTCTTTCGGTCCCGATAGCTATCGGGATTACTGACTTTTCGGACTTTCTCACTACTCAGCCCGAATGATCATGCAATATCTTCCAGCCCGATTTAGACCGCACCATCACCAGCGAGTATCGCCCCGAGCGCTCGGGCAGCCCATTCCCGTAAAGCGTAAACGCTCCCGTAAGCAAAGCATAGTTTTTGCCCAGCAGGCGCACTTTCATATCCGTGTACCGCAGGTTTTGTTTGGGCATCCCGCCCTTAAAATACTTGCGCTGGTATAAACCGCGAATGCTGTCCAGCCCTACCGTCCCGCCGGGCATCATCATGGTTGCCGAGGGATCGTATAGCAGCACAAAATCAGCCAGGTCGCCCTTGTTCCATTCCTCCGCCGAAGCTTGCATAGCGGCAATTATCGTTTTGGCCTGCGGATTGTCATCCGGCACCGGCTGCGCTGCCAACCGCATTGCGCAAAGGGCTAAACAAAGCGCCAGCACAGGCAGCAAACGGGATTTTAGGGTTTTGTTCCTCATGCATCAATTATTTGCATCGAATTTATTAAATCGGATAGATATCTATCAGAAAGATGACGAATAATATTTCATATGCTGCTATTTAGTTTTTAATTTGCAGCTGCCAATTATTAGTCAAACTCTATTCGTTTATGAAAGCTTTAGTTTCCTTTTGCTGCGCCCTGGTGGTTTTCAGCATTTTTCAGTCGAATGCGCAACCCAAAAAAGTAAAACCAGTTACGGATAAAACCGAAGCGAAAATACAAACGCTGATGAAACAGCTTACGCTGGAGGAAAAAATATCGATGCTGCATGCCAATGGCATTTTTTCGGCAGGGGGTGTGCAGCGATTAAATATCCCGCAGATCATGACGGACGACGGCCCGCTGGGTGTGCGCGAGGATGTGAAGGAAGGATGGGGTTCGGCTAACCTCACTACGGATTCGGCTACGTTTTTCCCCAACGGTTCGGCTTTGGCCGCTACCTGGAACCCCGAGCTGGCTTTTCGCTACGGGCATGATATGGGCGAGGAAGCCCGCGCTCGGGGTAAAAATGTGATGCTGGCGCCAGCTTTTAATATTTGCCGGGTGCCACTTTGCGGACGTACTTATGAATATTATTCGGAAGACCCTTTTCTTAATGCAAGGCTGGCGGTGCAATCTGTTAAGGGCATACAAAGCCAGCATGTGGCGGCCTGCGTAAAGCATTTTGCGGTAAATAACCAGGAAATTGAGCGCGGGCGCATCAGCGTGGATGTGGACGAGCGTGCGCTGCGTGAGATATACCTGCCGGCTTTTAAAGCAGGCATAACCGAGGGCGGCGCATGGACCATTATGTCGGCCTATAACAAACTGCGTGGGGTTTATTGTTCCGAAAATGATTACCTGCTCGACCAGGTGCTGAAGGGCGAATGGAAATTTAAAGGCATGGTGATCAGCGACTGGGGCGGCACGCACAGCACGGTTGGCGCTGCCAATCATGGCCTGGACCTGGAAATGGGCTCAAGGCCACCCTACAACACCTATTTCTTTGCCGATAAGCTGCTCGACTCGGTAAAGGCCGGAAAAGTGAGCGAGAAAGTGATAGATGAAAAGGTGCACCGAATATTATGGGTGCTTTATCATACCGATATGAGCGATAACTTGCCTGCCGGGAAGCTCAATACCCCGGAACACAGCAAAACGGTTTATGATATTGCGGCCGAGTCGATCGTGCTGCTGAAAAATGATAGAAACCTGCTGCCATTAAAGACTGCAGGCATAAAAAGCATCGCCGTGATTGGTGATAACGCTACGCATACCTTCCATTTGGGCGGGTTTGGCGCAGGCGTAAAAGCCCGTTACGAGATAACCGCGCTGCAGGGCCTGCAAAACCGGCTGGGCAAAACGGTTGAGCTGAAATACGCCCAGGGTTATTCGGCAGTTTACCGTCCCTTTGGCAAAAACCAGCGTACCGAAACGGCAAAACCCGATTCGGGGCTGGTCGCCGAAGCAATCGCTACGGCAAAAAGCTCGGACATGGCCATCCTGTTTATTGGCGGCAACCGCGATTACGAAAGCGAAAGCCGCGACCGCAAAACCCTGGACCTGCCCTTTAGCGAGCAGGTTTTGGTTGACAGCGTAACCGCGGTTAACCCCAATACTATCGTGGTGGTGGTTGGCGGCGCGCCGTATGATATCGGCAAGATCAAGCAAAACAACCATACCATTGTTTGGTCGTGGTATAATGGCTCCGAAAACGGCAACGCCCTGGCTGATGTGCTGCTGGGCAAGATCAACCCATCGGGCAAACTGCCCTTTACTTTCCCGGCATCCATCAAAGATTCACCGGCCATTGCTATGGATGCCTATCCCGGCAAGGACCTGCACGAGGAATATACAGAGGGCATCCTGGTAGGCTACCGCTGGTTTGATACCAAAAAGATAGAGCCGCTGTATTGTTTTGGGTATGGCCTGTCGTACACTTCATTCAAATATGCAGGCCTTACTGTGGCTAAAAAATTATTTAAACCAACAGAAACCATTACTGCCACGCTGAAAGTAAAAAATACCGGCAAATACGCCGGCAAGGAAACCGTACAGTTGTATGTTAGCAAAGCAGAATCAAAAATCCAGCGGGCCGACAAGGAACTGAAGGCATTTAAAAAAGTGAATATCCCCGTTGGCCAAACCGCAACCGTAACCGTAACGCTGAACATCCCGGTTAAGGACCTGGCTTATTACGATGTGGACAGCCATAGCTGGAAAGTTGAGCCGGGAGAATATACGCTGCAGGCGGGCACATCGTCAAGGGATATTAAACAGAGCGTGGTGGTGACGGTGTTGTGATGTGCGGATGTGCAAATGCGCGGATGTGAAGATAGGAATGATTAGATATTTAAAATGAAATTTTATCATTCGCCGTTATCTATATTCGGATTTTTGCTTATTCTGGCAGGAACGTATTTTATCTATGCGATGTTTAGGGGCGCTTACCCATCGTTTTTTTTCTTTGCGATTATAATTATCGGAATATTTTTACTGTTGATTGATTTTTTTATTAGGAAATTGCTGCTTAAATTATGGTTGAAATTATTAATTCAAGTCCTTTGTATAATCGTCCCTGCGTTAATATTAATTTTCTGTTTTTCCCGCTGAATAAAGTAAAGTAAGGTAGACAATGAACAAACTCATCAAAATACTTATCGCCGGGCTGATTGCACCATTGACCTTATTAGCCCAGGATAAACCCACCGTCATCCCCTTATGGCCCAAAGGCGCGCCCGGTTTTGAGAACCGCCGCGACGAGCCTGAACTGGCAAAAGATTACTGGGTGCGCAACATCCATAACCCATCGATAACGGTTTTTCTGCCGCCAAAGGGTAAAGCAAACGGTGCTGCAATAGTGATCTGCCCCGGTGGCGGCCACCGGCTGCTGGTATGGACCGCAGAAGGCATCGATCCGGCCAAATATTTAGACAGTTTAGGCTTCACCGTTTTTGTATTGAAATACCGTTTGGGTCGTGATACTTTATCGCCATATAAAATTGATGTTCACGCCCGGCAGGACGGCCTGCGGGCGATGCGTTATGTACGCAGCCATGCCGCCGAATACGGCGTGGATACGGCCCGCATCGGCATCATGGGTTTTTCGGCCGGCGGTGAGGTGGTAGATATGGTAAGCTTTTGGGCCAACGGCGCAGACCCGTCTGCCGCCGACCCCATTGACCGCGTTAGCGCCAAGCCCGATTTTATCATCCAGGTATATCCCGGCCCGCTTTATGTACCCGCAATCATTCCTAAAAATACCGGCCCCAGCTTCCTGATTGCCGACAATGACGATCCCTGCTGCTCAATTTCTATTGTAAAACTGCTCCAGGCCTACCGCGATGCCGGCGTTTCTGTCGAAACGCACCTGTTTGCCCAGGGCGGCCATGGTTTTAATATGGGGTACCGTTCTAAATTGCGCTCAGTGCACAGCTGGCCGCAGCGGTTGGCCGATTGGTTGTGGGATAATCATATCATTGAACCGGTGAATGGCGAGCGGCCGAAAGTGATGCATTAACCCTACCCCACCCCCATTCGCCCCCTAAAGGGGGAACAGCGCGGGTAGGTTAAGTCATTAACAAATTCCGAAATCCGAAATACAAATAAATCCGATCCCGATAGCTATCGGGATGAACATCCGAAATCCTAAAGATAGCTCAGCCACCACTGCTTATGCGTCTTTTTATACAGGCTGAACCAGCGGCATGGGAAGTATAGGACAATGATCACACACAACCAAACCAGGTACACGCCGCCCAGCGGGAACCCGAAATGGGGCGGGCTGAACAGGAAAGGGTTTTGATGTTTGGGATCGACAATATCCTTTGTGCCAAAGCCCTGAGCAAAAAACACGACGACACTGGTGATCCTGAGCAGGTAAAAGTGCATGACATAGTAAAGAAAAGGCACGTTTCCGTAAACAATAAATATGGCGGTGAGCTTGTTTTGCACTTTCTCCGTAAGCGACAGTACAACCATGCCCGTACCGATCGTCATGAGCGAATACAGCAGCGAAGGCGGGTATTTGCTTACGTTTAAGAAGGACAGAAAAGTGTATGTTCCGCTGCGCTGTACCGACCATGGAGCTGAATCGCCGTAAAGGTTAAAAAATCTCAATATGATAAAAGCAGCAAGGGAAATCAACCCTGTGGTTAACAATATTTTGCGTCGCCGTTGCGGATCAAATGATGCCTGGTACAGGGAGCCGAACACATAGCCCAGCAGCATCACACCTGTCCAGGGAATAATAGCATAAAGATCGAAAATAAAATGGCTTTGGCCCATCGGAATTACCGAACCGCGCGCAACTAAAAACAGGTTCATCAGGTTAGCTTCAGTACCGGCTTTAGGTAAGTGCAGGTAGTCGAGTATATCATGGCTGAAAAAGATGAGCGCCCCGATGATGCCGATTACCTTCAGCGGCAGCTTTACCACAAGGCCGAGTATCACCATACTCAGGCCGATCACCCATAAAACCTGCAGGATAACGACATTATAAAATGGATTTAAAGTAAACGCAAATGTTAGGATAACCACCTCGACAAAAACAAGCCATAGCCCGCGTTTGATCAGGAAGGAACTTAACTCACTTTTGGTACGCCGGGTACCCGCAATATAGGCTGATATGCCACTTAAAAAAACAAAGTTCGGCGCACAGAAATGGGTGATCCAGCGGGTAAAAAACAATATCGGGGTGGTAGTAGCCATATTAGTTGGATCGCTGTTGGTGCCGGCATTGTGGAAGAAATCGCGCGTATGGTCAAGCGCCATGATGAGCATGATAACACCGCGCAAAATATCAATGGAGCTGATGCGCTGTTTACCCGATGGTTCGTAAGGGTTGGGCATGGTCGTCAGTTGGGTTGGATCACAACAAAAATAATATTTCCTTTTATTTGCTTTGCATACAAGGGTGTGCAATGTGGTACAATTTTATTCACAACACACCGGCCTTCGAATTAATGCTTGTCATTCTTGCTTTTAAGCACCCCGATTTTACATTGCAACTAAACTATTCACCCAAACAAATGTTACCTTTAACAAACATTTCAACATGGCAAATTTCCAGGACATTATTGCATCGGACATCCCGGTATTGGTTGATTTTTCGGCCGAATGGTGCGGTCCCTGCAAAATGATGCCGCCGATTTTAAAGCAGGTAAAAGATGCAATGGGCGATAAAGTAAAGATCATTAAAATTGATATCGACAAAAACCCTCAGGCCGCCAATGCCTACCATGTACAAAGCGTACCTACGCTGATGATATTTAAAAAAGGCCAAACCATGTGGCGCCAAAGCGGCGTGGTGCAGGCCGGGCAACTGCAAAGCGTGATACAGCAATTCGTTTAATTTGTGATATCACCGATTTAGGAATGATTTCACCGATTAGATCGTTGACTACTTTTTTTAAATATCAAAAACCTGGTTCCGCCAATTTTCAATCCTGGAAATCCTTCAAATCTTAAAAATAGTGTAAAAAATCGGTAGACTTCGGCGTTCGACATTCAATATTCATCATTCGAAATTAACTTCCCCACTCTGACCGACTAAACCGGCCCCATCGGGGTCAAATATTGGTAGACAAAAAAAGCGTTCCGTATCTCACCCCGGAACGCTCTTGTTACGATTTTAAAAATCCAATAACAATCAACTAAATCCAGGCCGGCATCTCACCCCCGGCCTGCTCTCATGTTTCCTCGGGAAACCTAAGCTCTTTCTGAAATATCGGACACCGGGTCTGCCGTCTGGCGAGTTCGGTGTGCGATATTGTTAGCTTATATGACGTATAAAACATTGTCCTTGTTACAAGTTACAACACTTATTGCCGGGTATTTCACTCGTCGTGCTAAAAACCTCCGCCACCCGGAGGCCCGCCCGGGCCTGGGCCACCGCCCGGAGGCCGGCCAAAGCCACCAGGTCCGCGTTCAGGCATTTTACCTGCCAGTTTTTGGAAGCGGTAAGTGAATGACAGCAAGTAATACCTGCCCAGGCGGTTATAGTTTGATTGTGATATCATTGTGCCACTTTGCGAACTGCTAAAACCCGTATTCTGGTTAAATACATCCTGCACCGTAAAACGAAGTGTTGCCATATTGCCTTTCAGGAAACGGCGTTCTATATAGGTGTTAAAAACATTAGGGTTTTTAGCACCTACATAGCCGTAGTAATATGTTTTGGTGTAATCGTAGCTATAGGTCCAATCTTTAAAAAAGTAATTCTTGCCGGTAAGCCCCAGGGCGGTCGACCGGAAGTTATCCTGCACACCTGGTTGCGGTATGGAGTTTTGCGAGGAATTTATTGTATAAGTTGCGCTGGCCTGTGCGTCAACTACGTCGGTAATATCAAGTCTGAAGCGTAAACTCGGGGCGGCCGTAAGCGTTTTAGCAATATTCTTTTCGGTAGTTTCCGCAAAGGTTGCAGGCGCCACATCTGTTATATACGAGATATTATTAGCGTACGAGATGTTGCCAACCATAAACAGGTTGTACATACGTTTATTCCAGGGCTTATTAAATACAAAGAACGCCTGGGTAGAATAATAGCCGTCGGCATTGCTGTAAGTAGTTGCTATGGTGTTTGAAAGTTTGGCATTGGGCGTATAGTTGGCCGGGTAATAAACCGAATTGCTGGTGATATAATCATTGGCTTGTATAAATGAAAAGTTGCTGAAAAACACGTTACCCGATGTGAAATTAAAATTATTATACCTCACCGAAAATGTATTGTTATACTGTGGCTTCAGATCGGGGTTACCAATTACAGGGTATAGCGCACTGCTGAAATCAGTGACCGGCTGCAGTTCGGTATAGGTAGGCATAACACTGGCGCCGCTGTAATTGGCGCTGAACGATTGTGTACGCGAGAAATTATAAACAAAGTGTGCGTTTGGCGAGAAATTAAAAGTATTAATGTTTGTTGGCGCGATGTTTACCGCGCTGCCGTCCAATTCTGACGTTTGTGCGGTAACACCCAACACGTAGTTGTACTTCTTCTCCACAAATCGATAATTCAAACCAAAACGGTTAGTCACGAAGGTGTAATTGTAGTCGTTGCTCAACAAGGCGTACTGGTTGGTTGTACCGGCATCTGTCAACGTATCCGTTTCTTTATCGGATGTGGTGTATGAATGTTTGTAGTTATAGTTCACTTCCAGGTACGAACGTTTGGCTAATGGTTCGATGTACGAAACATAGGTGCCCAGCGTATCGGTATTGCTGTTGGTTGTAATAAACTGGTCCAGCGGTGCATTCGGAATACCCTTAGAATAAATATACACCGGATTTTGGTACTGTTCGTTTGTCGAACGGCCAACGCCAATATTTATGCTGAAATTACGGCCATGCCCGTTGAAACGGTGGTTATAAAGTGCGTTGATACCATAGTTGGGGGCCGACGTATGACTGATGAGGTTTTCATTGTATTGTTGTGCCACCACTGTCGTGTCGTATTCATTCATTGTTGCCTGGGTAGTATGTACCCCCGCAAATGCATAGGATGGGGTTACTTTTAAGTAATTGATGGTGTCCGGTTTGTACTCCAGGTTAAAGGTGAACCGGTGGTTGACCTTGCTGTCATTCTCAACACTGTTTTGAGTGGTTGTACTGGGCCTTAACTGCGAAATATTATTTTGAATAGTTGATGCAGTGGTATAAACCCCGTTATCCGAAAAGCTGTAGCTGCCATAAACGGTAATGAATTTACCCCATGAATCGCGGTAATTAAAACCGATAGACCGTGCAGTAGTGATACCATTGGTAGCGTTGTTGCCCCCTGGAGGGCCGCCTGGGCCGCCGCGGCCGCCGCCACCACCCGGACCACCGCCGAAGTTGAAAAGGCTGGTATTTGTATTGTTCAAATTGGCTAAAACCGCTATCTGCTGGCTACCGTCAAAATCAAACAAGTTAAATTGGCCCAGGTAGCGTCCCTGGTCCTTTGTCCCGTCTATCTGCGGAATAGCATCTTCACCGCCGCCGCCGCTTGCCTGGCCAAATATGCCATGGTTTCGGCTGGGCTTAATGTTGATGTTCAATATGGTTTCAGGCTCGCCGGTTTTAATGCCGGTAAGGTTGGCCTGGTCGCCGTAATCATTTACAAACTGCACGTTTTGTACTGCATCGGCAGGCAAATTTTGGGTGGCCGTTTTCAAGTCGCCGCCAAAAAAGTCTTTACCGTTAACCCTTACCTTGGTAACGCTTTTTCCCTGGAAGGTAACGTTCCCTTGCGCATCCACATCGGCGCCCGGCACTTTTGCAATCATGTCCTGTATCGGTGCGCCATCCCTAACCGGGTAAGCAGCCGTATTAAACTCAACGGTATCTTCTTTTATTTTAACCGGCAGTGCGTCCTTTATGGTTACGCCACCAAGCATAATGGTTGAAGGCTTCAAAATGATCGGCCTGAAAAACACTGGATTGTTGGTGCTGTCTAATTTAATGTGGCGCCTCACGTCCAGGTAACCGATAGACTGAACTACCAAAGTAAATTGTCTTGCTTTAACCCCCGGAAACAGGAATGCGCCTTTGCCGTCGGTAACGGTAGTCACGCTATCCTTGCTAAATATCAGCTTCACGGTCGATCCGGGCAAAGTTATTTTGGTGGAGTCGATCACCGTGCCGTGTACGTCGCGTCCCGTTTGGGCGTAGGCGCTTACATGTAATAGGATGGCTGCTGCTAAAAAAATGTATAGTCTTTTCATTGTTGTAATTCAGATGTGCAAAGCAAACACAAAGCTTGCAATATGCAAATTGGAATAGATAAAGGCATCAAATACGTAGATGAAAGCCCCTGATATGGCAATAAAAGGACCTTTTTGCCCCCATAGACAAAAAACCCGGTTTTCGGCGATGCCAATTGCCTTTCTGTCGGCAAAACCGGCTTGCTGATAGATTGTTATTGAATGTATTCTTTTTCCATTTGTATTTTTGACAATCAATTGTAACAGAAATGTTAGGTTGCAACGGAACAAAGCAAACCCTTGCAACCTTTCCCAATATTACAAAGCTTACAAAAAATGAAATGATCTTTACAAAATCAAAAAGCAAAGTGGTTACAGTACTTGTCCATGTATTGGCATGGGCAGTGTTTGGGATATTGTTATTTTTCTTTCAGCCTCTAACCTGGAATATATCTCTGCCGTACCAGCTTTGGATCAAGCAAAACATCATCTTTGGCCTGCTGGTCGTTACATTTTATCTCAATTCGGAATTAATCGTTCCACATTTTCTTTTAAAGAACAAAACAGTTGCCTATTTGCTGATCGTCGTTGGTGTAGCGGCAATAATGGTTTTCCTGAACGGTTATGTAGATCAGTGGCTAAAGCTGCCGCAACTGATGGATGCAGCCTTCCACAAAGACGCGCCGCCGCACCGCCATCACCATCCACACAGCGAATGGGAAATCGGCTCCATCGCGCCAATGATTAGCTTGTGTGCACTTGTACTGGGTGTGAGCACCAGCATTACGTTGATGGAAAAATGGCAGAAGGACCGGATAGTCCACCAGGAACTGGAGCAGGACAGGATCAGCTCGGAATTATCATTCCTAAAAGCGCAGATCAACCCACACTTTTTCTTCAATACACTCAACAATATTTACGCCCTTACACATGTGGATGCCGAAACCTCGCGCAAGGCAATTCACCAGCTATCGCGCATGATGCGCTATGTGCTTTATGACACACAGAACGCTACTACCCTGCTAAGCCAGGAGATTGCCTTTGTAAAGGATTATATCAGCCTGATGCAGCTTCGCCTTACCGATGTGGTAAAAATAGATTTTAAGTCACCCGCAGCTTTAAAAGATGTGGCCATTGCGCCGATGATCTTTTTGCCCTTTATCGAAAATGCTTTTAAACACGGCGTGAGCGCCACCAACCCCAGCTACATCGATATTAATATCGGCCAGCAGGGTTCAGTTGTCGATTTAAATGTGATCAATACTGTTATTAAAGAACAAAATAATAACTTAGAGGCAGGAAGCGGCATAGGGCTCAACAATACCCGGCGCAGGCTCGACCTGCTTTACCCCGGCAAACACCTGCTGAGCATTAATGAAGATACCGCGGCAAATACCTATTCAGTTCATTTAACGCTTGATCTGTCATGATACTAAATTGCATAGCGGTCGACGATGAGCCCCTGGCGCTTGGGTTGGTCACCTCATTTATAGGGCAAACCCCGTTTTTGAACCTGATCGGCAAATTTTCCAGCGCCGTGGAAGCGCTAAAAGCTGTCCATTCTCAAAAAATAGACGTGATCTTCCTGGATATCCAGATGCCCGACCTGAATGGCATCGAACTGGCCAGGGTGATCGATAACAGCAAAAGCAATAAACCCCGCATTATTTTCACCACTGCCTATAACCAGTTCGCGCTGGATGGCTATAAAGTTGACGCGCTGGATTACCTGCTGAAACCCTTTAATTACGAGGAGTTTTTGCATGCAGCAACCAAAGCATTAAACTATGCCGAGTTGATCGAACGCTCCAACACCGCTGCCACTGCAACTGCTACTGCTACTGCTACTCTTCCGGCGGAGGAACGGATTGAAGACGAATACCTTTTTCTGAAAGTTGAGTACCAATTGGTGCGCATCGCGCTAAGCGATATCCTCTACATTGAAGGCCTAAAAGACTACGTAAAAGTTTGGCTAAAAAGCCAGGAAAAACCTATCCTTTCCCTTACCAGCCTGAAATCCCTGGAAGAAAAGCTGCCGGCAAAGAAATTTATGCGTATACACCGCTCGTTTATCGTATCGCTGGATAAGATCAACTCTATAACCCGCAATGCATTGCAGATCGGCAAAGTAAACATTACCGTCGGCGATCAGTATAAGGATGCCTTTAGCCAGTTTTTGAGTAAGTGGGTGTGATTTAGTTGGAAGGGGTGTAATGAGTTAGCTGCGGCGAAATCCGGCGGTTACTACCCATGAGTTTAATCATCTTGTCATTGCTAACGAGGTACGAGTGAAGCAATCGCGGACTTTGTCGGTGGGAATGTCCGCAGTAAACGCATAGTTTGCGATTGCCACGCTGCGCTCGCAATGACAAAGTTTATTGCTATCATTTCACATTCAGCGTTTTCTAATTTTACCACCGGCGATGACATGGGCCTTACAACCCATTCACCCTAACCGTAATCTCCGCAATATCCAGCACCTGTATTTCCTGCTCCTTATTCTCATGTTTTACGCCGTCGCTTAGCATCGTCATGCAAAAAGGGCAGGCGGCGGCCACCACGCTGGCTTTTGATTCCAGCACATCCACCATCCGCTCGACATTGATATCCTTTTTTCCTTTTTCGGGTTCCTTAAACATTTGCGCACCGCCCGCGCCGCAGCACAAGCCGTTTGATTTGCAGCGCTTCAGCTCCACCAGGTCGGCATCCAAAACTTCAAGCGCTTTGCGGGGAGCTTCATATACATTATTGCCCCGGCCCAGGTAGCAGGGGTCATGATAGGTGATGCGCTTGCCTTTAAAACTTTCACCGCCTTCGGCTTTCAGTTTGCCTTCGTCAATTAGCTGCTGTATGAGTTGGGAATGATGGATCACTTCATAATTGCCACCAAGGCCGGGATATTCATTTTTCAGCGTATTAAAACAATGCGGGCATCCGGTAACAATCTTCTTTACCTCGTAAGCATCCAGCACCTGTATATTGGCCATCGCCTGCATCTGGAAAAGGAACTCATTGCCGGCGCGTTTGGCAGGGTCGCCGGTGCAGCTTTCTTCGGTACCCAGCACGGCAAAGCTCATCCCCACATGGTTCAGTATTTTGCAAATATCGCGGGTGATCTTTTGCGCGCGTTCATCAAAACTGCCGGCGCAGCCCACCCAAAACAATATTTCGGGCTGCTTACCTTCGGCGGCCATATCGGCCATGGTAGGGATTTTCATTTCGGATTTCGGAATTTCGTCCCGATAGCTATCGGGATCGGATTTATTTATGATTTAATATTTGTTTACTGCTACTACCAACTGCTACTGCTACTTCTCCCCCGCCCAATTCAACCTGTCCGCCGCGCTATACTTCCACGGCGCACCGTTATTCTCAACATTACCGAACATATTGTTCAGGCTGGCGGGGGCTTGCGATTCTTCCATCACAATATAGCGCCGCATCTCGGTAATGATCTCCAATGGATTGATGTTTACCGGGCAGGCATCGGTGCAGGCGTTGCAGGTGGTACAGGCCCACAGCTCTTCGCGGGTGATGTAATTATCCAGCAACGACTTGTCGTCCTTATAATCTTTCCCGTTTTTATCGATGTTTTTGCCCACTTCCGTGATGCGGTCGCGGGTATCCATCATGATCTTTCGGGGCGATAGCAGCTTGCCGGTTTGATTAGCCGGGCACACCGAGGAGCACCTGCCGCATTCGGTACAGGTATAAGCCTCCAGCAGGTTTTTCCAGGTGAGGTCGGTTACGTCCTTCACCCCAAAACGACCAGGCTCGCCCGTGGTTTCCGGAACGTACGAAGGATCGAGCATCGCTTTTACCTCGTTGGTCACCGAAGCCATATTGGTAAACTTTCCTTTTGGATTTAAGTTGGAATAATACGTATTCGGAAAAGCCAACAGGATATGAAAATGCTTGGAGTAAGGCAGATAGTTCAAAAAAGCCAGTATGCCGATGATGTGGAACCACCAGCAACAACGCTCGACGATCTCCAGTGAGCCTGCACTATTTGGCAGCAGCGGCCCGATAAATTGGCTGACGGGAAAGCTCCCTGCTTTGATATAATGGCCATAATTTAACAACTGCAGTTTATGGTCGGCGGCATTCATCGTTAAAAAAGCCGTCATTAAACATATTTCGATGATGAGGATATAATTGGCGTCGGACCGTGGCCATTCCGTCATCTCCACCCCACTGAAACGTTTTAAATGGGCGATATTCCTTCTTGCCAAAAAAGTAACACAGGCCACCAGCACCAAAACCGCCAGTATCTCAAACCCGCCAATCAGCAAACCGTAAAGGCTGCCCAGCGGCTTTGAAAAAATACGGTGCGAGCCGAAGACGCCGTCTATCATGATCTCCATCACTTCCAAATTAATGATGATAAATCCCACGTAGATAAAAAAGTGCATTACGGCAGCCAGCGGACGCTTTACCATTTTGGTTTGGCCAAGGGCGACCTTCGCCATGGTCTTCCAGCGCAAGGCAGGGTTATCTGAGCGGTCGGTATCCTTACCTAAAAGGATGTTCCGCCGAATGGTACCCACATTTTTGCTGAAAAGATAAATGGCCGCAGCCAGGATGATGATAAACAGGATTTGTGCAATCATTATGCGTGCATAGTAATTTTTCAAATATAGTTTTTATTGTTTTAATGTTGTAAGGTTGAAAAGTTGGAATGTTTGGTCGGTTTTTCGGGTTTGCTTGTTGTTGGAACGTTGTAAGGTTGGAATGTTGTAATGTTGCTTTGATTGCGGATTACCTTTTTAGCGATACCATGAGCTAACATTTCAACTTTACAACATTCCAACCTTTCAGTATCTCTAAAACAGTTTTTTCAAAAAAAATCAAGCCGAAATAAAAAAAATCTTACATTTGCAGCCCCAACGGGACGGTATCATAGCTCAGTTGGTAGAGCAAAGGACTGAAAATCCTTGTGTCGCTGGTTCGATTCCAGCTGATACCACTTCTTCATCAAAAAAGCCTTTCAAAAATCTGAAAGGCTTTTTTGTTTCGCTGCCCTCCAAATTATTGTTTAGTTGCTA
>Ga0302140_10005082_pt1 | contig 16697 bp, 3 predicted proteins | sample I_Bog_E1_1_FD_202095 | JGI IMG/M metagenome (GOLD analysis project Ga0302140, IMG submission 202095) | Peat permafrost microbial communities from Stordalen Mire near Abisko, Sweden - I_Bog_E1_1 | ecosystem: Environmental > Terrestrial > Soil > Wetlands > Peat | place: Sweden: Abisko, Stordalen... | reverse complement strand
CGATGTAGGTTTAGAAATGTCAAGCTCACTTGTAAAATTTCGTGAAGATTCCTCAAATCAGATAATTAGAATACAGGAACAAAATCAACAGCAACTAGAAAAGCTTTTGAACGCAATGGAAAATTTTAAAAAAGAAGCACAATCAGGTCAATCAAACTCTCCGGAATTCGTCCCAACAGACAACGATCACTTGATTCCGATTAAACGGATCTCAAATACCACCAACCAATCGGAATACGTCGACAATAATGAACTTCAAGTTTCTACGAGCATAAATTCGATACCGACGTCACGTACGATTGTAATACCCCCTTCAACAGCAGTACCAACGTTTCACGGAAAACATTCAGAGCGTCCGAACCAATTTCTGATTCGGGTACAAGAATACGCCGAAACAATTCACGGATGGAATCGAGCTATGCTACTCCACGGTATCTCACAATTCTTACGCGACACAGCCCTAGATTGGTATTGTCAACTGCGCACATCTCATCGTCGACCGCAAATCTGGGCAGAATTCGTCGATTTATTTCTGTCTCAGTTTAATTCACCAATACGAAGCGCGCGTCAAGAACACGAATGGTACGAATGTAAACAAATGCAAAATGAAACAATTAATGAATTCTTAGTTCGTCTACGAGCCATATGGACAGAACAGAAACCAAAAGAAACCGAAGTTGATCTGATCCGCCATTTATTATGCAAGATGCGTACTGATTTGCTCAGTATGATTGGAGTACCACTTGGTGCCTCATTAGATGAAATTATTATGGAAGCACAGAAAGTCGAAGAAATTTTATACCGTCGAGCTAAAGCACAACGTCGAACCGAATATCAAAAACAAGTTTTGTTACAAGGTGATATATCTTCGTATATCAAATCCGATGATGGTGAAGATATTAATCAACGCAAAACTCATCAACGAACAAAAGCAGGATATCCTGCAAATAATAGAACGGAAACATTTAAAGAAACTAGAAACGATACAACGAACCGATGGAATACTTCTAACCCATCCCAATACTCAAATTATAATGCTTTAATGTCAACAGACCACAGGCAAATACAACAACTGAATTCGATTAAATGTAACAGTTGCGGAATTTTTGGTCATTTTACAAAAAACTGTCCCAATAGTTATGCCGATATGTATCAACAACGCGAAGCTCAACCGTACCAAAAAAACGAGGACAGAGCGTTGCGACAACGGGACAACAACGCTCGAAGATAAAACGACCCGTTCAAATATCAGCTAAAATCCATGCAATTAATTTCCCCAACGTCGATCCCCTTATTGTTCTAGGTAAAGTTGCCGGAAAATCAACACGGTTACTAATTGACTCTGGTTCTTCCCTAACTCTTATTAATCAACGTTTATTTTCTCAATTACCCCCTTATTTCCGTCGACATGTTCAACCCCCTCCACCGAATTTAGTTCTACAGTTGGCTGATAGATCGCGTTTACAAGTACAATATACCCTCTCTTTACCTATTACTATTGCAAACTCTACGCGAACTCACACCGTTTATGTTGTTCCCAGATTATCACGATTATGTATTATTGGGAATGATCTCATTCGAAAACATGATTTACAAATTAACGGACGACGACAAACTGCATATTTTAAACAGTCATGTATAAAAAAACCCAATCGATTTTTAAATAAACAGAAAAATCAGAACGATGATGAATATATTCTTATTGCAGAAGAACGATTAGAAATACGTCCTGGTCATGAATTTAGTATTCGCGTACGACCAAATAAACGTTTTACCATTTTAAATGGTGAAGACAATGAATACGAGATAACATCTCTTCGAAATTCGCCTTGGGTAGACAATGGTATAATTATTCCACAAAAAACCTTGGAGATACAAGCTGCTAATCTCACAGGAAGAACTATTTTGGTCCAAGTCGGACAACCGTTAGCATTAATGACACGTATGAACCAAACGCAATTGAATTTCATTAATCAAGAAAAGTCCTCCTTAAGCACTTCCACTTCAGACGTTACGTCAATTAAACCAAATTTGTTAGAAACAGATTTAGATGATATTCAAAAAGAACAATTAGTGAAATTAATCCAAACATTTCCTGATATCTTTAATGAAAAAGCCGGTCGTACAACGAAAGTTAAACATGAAATAAAACTATTGCCTGGATCTCAACCATGCAATTTACCTCCATATAGAATTGCTCCTGCTCGCAAACACGTGGTTGAAGAAAACTTGCAAGAAATGTTTCAACAAGATTTTATAACTCCCTCTAATAGTCCATGGTCGTCACCTGTCGTTCTCGCTCCTAAAAAAGATGGAACACTACGTTTTTGTATTGACTATCGAAAACTTAACGCTATGACGATTCGCGACGCGTACCCAATTCCAAGGATCGATGATACACTTGATTCATTACAAGAAGCAAAATTCATTTCGACGCTGGATCTTCGAACAGGCTACTGGCAAGTCGAAATGGATAAAAACTCGCGCGAAAAAACCGCATTTATTACACATAAAGGATTATTCGAATTTAAAGTTATGCCATATGGATTAACGAACGCACCGGCAACATTTCAACGACTGATGGATCGAGTATTAGCTGGACTCAAATGGCGATGCTGCCTTGTTTATATTGACGATGTAATTATATATTCAAATTCCTTTGAACAACATCTGAAAGATCTTACAAGTGTATTTGATTCATTACGGTCCGCTAACCTCACGTTAAAAGCGTCGAAATGTCATTTTTGCCGTCCGGAGACAAAATATCTCGGACACATTATTACTCGTGATGGAATTAAACCTGATCCCGAATTAATCAAATCAGTAATGAATTTCCCAAAACCGACCAAAATAAAGGATGTGCAATCATTTCTTGGTCTTACCGGATATTACCGCCGATTTATTAAGAATTACGCTCGAATTGCCGAACCACTTATCAATCAGCTACGTTACTTAACGAAGGGTAACCACCACCTTCAATGGTCGTCGGACTGTACGACAGCTGTCGAACTGTTAAAACAAAAACTAACAACAGCACCAATTATGAATACTCCTAATTTCGAACAATCGTTCATACTTGAAGTCGACGCATGTGAATATGGTTTAGGTGCAGTACTCGTCCAAGAATATGACAATCATAAGTACGTGATTGCTTATGCGAGTAAAACATTATCAGCTGCTGAAAGAAAGTTCGGAGCAACCGAACGGGAAGCACTCGCTATCGTGTGGGCTACAAAACATTTTCGAGCATATATCGAAGGAAGTAAAGTACTCATTCGATCGGATTGTAAAGCTCTAGAATGGATGCGAAACGCCAAAGACGTAACTGGTCGCTTAGCACGATGGGCAATGAAACTCTCAGCATATCAGATCGAACATATTCAATATCGTCCGGGAAAACAAAACGCCAATGCGGACTCGCTCTCACGAAATCCCCTGGCAGAATCGAACGATAACACTCCTGAACTATTGTCGATAGAAACAGCAATTAACTTATGGGAGAACACGAATATTCTCGGTGATATCAAAATACAACAACCTACTGATCCAAAACTAAGATATATCATCGATAAATTACAGAACAGTGGGAACCCAACATTTAGGGACAAGCGAAATCCTTATATATTAATTAATGGAATATTATATAAAATAAAACACTCCAATAGGCATTATAATCAACGAGAAATAGGTAATAAACACCTTCTTGTAATTCCAAAATCCATGCAACAAAAATTATTAGTATGGGCACATGATCACCCAACAGCCGGTCATTCAGGCCAACAAAAGACTTTATTTCGACTTACAACCCGCGTATTTTGGGAGTCAATACGAAAGGACATTTACAATTATATCGCTTCGTGTCGAGCCTGTCAACAGTTTAAATATGATAATGCACCCATGTCAAATCCAATGCAAACACATGTAGTAACTGAACCATGGCAAACGATTGGTGTTGATATAATGGGACCCTTTCCCACCACATCGCGACAAAAACGATTTTTATTCGTGGTCGTAGATTATTTTACTCGATGGATTGAAGTATTTCCAATGCGAACTACCACGTCAGTCGATATCGCTCAAATACTTGTTAATGAAGTATTTACACGATATGGTATGCCGACCTATATATTATCAGACAATGGTCCACAATTTGTGTCGGATCTCTTTCGAGATTTTTGTAAAACATTGAATATTCAACGAAAGTTTACCGCAAATTATCATCCACAAACCAATATGACAGAACGAGTCAACCGAACATTGAAGCCAATACTGGCTATCTTTGCACAAGAACAACCCCATTCGTGGGACAAAGAAGTCCAAAAAATAGCGTTTGCTATTCGGACATCAGTAAATGAAACTACTGGTGAAACTCCAGCTTTTATGATGTTTGGTCGAGATTTAAAATTACCATTGGATTTAATTGTCGGTGAACCAGCTCAAGGTCCACCACCGACAACAATTGAATCTGTGCAAATTAATGATTATAAGAAAAACTTAATTCATAATTTACGATGCACATACAAAATTGTTCATGAACATTCGGAAGTAGAAAAAATGAGTCAAAAAATGCAGTACGATCAACACACATCACAACGACATTTTACTGTTGGAGATTTAGTTTGGGTCGCAACAACCGCTCCAAAAATCGGTGATATAACGATTAGCAGAAAATTGCAACCGAGTTATCAAGGTCCATGTCGTTTAATGGAGCAACTCGGCCCCTCAACTTTTATCGTCCGTCGAATTGGTGATGGAGTGAATTTAGGTGCCACCAATGTAGATCGTATGAAAAAATATTTTGAACCAGTAACTAATCAACAGGTGGACACAACAGACCCTTCAGATCAACCAGTGACACAAAATAATCCAGAAGCGACCTTTTCACCTCAAAATACGTCTACACCGAATAATCAGGTAGCGAGACGTCTTCCTTCGAACCGGCAACGAAGAGTGCCAGTTCGATATCAACCTTACGCCAGATAATCAGCACATTGGTGCAATGAGTATGGAAAAATAAATTTAGACAATAGCGAATTATCAAAATATCTCCATACTCAAATAAAATAAATATTTCATACATTTTTAGATATAGTAACGAAGTAAAAAAGAAATAACTAGATTGGAGGAAGAAATAATGCGTATCATAATTAAGTTGATTTATTTATTATTACTTATGATTTTGGTTCCTACCACACATATATTAGGATTGGTGAAATTTACACTACCAAAAACTGATATTGTTCATACAAAATCAGGATTAATTTTACATTATTTATCAGAATATCGTCCAGCAAACAAAATTATTACGTTCACAGTATCTCTGCCGATGTACGCGGACATGTGTTATTTACTTCCGAACAGCGCAATGGGCAAAATTTCGGAATGTCAAAATAAAGAAGATACCATGCAACAGATAAGGAAGATCAACAACGAAGTACAAAAAAATAACACACTGTTGTATCTGAATGCGTCAAAAATAATAAATTCGAAAACAAAATCATTGGTAACAGTTATTCCTACAACAAAATCATGGTGGATGGTGAGTGACTCTCAGGATAAGAACAAAACAGTATTATATGTGGGTTTTAAATCAGCAACAAATTCAGATACAAGGTCATTACAACCAAATTTACGAATAAAACGTTTTCTGCCAGCAGTTATTGCTATTGGAGTAGGATTAGCATCGACTGTGTTATCAGCAACAAATTTATTTCAAATGGGAAGCTTAAAATCAGAAATGAGGGGAGTGAAAGAATCTCTTCGAACCATACATCTGGCAACATTACAGAATCAAGCGCAAATCTTGCACTTAATTGAAGGTCAATACAAAGTAGCGAAAGAACTTTCAGATACCCAAAAAGCGTTAAATAAAACAATAGAAATGGTGAACCACCATTCTGCTTTATTACGTATTCAAGCGGACGCAGTACGATCAGCTTTAACCGAAACAATGTTTTTAAGATCCAAGCTGGACACAGTTACACGGGCGATGGATACACATTTCATTCACGAATCGATGGAACATATATTAACAAACCAGCTTAACTTACTTTTTATTCACCATACCGACATGCCGAAAGTGATCCAGATAGTAACCCAAGCAATGAATTTATCAATTAGTGAATTTAATACTTCGATTCCTATGGTGGAAGTAATTACACGATTACTGGTTCGTCAACAAATTGATTTCGTACCAAGGGCAACAAAATCAGCCTCGGAAAATGCCGCTTTAATAGGAAGAATGATGTTCACCTCATATTTTGCAGCACCAGAGCGAGATCAAGCTCCATTCTCAATTTATGAACTAGTAGCAATACCATTTAACCAAGGAAAAAGGCGAGTACGATTAGCCAGAATGCCAGCTTACTTAGGAATTGAATCTAAATCACAACAATTTATTCGGTGGTCGAAGGAAGAAGCCGTTACGTGTAAGTTTGAAGAAATGCCTTCATGTCGTGAATCTCCTATTAGGCGAAAAGAATTTGAAGATGATTGCGTTTATCAAATCTTAACCGATTCAGCGTTAAACAACTGTCGTACAGAAGCATTCCCCGATAAAGTATTTATTCGTCGAGTTGGACAACATTGGGCAATATCAACTTACAATAGCTCGAAATGTCATTCAGTTGCGGGAGAGGACTTAGATCAGCACATTCTGGTCGATAATGAAGAAGTCACATTACCCGAAGTAGCTTTAATCACAACCGACGATGAAAAATCTTTAGCTTGCGATCGATTTATCATACCAAAAGCACCAGTTAAAGTTGGTAAACCTATACATTTGATAATCAATGAATCAGTCAATCCAAGTAATCAACCATTAATCAATCTTCAAGAAGCCTTAGCTAACGAAACGTATTGGGCAAAACTGCCATATATTTCATCAAATATGCAAGTTATTTTAGATTTCATAACAAGTACTCCCAAACCGGTAGCAGTTAATGATCTTAAAATCTGGAGCGATCATCCGATTTCATGGGTTACAATCGCAACTGTAGGAGCATTAATCGCAGTAATAATAATTCTTATATTCTGGATTTATCGCACGAAGAAAACTAGTGGATCCAATACCCATGTTACAATCTCAATCCCGTCAATGAAAGAATTGTTAGCACACGAACGGGTTTAGGTCTTATTGGAAACATGTTCAGTAACTTATAATATTATTTAGTGTGTGCGCACTAATAACTTTTCATTTTTTTTACCCTTTATATCTCTTTTTATTAGCAAGTAGATAATCTCATTTTGTTTATATGTGTATGAGTATTGACGACGCTCAGGACCGCGTCGAATCGATTTGTGGGAATTTGTTCTTCCTCTTCCTTATCTTTTCTCTCTCTCTTTCATACTTGTCTGATTTGTCCTCTTCCGCTCATAAGCAGACGTTGGTTATTTTTTTTCTCTCTCCCTCTATATATGTATGTTTTACAGACGCTCAGGAGCGCGTCTCAATTAAGGGGGAGGATGTGCCAACAAGTACATCAACATAATGTGACAAGGCCGATTAGATTCTGTATCGAGCGATGGACATCCTTTCGAAATCGGGTACCCCTTTGAGTATCATAGACTCTTATTCTGGAACCCCCTATTTTTCCTCTCTTCCTGTCTGTGCCAACAAGTACGTCAATATGATGTAACAAGGCAAACTAAACTTTGAATTGAGCGATGTGCGTCCTTGTTCTCTTGTCAGAATGATTAAGGTCGATGTTTGCTACTATTGAGATAGAATTTCTGTTAGTGGTAGAGATACCGTGGTAATTAGCGCTTGAACACGTAGCGTTGCTATGTAGGAGAGCGAGGTTAGATAACGAGTGAAGAGAGAAAGTATAAAAGGACGAAGAATATAACAGAAAAAAACTTCCTTCCCCCGCCCATTCTTAGAATAGTCGTAATAAGAACGTTTGTACATAAGAACGTTAGTTGGAACACAATATTTACCGTGTGAATGTATTATATTATTCTTAGTATTCATATTTGTGTATGTGCTTAATTCTTATTCAAATAAAGTATCCATTACTCTCATCTCTCATACGTTCACCCCAAACGTATACGTAACGAACTCCATCCCATTCACGAACTCAACCCAGCCTCCATCCTTTTTTTTTATTTTTCGTTACAATTGGCGATCACACCAGGATACGAGATCCTCATAATCTTCTGTTTAAAAACCAAGAAGTCTTATTAGTTAAACGTTAGTAATTCTGAATTGATTTATCATATTGATTTATTATATCAATTCATCATTTTCATTACAAACAATTTAAATTCTTATCAATTTATTATTTTCATTAAAAACAGTTCAAACTCTTATCGATTTATCATTTGCATTACAAACAATTTTAATTCTTATCGATTGATTATACAAATAACAATAATACTGATTTATTTTTTATTTCAAATACAAATAATAAGAATAAATAAATTTTTATTACGGATTCAAACACTAACAAGTTAGCTCGATTTTTCAAGATCAATAAACACAATATTAAGATGCCAACGAAGTCCGAAACAACCACGACTGAAACAGTCACAATAGAAAAGGCTGTTCACCTTCTCTCAGAAACATGTTCACGTATCGCGGACCGAGTGACAATAGTAGAAGGTCAAGTCGCAGAAATTTACAAACTTATTACCGATGTAGGTTTAGAAATGTCAAGCTCACTTGTAAAATTTCGTGAAGATTCATCAAATCAGATAATTAGAATACAGGAACAAAATCAACAGCAACTAGAAAAGCTTTTGAACGCAATGGAAAATTTTAAAAAAGAAGCACAATCAGGTCAATCAAACTCTCCGGAATTCGTCCCAACAGACAACGATCACTTGATTCCGATTAAACGGATCTCAAATACCACCAACCAATCGGAATACGTCGACAATAATGAACTTCAAGTTTCTACGAGCATAAATTCGATACCGACGTCACGTACGATTGTAATACCCCCTTCAACAGCAGTACCAACGTTTCACGGAAAACATTCAGAGCGTCCGAACCAATTTCTGATTCGGGTACAAGAATACGCCGAAACAATTCACGGATGGAATCGAGCTATGCTACTCCACGGTATCTCACAATTCTTACGCGACACAGCCCTAGATTGGTATTGTCAACTGCGCACATCTCATCGTCGACCGCAAATCTGGGCAGAATTCGTCGATTTATTTCTGTCTCAGTTTAATTCACCAATACGAAGCGCGCGTCAAGAACACGAATGGTACGAATGTAAACAAATGCAAAATGAAACAATTAATGAATTCTTAGTTCGTCTACGAGCCATATGGACAGAACAGAAACCAAAAGAAACCGAAGTTGATCTGATCCGCCATTTATTATGCAAGATGCGTACTGATTTGCTCAGTATGATTGGAGTACCACTTGGTGCCTCATTAGATGAAATTATTATGGAAGCACAGAAAGTCGAAGAAATTTTATACCGTCGAGCTAAAGCACAACGTCGAACCGAATATCAAAAACAAGTTTTGTTACAAGGTGATATATCTTCGTATATCAAATCCGATGATGGTGAAGATATTAATCAACGCAAAACTCATCAACGAACAAAAGCAGGATATCCTGCAAATAATAGAACGGAAACATTTAAAGAAACTAGAAACGATACAACGAACCGATGGAATACTTCTAACCCATCCCAATACTCAAATTATAATGCTTTAATGTCAACAGACCACAGGCAAATACAACAACTGAATTCGATTAAATGTAACAGTTGCGGAATTTTTGGTCATTTTACAAAAAACTGTCCCAATAGTTATGCCGATATGTATCAACAACGCGAAGCTCAACCGTACCAAAAAAACGAGGACAGAGCGTTGCGACAACGGGACAACAACGCTCGAAGATAAAACGACCCGTTCAAATATCAGCTAAAATCCATGCAATTAATTTCCCCAACGTCGATCCCCTTATTGTTCTAGGTAAAGTTGCCGGAAAATCAACACGGTTACTAATTGACTCTGGTTCTTCCCTAACTCTTATTAATCAACGTTTATTTTCTCAATTACCCCCTTATTTCCGTCGACATGTTCAACCCCCTCCACCGAATTTAGTTCTACAGTTGGCTGATAGATCGCGTTTACAAGTACAATATACCCTCTCTTTACCTATTACTATTGCAAACTCTACGCGAACTCACACCGTTTATGTTGTTCCCAGATTATCACGATTATGTATTATTGGGAATGATCTCATTCGAAAACATGATTTACAAATTAACGGACGACGACAAACTGCATATTTTAAACAGTCATGTATAAAAAAACCCAATCGATTTTTAAATAAACAGAAAAATCAGAACGATGATGAATATATTCTTATTGCAGAAGAACGATTAGAAATACGTCCTGGTCATGAATTTAGTATTCGCGTACGACCAAATAAACGTTTTACCATTTTAAATGGTGAAGACAATGAATACGAGATAACATCTCTTCGAAATTCGCCTTGGGTAGACAATGGTATAATTATTCCACAAAAAACCTTGGAGATACAAGCTGCTAATCTCACAGGAAGAACTATTTTGGTCCAAGTCGGACAACCGTTAGCATTAATGACACGTATGAACCAAACGCAATTGAATTTCATTAATCAAGAAAAGTCCTCCTTAAGCACTTCCACTTCAGACGTTACGTCAATTAAACCAAATTTGTTAGAAACAGATTTAGATGATATTCAAAAAGAACAATTAGTGAAATTAATCCAAACATTTCCTGATATCTTTAATGAAAAAGCCGGTCGTACAACGAAAGTTAAACATGAAATAAAACTATTGCCTGGATCTCAACCATGCAATTTACCTCCATATAGAATTGCTCCTGCTCGCAAACACGTGGTTGAAGAAAACTTGCAAGAAATGTTTCAACAAGATTTTATAACTCCCTCTAATAGTCCATGGTCGTCACCTGTCGTTCTCGCTCCTAAAAAAGATGGAACACTACGTTTTTGTATTGACTATCGAAAACTTAACGCTATGACGATTCGCGACGCGTACCCAATTCCAAGGATCGATGATACACTTGATTCATTACAAGAAGCAAAATTCATTTCGACGCTGGATCTTCGAACAGGCTACTGGCAAGTCGAAATGGATAAAAACTCGCGCGAAAAAACCGCATTTATTACACATAAAGGATTATTCGAATTTAAAGTTATGCCATATGGATTAACGAACGCACCGGCAACATTTCAACGACTGATGGATCGAGTATTAGCTGGACTCAAATGGCGATGCTGCCTTGTTTATATTGACGATGTAATTATATATTCAAATTCCTTTGAACAACATCTGAAAGATCTTACAAGTGTATTTGATTCATTACGGTCCGCTAACCTCACGTTAAAAGCGTCGAAATGTCATTTTTGCCGTCCGGAGACAAAATATCTCGGACACATTATTACTCGTGATGGAATTAAACCTGATCCCGAATTAATCAAATCAGTAATGAATTTCCCAAAACCGACCAAAATAAAGGATGTGCAATCATTTCTTGGTCTTACCGGATATTACCGCCGATTTATTAAGAATTACGCTCGAATTGCCGAACCACTTATCAATCAGCTACGTTACTTAACGAAGGGTAACCACCACCTTCAATGGTCGTCGGACTGTACGACAGCTGTCGAACTGTTAAAACAAAAACTAACAACAGCACCAATTATGAATACTCCTAATTTCGAACAATCGTTCATACTTGAAGTCGACGCATGTGAATATGGTTTAGGTGCAGTACTCGTCCAAGAATATGACAATCATAAGTACGTGATTGCTTATGCGAGTAAAACATTATCAGCTGCTGAAAGAAAGTTCGGAGCAACCGAACGGGAAGCACTCGCTATCGTGTGGGCTACAAAACATTTTCGAGCATATATCGAAGGAAGTAAAGTACTCATTCGATCGGATTGTAAAGCTCTAGAATGGATGCGAAACGCCAAAGACGTAACTGGTCGCTTAGCACGATGGGCAATGAAACTCTCAGCATATCAGATCGAACATATTCAATATCGTCCGGGAAAACAAAACGCCAATGCGGACTCGCTCTCACGAAATCCCCTGGCAGAATCGAACGATAACACTCCTGAACTATTGTCGATAGAAACAGCAATTAACTTATGGGAGAACACGAATATTCTCGGTGATATCAAAATACAACAACCTACTGATCCAAAACTAAGATATATCATCGATAAATTACAGAACAGTGGGAACCCAACATTTAGGGACAAGCGAAATCCTTATATATTAATTAATGGAATATTATATAAAATAAAACACTCCAATAGGCATTATAATCAACGAGAAATAGGTAATAAACACCTTCTTGTAATTCCAAAATCCATGCAACAAAAATTATTAGTATGGGCACATGATCACCCAACAGCCGGTCATTCAGGCCAACAAAAGACTTTATTTCGACTTACAACCCGCGTATTTTGGGAGTCAATACGAAAGGACATTTACAATTATATCGCTTCGTGTCGAGCCTGTCAACAGTTTAAATATGATAATGCACCCATGTCAAATCCAATGCAAACACATGTAGTAACTGAACCATGGCAAACGATTGGTGTTGATATAATGGGACCCTTTCCCACCACATCGCGACAAAAACGATTTTTATTCGTGGTCGTAGATTATTTTACTCGATGGATTGAAGTATTTCCAATGCGAACTACCACGTCAGTCGATATCGCTCAAATACTTGTTAATGAAGTATTTACACGATATGGTATGCCGACCTATATATTATCAGACAATGGTCCACAATTTGTGTCGGATCTCTTTCGAGATTTTTGTAAAACATTGAATATTCAACGAAAGTTTACCGCAAATTATCATCCACAAACCAATATGACAGAACGAGTCAACCGAACATTGAAGCCAATACTGGCTATCTTTGCACAAGAACAACCCCATTCGTGGGACAAAGAAGTCCAAAAAATAGCGTTTGCTATTCGGACATCAGTAAATGAAACTACTGGTGAAACTCCAGCTTTTATGATGTTTGGTCGAGATTTAAAATTACCATTGGATTTAATTGTCGGTGAACCAGCTCAAGGTCCACCACCGACAACAATTGAATCTGTGCAAATTAATGATTATAAGAAAAACTTAATTCATAATTTACGATGCACATACAAAATTGTTCATGAACATTCGGAAGTAGAAAAAATGAGTCAAAAAATGCAGTACGATCAACACACATCACAACGACATTTTACTGTTGGAGATTTAGTTTGGGTCGCAACAACCGCTCCAAAAATCGGTGATATAACGATTAGCAGAAAATTGCAACCGAGTTATCAAGGTCCATGTCGTTTAATGGAGCAACTCGGCCCCTCAACTTTTATCGTCCGTCGAATTGGTGATGGAGTGAATTTAGGTGCCACCAATGTAGATCGTATGAAAAAATATTTTGAACCAGTAACTAATCAACAGGTGGACACAACAGACCCTTCAGATCAACCAGTGACACAAAATAATCCAGAAGCGACCTTTTCACCTCAAAATACGTCTACACCGAATAATCAGGTAGCGAGACGTCTTCCTTCGAACCGGCAACGAAGAGTGCCAGTTCGATATCAACCTTACGCCAGATAATCAGCACATTGGTGCAATGAGTATGGAAAAATAAATTTAGACAATAGCGAATTATCAAAATATCTCCATACTCAAATAAAATAAATATTTCATACATTTTTAGATATAGTAACGAAGTAAAAAAGAAATAACTAGATTGGAGGAAGAAATAATGCGTATCATAATTAAGTTGATTTATTTATTATTACTTATGATTTTGGTTCCTACCACACATATATTAGGATTGGTGAAATTTACACTACCAAAAACTGATATTGTTCATACAAAATCAGGATTAATTTTACATTATTTATCAGAATATCGTCCAGCAAACAAAATTATTACGTTCACAGTATCTCTGCCGATGTACGCGGACATGTGTTATTTACTTCCGAACAGCGCAATGGGCAAAATTTCGGAATGTCAAAATAAAGAAGATACCATGCAACAGATAAGGAAGATCAACAACGAAGTACAAAAAAATAACACACTGTTGTATCTGAATGCGTCAAAAATAATAAATTCGAAAACAAAATCATTGGTAACAGTTATTCCTACAACAAAATCATGGTGGATGGTGAGTGACTCTCAGGATAAGAACAAAACAGTATTATATGTGGGTTTTAAATCAGCAACAAATTCAGATACAAGGTCATTACAACCAAATTTACGAATAAAACGTTTTCTGCCAGCAGTTATTGCTATTGGAGTAGGATTAGCATCGACTGTGTTATCAGCAACAAATTTATTTCAAATGGGAAGCTTAAAATCAGAAATGAGGGGAGTGAAAGAATCTCTTCGAACCATACATCTGGCAACATTACAGAATCAAGCGCAAATCTTGCACTTAATTGAAGGTCAATACAAAGTAGCGAAAGAACTTTCAGATACCCAAAAAGCGTTAAATAAAACAATAGAAATGGTGAACCACCATTCTGCTTTATTACGTATTCAAGCGGACGCAGTACGATCAGCTTTAACCGAAACAATGTTTTTAAGATCCAAGCTGGACACAGTTACACGGGCGATGGATACACATTTCATTCACGAATCGATGGAACATATATTAACAAACCAGCTTAACTTACTTTTTATTCACCATACCGACATGCCGAAAGTGATCCAGATAGTAACCCAAGCAATGAATTTATCAATTAGTGAATTTAATACTTCGATTCCTATGGTGGAAGTAATTACACGATTACTGGTTCGTCAACAAATTGATTTCGTACCAAGGGCAACAAAATCAGCCTCGGAAAATGCCGCTTTAATAGGAAGAATGATGTTCACCTCATATTTTGCAGCACCAGAGCGAGATCAAGCTCCATTCTCAATTTATGAACTAGTAGCAATACCATTTAACCAAGGAAAAAGGCGAGTACGATTAGCCAGAATGCCAGCTTACTTAGGAATTGAATCTAAATCACAACAATTTATTCGGTGGTCGAAGGAAGAAGCCGTTACGTGTAAGTTTGAAGAAATGCCTTCATGTCGTGAATCTCCTATTAGGCGAAAAGAATTTGAAGATGATTGCGTTTATCAAATCTTAACCGATTCAGCGTTAAACAACTGTCGTACAGAAGCATTCCCCGATAAAGTATTTATTCGTCGAGTTGGACAACATTGGGCAATATCAACTTACAATAGCTCGAAATGTCATTCAGTTGCGGGAGAGGACTTAGATCAGCACATTCTGGTCGATAATGAAGAAGTCACATTACCCGAAGTAGCTTTAATCACAACCGACGATGAAAAATCTTTAGCTTGCGATCGATTTATCATACCAAAAGCACCAGTTAAAGTTGGTAAACCTATACATTTGATAATCAATGAATCAGTCAATCCAAGTAATCAACCATTAATCAATCTTCAAGAAGCCTTAGCTAACGAAACGTATTGGGCAAAACTGCCATATATTTCATCAAATATGCAAGTTATTTTAGATTTCATAACAAGTACTCCCAAACCGGTAGCAGTTAATGATCTTAAAATCTGGAGCGATCATCCGATTTCATGGGTTACAATCGCAACTGTAGGAGCATTAATCGCAGTAATAATAATTCTTATATTCTGGATTTATCGCACGAAGAAAACTAGTGGATCCAATACCCATGTTACAATCTCAATCCCGTCAATGAAAGAATTGTTAGCACACGAACGGGTTTAGGTCTTATTGGAAACATGTTCAGTAACTTATAATATTATTTAGTGTGTGCGCACTAATAACTTTTCATTTTTTTTACCCTTTATATCTCTTTTTATTAGCAAGTAGATAATCTCATTTTGTTTATATGTGTATGAGTATTGACGACGCTCAGGACCGCGTCGAATCGATTTGTGGGAATTTGTTCTTCCTCTTCCTTATCTTTTCTCTCTCTCTTTCATACTTGTCTGATTTGTCCTCTTCCGCTCATAAGCAGACGTTGGTTATTTTTTTTCTCTCTCCCTCTATATATGTATGTTTTACAGACGCTCAGGAGCGCGTCTCAATTAAGGGGGAGGATGTGCCAACAAGTACATCAACATAATGTGACAAGGCCGATTAGATTCTGTATCGAGCGATGGACATCCTTTCGAAATCGGGTACCCCTTTGAGTATCATAGACTCTTATTCTGGAACCCCCTATTTTTCCTCTCTTCCTGTCTGTGCCAACAAGTACGTCAATATGATGTAACAAGGCAAACTAAACTTTGAATTGAGCGATGTGCGTCCTTGTTCTCTTGTCAGAATGATTAAGGTCGATGTTTGCTACTATTGAGATAGAATTTCTGTTAGTGGTAGAGATACCGTGGTAATTAGCGCTTGAACACGTAGCGTTGCTATGTAGGAGAGCGAGGTTAGATAACGAGTGAAGAGAGAAAGTATAAAAGGACGAAGAATATAACAGAAAAAAACTTCCTTCCCCCGCCCATTCTTAGAATAGTCGTAATAAGAACGTTTGTACATAAGAACGTTAGTTGGAACACAATATTTACCGTGTGAATGTATTATATTATTCTTAGTATTCATATTTGTGTATGTGCTTGATTCTTATTCAAATAAAGTATCCATTACTCTCATCTCTCATACGTTCACCCCAAACGTATACGTAACGAACTCCA